>Ga0114941_100056_pt1 | contig 22778 bp, 25 predicted proteins | sample DevilsHole_FD_89580 | JGI IMG/M metagenome (GOLD analysis project Ga0114941, IMG submission 89580) | Groundwater microbial communities from Devils Hole, Nevada to study Microbial Dark Matter (Phase II) - Devils Hole | ecosystem: Environmental > Aquatic > Deep subsurface > Groundwater | place...
AGGTACACTGGCAACCGTCACCCCCCCCGAAATGCCCGCAGTCAGGGGATTTCACCTTGGGCGAGCCAGCGCCCCACTGGCTGTATGTTCGGTTTACCGCATGCGGAATTACGGGAAACCGAAGTAAGAGTGCATACCCTCCTAAAAAAGAGGGGGAAATTCTCTTGCGCCCCCCTTTCGTAGTGCCGGTGGCACAAAATCCCGCCCCGTTATCTCTCGTTCCCAGCCAGGCCGCATGGAACGCCATCTGCCGGAGCCGCCGACTTTCAAGGAAAAAGCAGGTTAAAAGCCAAGCAGCTTACCACACGGAGACTGCCCTTTGGGGGGATCTAACTTTACTCCGCGCCCGCGTTAAAACTGCTATATATTTCAATACCTGCAGCCGGTGCGCAGATGAGAAACTATGTGTTAAGGCCCGCAGGCCGCACCCCTGGTGCCGGTGCCCCCAGCACTAGGTCACGAAGCTCAAGTCGCCCACCGTCAGGTGGCCATCAAAAGTCAAGAAAGTCACCCGGCAGATATTCTTGGCCCTCACACTCAATTGAGCGTTGGGGGGAATCTGAGAGTCAGAACCGGCCAGATTGGGGCCTGGGATTTCAGCGCTGGCCACTGGCTGGCCGTCGCCGTCGTAGGCCACCAAAACCGCCCGCCGCGAACTGGTGACAAAGCCGCTGACAAAGCGAACAGGCTGGCTGAAAGTGGCTTCCACAAAGCCACTCTTAGGCGCTCCCATTAACACAGTGCTGCCAGAGTGGGGAGGAAAAGCTGGGTTCGAGGGATTAATGGCAACCGCATTGTTGAAGGTCACGCCCCACTTTTCAAATTGGCTGTCTACGACTTCAAAACATTTCAAATCTTCCAAATACAACCGCACGCAGGCAGGCGCACTAACCAATAAGTGTTCCTCTTTTGTCGTCCGCTCCCGATAGGGAGACGCCACAATTTCGGGCGGCTCGCGCCAACCAATCTCTGGTTCAGGGTTGTCTGGCTTTTTGAAGCCGTTACATTGAACATTGCACTGTTCTGCCATAGCTCCTCTTCACACAGTTTCCCATTCCACGACATAGCCCATCAGGCGATATATGGCGGCAATGATTTTGGATTTTAAGGCGGGCTTTTGGTAATCTAAACATAGAAAATATAAAAATCTAAAATTTATTTTCTTTTCTAGTTACCCGGCGGCTATCCCAGACGACGCTCTGGCGATCTCTTCTGAGAGGACAGAGATCGCAAAAGTTCCAGCCCCAACGGCTTGGCGCACCTCACCGCACTCCCAGCCCAGATGAAATTTGCAGGGTGTCACCCCTCACCCCTACCATTGTCTCCCATTTCCGCAAATTTGGCTGGCTGTCCCTGAAGCCTGACACCGCTTGCCCTGACACCGGCCATTCCCAGGTTCTGTGACAACGCCTGTTGCGCCAACCGGCCAGGTTGCGCCCAGCAGCGGCAGCTGGGGGCGCGGTCGGGGTTTTATCAAATCTTTATAAAATGGAATTAAACTTTACAATATCTTTACATTCTCAAACCGGCACAGGCCCGGTGCTGATCGGCGTGGGGGCGGCTGCCGGCTGCCGGTGGCGGCGGTTGCCTGATGAAAAGCCAATCTAAAATTTACAATCTATAGCGGTTTTCAGTTGGATGAAGTACACGCCAGAAACCCGGTAACTTTGGCGAAACCGGGTTTCTCAGTACCTCACTCATACGAAAAACGCTATAAAATCGTCTGTAGCCCTATCAATGAGGTTGGTTCATGTTTCTCCCACCAGGTTTTGAGCAGCAATCCACTGTCACCGCTCTCGGCAGAATGGTGTACTACACCGCCGTTGGGGAACCTTGGCTAACCCCGACAGATGCCGGTAATGACAATTTGGACACATTAGTTTTTCTCCACGGTTTCGGTGGGGGTTCCTCTGCCTACGAGTGGTCGAAAGTCTACCCAGCGTTGGCAGCAGAATATCGCATTATAGCACCAGATTTAATCGGTTGGGGGCGTTCCGAGCATCCGGCGCGGAATTACCAGATTGACGACTATATCACCACGATTGTCGAATTCATTGAGAAGACTTGCGACCGGCCCGTTACGGCCATCGCCTCTTCCCTGACGGCTGCCTTCACCATCCGCGCTGCCATCCAGCGCCCGGATTTATTTAAATCCCTGATTTTGACATCCCCCGCCGGTCTGTCCGACTTTGGGGAAAATTACAGGAACAGCTTCTTTGCCCAGCTAGCCGGCACCCCCCTGCTAGACCGGCTCATTTACAGTGCCGGGATTGCCACCGAAGCAGGTATCCGCAACTTCCTGGAAAGCCGGCAATTCGCCCGCCCCGATCGCGTTTACCAGGAAATTGCAGACGCCTACCTGGAATCAGCTTTGCAGCCCAATGCCGAATATGCCGCCCTCTCATTCGTGCGCGGCGATTTGTGTTTTGACTTGTCCCTGTATATCACCCAGCTGAACGTGCCCACAGCCATCATTTGGGGACAGCAGTCAGAATTCACCGGCCCTGAAATTGGCAAGCGTTTGGCTGCCCTCAACCCCCAAGCAATCCGCTACTTTCAACAGCTTGATGATGTGGGGCTGACGCCGCAGCTGGAACTTCCCGCTGTTACTGCGGGACTGGTACGGCGATTTTTAACACTGCTCTCACCGGAAACCTCAGCTGACTGACGCACCATTTGCACAGTTTTAGGCAAAACTGCAGCCAGCATCGCCACAACGTCATCAGGCACCCGGGCTGCAGTTTCAGCATCTAAATACTGCTCAAACAGCGTCAAAATCGCCGCTGCTCGCCACAGTGGCACGGCATGCTGAATCGCCTTTTGCGTGAGGTCAATCCATTTTTGCCTGGTGGCATAAGCCTGCTGCCGGGCTTCCCGGGACTCGGGATGAACCAAGACCGCATCGCCGAGCGGAATCACCCGCACACAAGTCAGGTCGAATAAACCGCCGACTGCTGACCCCGCCCCGGCAAACTCGGCATGGTGGCGCTTGCAAATAATCAGACCGCCCAGGCGCTCTGGAGCTAGCGCCAGCAGCTGGCCACTCTTCAGCTGTGACACGATCTGAGTTGAGTTAGTGGCGACTTGAGGGAGGAAGACTTTATCTGCCATGACAACCTATAGAACCCGCTATTCTCATGGTGGTGATATTTTTTATGAATATACAGCGATCGCCGACATACAGGAGATGTGACCCTAGAGGTTGGGCTATGTGATTTAAATCATAAACAAACAGTGATAAAGAACAGCCATAATAGTGACCGCCGTCACCAGCCCCCCCCGGAGAGCGCAGAATGATTGTCTGGGGTCTGTTCCCCAGTAGGGGCCGGTTTATAGCGTTTTTTCCTATGAGTGAGGTACTGAGAAACCCGGTTTCTTTAAGAAACCGGGTTTCTGGCGTGTGCTTCATCCAACTGAAAACCGCTATATCAATATATTCCCAGGCAAGTCAGGCTATTTGTTTGCCCGCGCCCCACACGATGCCCGCCCTGCGGGTTGGCGTCGGGCGGGCACAGGGGGAGAGCGCCATATTGGCAGCGGGTTTATCAAAATATTACACGGGAAGTTACAATATCTGTTTAACCGCCCCTACTTGTCTCCAGCAATCAACCAGCGCCGCCCGATCTAGGGGTCAGCTAAGCGGCAAGCAGAAGCTCTGATTTCCTATCCTTAAGAAAGGCAATCTGCCTTCTGTAAATTCCGCCATACTGAGGCTATAGCCAACTGCTGCAAGAGGACGTTGAGGAACTCGGTATAGAAGATGGAGATTTTATCGAGGATCTCAAGTCTATCAATTTTGCCGGCAAGCATCTGTTGGGACTGATTAGCGACAGCCTGGACTTCTCGAAGATTAAAGCCCGCATGATCAGGCTGTGTCTGGAAACTTTCGACATTGCCACACACTTCGTCACCAATGGGGCAGTGACGTGGTGGAATCTCCTGTTGGCCACACACTTCGTCACCAATGGGTCAGTGACGATCTGTGTGGAATCTCCCCAAACCACACACTTCGTCACCAATGGGACAGTGACGATCTGTGTGGAATCTCCCCAAACCACACACTTTGTCACCAATGGGTCAGTGACGATCTGTGTGGAATCTCCCCAAACCACACACTTCGTCACCAATGGGGCAGTGACGATCTGTGTGGAATCTCCCCAAACCACACACTTCGTCACCAATGGGGCAGTGACGTGGTGGAATCTCCCCAAACCACACACTTCGTCACCAATGGGGCAGTGACGTGGTGGAATCTCCTGTTGGCCACACACTTCGTCACCAATGGGTCAGTGACGTGGTGGAATCTCCTGTTGGCCACACACTTCGTCACCAATGGGTCAGTGACGTGGTGGAATCTCCTGTTGGCCGTTCCCAATATGATCTGCTGCTATAATACGGGCAATTGACCGGACTGGATATCAGAGGGGTGCGAGGCCAGCTTTTGTGGCGCGTCGCGCCGAAAGGATGAGAAATAGGAGGGCCACCTGCCCGAAACCTGCAGGTATTTATCTGAGTGATTTAAAGGATTTGGTTGGCAATTGTCTGCGGCAGACATTATGGGAAAAAGCGCAGGTTAAATAATTGTTTGCCAACTCCGGTTAATTGGTAATTAAAATTTCCGTTCCGGGCACGCCCGTTGCCGGCTCTGCAAGAGACAGCCCCTCTCCCCGCTAGGGGCGTGTTGAAATGGATAACCTTTTATTATATCAGAGTGCGTTGCCATTTGGCAAATGGATTTGCTGGAGAGAGCGCCGGCTGGGACGCCCTTGCGGGCTCTGGCGCAGGCGGGGAGTGCGGATAAGATCGCAGTCTTGGGGAAGTTAGAGAGGTTTTGACGCCGGTGGAATACAGCCCGTGTCAGGGAATGTGCTATTATATAAGGCCGCTGAGCGATAAATTTTTTATTTTTATGAATCCCTTTCAGGGATTGAAACAATTCGGTTTCGGGGACTGAAAAATCCGTACCAGCCGGTTGGGGTTTTCTGCCCTATCCGCCGAGAAAGCGCTGATTACAATAGAAGCAACGATGAAAAACGGCAAGTGCGTGGGAGGTTGAGTGGATGGATTGCACTCGCTCACCCGAAGCTGTTTAAGGAGAGCCGGTTATGAACCAATTCAAAACTGTTGCCCTGTTAGGTCTGCTGAGCGCCCTTTTGATCTCAATTAGCTACTGGTTAATCGGCGGGACGACCGGCGCGATTGTTGGGATTGCCCTGGCGGCTGTGACAAACCTGGGATCTTGGTATTTTTCCGACAAGATTGCCCTGGCGGCTTACGGTGCTGTGCCGGTGAGTCCCGAGGGAGCGCCCGGTTTGTACAGGATGGTCGAGGGACTTAGCCTGCGTGCCGGTATGCCGGTGCCGGATGTCTATATTATTCCCACAAGAGCTGCCAATGCCTTTGCCACCGGTCGCGATCCCGAACACGCGGCTGTTGCTGTAACAGAAGGGATTTTAAACATCCTGCCTGAGGATGAGCTGGAAGCCGTGATCGCCCACGAACTCAGCCACATTCTAAACCGCGACACCCTGACTCAAGCGGTCGCCGCCACAGTTGCCGGTGCGATTTCCTTCTTGGCGCAGATGGCCAGTTACGGGATGTGGTTCACCGGCGGCTCGCGGAATGACCGAGAAGGGCCAAATCCCCTGGCGCTGCTGCTGAGCGTCATACTAGCTCCGGTAGCCGCTACGGTGATCCAGCTGGCCATTTCGCGGACGCGGGAGTTTGCAGCCGATGCCGGTGCTGCTAAATTAACCGGCAACCCCCGCGCTTTGGCTCGCGCCCTCCAGCGCTTAGAAAACAGTTCCAGGCAAATGCCCATCGAGGGCAATCCTGCCTTTGAGCCGCTGTTAATTGTCAATGGGTTCTCGGGACGGCAATTTCTGGCCAGCTTGTTTTCCACTCACCCTTCCACTGAAAATCGGATTCAGGAGTTGCTGAAGCTAGAGCAAAAACTGCCTGCCGCTTCTTTCGGGAGGTTATAGCCGGTGAGGGCAATCCTAGAAACCGGGTTTCTCTGGAAACTGACAGGGCAATGAAGGGTAGATTTTGGCAAAGAAACCCGGTTTCTCAACCCCGCCCCCAATACTTGACCGGCGAGAGGGTTAACTACAAATTTGTGAACCATTGGTGCACAAAACCAGTAAACGTGGGGTGCGACTAAAGGCGCACCCCTGCAACAGATAACAAAAGAAAGGAGAAATGAAGATGACTTCTGAACCCACTGCGCCTAAAGAGTCCGCGATTGTGGAAGTTAGCCCGGAGACGAACGCTCTGGTAGAAACTCAGATGGCTGGCGAAAAAGATGAGATCAAGCAGGAAACCAAAGAGCTGATTGAGGCGATTAAAAAGCTGGCCCAGTCAGAAATGCAGTCCGCAGGTGAGTTCACTCGCGAAGCCTATATCAAGGCTGTGCGGCAAGCGCGGCAAACCATTGAGCGCATTAAACTAATCGATTCGGAGCAGGTTGAAAAGTCGTTTGAAATGCTGGAGTCAGAAACGGAGAAGAACTGGCAGTCGGTGGTGAAAGAAATTGCCGACTTTGGCGACCGGTTGGTGGCTGCTGCTAAAGCGGCTTGGGAGGTGCTGACTGCTCCTCGCCCGTCGAATTCCGACGGCAACCCTAAGGAATAAGCCGGGATCTGGGGAATGGGAAAAAAGTAGTGACATTCACCTATAACCAACCCTGGTATTCGTGCCTATGCGCCCCAATTGCGGCGCGGGTTTGATTAAATTAAATAACTGCTTTTACGCAGTTTTTGCAGGAGCCAGGTTTCTTTGATAAACCTGGCTTTTTGTTGGGGCGCGAAAGGCGAAATTATTAGCTGATGCTCCTAAATTGATTAAATAACAAAACAGATTACATCCCGGGCATTGAATTGGCGCTATAGCGGTTATATTTTAGGTGTAAAAATTCTTTTTTAAGAAACCGCCAAGACGCCAAGAGCGCCAAGATAGGAGAAGAAAGAGGATTTTACCTCGTTCGGGGGCTGCTGCCTGGGAATGAGGCTTGGTCGGATCTGCGGACTTTCAATGGACAAGCAGATTAAACGCCTAACATAGGGGGATTGCTCAAGTTGACCGGCTGCCATCTCCCGACCGGCGGGGATCTGTGTCCACCCTCTGCTTGGCCCTACCGGCAGGCGGGGAGGGGAGTCAGATTGGGTGTGAGAGAATTTTTTCTGATGCTGGATAATGAAAAAGCTCAGAGCCTGCTATCCTAGAAAGGCTGTATAAGTTTCCTTGCAGTCCCTGCAACACTTCTGAGTATCAACGTTAAAGCCCATTTGCACGAATCCACACCTATGCGAACCCACTATTGCGGCCAACTCCGAAAGGAACAGATTGGAGAAACTGTCACCCTCTGTGGATGGGTTGACCGTCGCCGCGATCATGGGGGCGTGATTTTCCTTGACCTGCGCGACCGCACCGGCATTGTCCAAATCGTCAGTGACCCAGTTCGCACTCCTGCTTCTTACGAGACTGCAGAAGCTATGCGCAGCGAATATGTGGTTAAAATCACCGGTCGGGTGACGCAACGCCCCGCTGATTCTCTCAATCCCAAGTTGGCCACCGGCGAGGTGGAAGTGTACGCTGATGGGATTGAGCTGCTCAACAAAGTCCACAAGTCGCTGCCTTTCCAGGTTTCGGCGGCGGAAACGGAACAGGTGCGCGAGGAGTTGCGCCTGAAGTACCGCTATCTGGATTTGCGGCGGGAGCGCATGAGCCGCAATCTCCAGCTGCGCCACGCTGTGGTTAAGGCGATTCGCCGCTATTTGGAAGACGCGCAAGGCTTTATTGAGGTGGAAACGCCGGTGCTGACGCGCTCGACGCCGGAAGGGGCGCGGGACTATTTGGTGCCCAGCCGCGTTAACCCGGGGGAGTGGTTTGCTTTGCCGCAGTCGCCGCAGCTGTTCAAGCAGTTGCTGATGGTGTCGGGGTTTGACCGCTACTACCAGATCGCCCGCTGCTTCCGGGATGAGGACTTGCGAGCTGACCGGCAGCCGGAATTCACCCAGCTGGACATGGAGATCAGCTTTATGTCTCTGGAGGATATTCTTGAGCTGAATGAGGGGTTGGTAGCACATATTTTCAAAACTGTCAAGGGGGTTGAGTTGCCTCGTCCTTTCCCCCGCCTGACTTATGCTGAGGCGATGGGCCGGTATGGCAGCGATAAGCCGGACACGCGCTATGGCTTGGAGTTGGTGGATGTCTCGGATTTGATGAAGGACTCTGGGTTCAAGGTGTTTTCGGGGGCGATAGCTGCCGGTGGGATTGTGAAAATTCTGCCGGTTCCTGGGGGGAATGAGGCGATTTCCAATGTGCGGATTAAACCGGGCGGGGATTTGTTTAATGAGGCGACTGCAGCCGGTGCGAAGGGTCTGGCTTATATTCGCGTCCGGGATGACGGGGAGATTGATACGATTGGCGCGATTAAGGACAATTTGAGCGAGGAGCGAAAGCAGGAACTGCTGCGGCGCACCGGCGCTAAATCTGGGGATTTGCTGCTGTTTGGCGCGGGACCGGCTGACATCGTGAATAAAACGCTCGACCGGCTGCGTCAAACGCTCGCTCGCCAGCTGGGATTGATTGACGAAAGTAAAATCAATCTGCTGTGGGTTACCGATTTCCCGATGTTTGAGTGGAATGCCGAGGAGAAGCGCTGGGAGGCGCTGCACCACCCGTTTACGGCTCCGCACCCGGATGACGCCGGCGATTTGAAGAGTGCCCGAGCGCAAGCTTATGACTTGGTGCTCAATGGGTATGAAGTCGGTGGGGGAAGCCGGCGGATTTACCAGCGGGAAATTCAGGAGAAAGTGTTTGAAACGATTGGTTTGAGTAAGGAGGAAGCTTATAATAAGTTTGGCTTTCTGCTGGAGGCGTTTGAGTACGGTACGCCGCCGCACGGGGGGATTGCTTACGGTTTAGACCGGCTGGTGATGTTGCTAGCTGGGGAGGAGTCGATTCGGGATGTGATTGCCTTTCCGAAGACGCAGCAAGCGAGCTGTTTGCTGACGAATGCGCCGTCTGCGGTGGATGAGAAGCAGCTGAAAGAGCTGCATGTGGCTTCGACTTACAAGCCGAAAGATAAGCCGTCTAGTTGAGTGTGTGCGAGAGTGTGTGCGTACTGAGGGAACGCCTGCGCTACGTCGTCGTGACGTAGGACAGGCGTCTCACCTGTCCTCTCGCCTGTCCTCTCGCCTGTTCTCTCGCCTGTCCCAAAAGCGGGGAGGGGGAAGGGGGGAGGGGTTAGATTTTTGGGCGCAAAAGTCAGAAGCATCGGTTCATCTCGCTAAACATCGGTCTTTGGTTGGGGTCGTTTCTCGTTTGACATGACCGGACATGACAGCGTACTGCAAATCTGTAAGGGCGTCAATGTCGTCTAAGGTACAGCTGGCGTTAAACAGCCGCTGCAGCTGTTGTTCGACGTCAACGGTAAGATAACCTTTTGCAAACACCTGTTGGACAACTTTGCGAATCATCATCAGCCGTTATATATCTTAAAGTTTCTGAGCGTTAGGACTCAGTATTGCACTCCCGCCTGAATTGTTCGGTGATTGGAGTGTCCCAGGCTTTGTGATTCTCTGGGGAGACGTTTTGTGATGCCGATCACAGCCGGGAGAACGGAGGCGGGCGGCTGGATGGGGCTCGGTGGGGTGTGTGCCGGTGAGGGTAAGGGTGAGGGCTCACTCACCGGCGTTGTTTGCCCTTGCCGGTGGCTCAAAGCAGCAGGGTGCGCTGGTAACGCACCCTGGAAGTCCTAAAAACGATCGGGACTTGCGCAGCGACCTTAATTGTGGTGCCGGTTACGCGCAACGCGAGCCCCACCCTACATATAGAGGGTGTGGTGCCGGTTACGCGCAACGCGAGCCCCACCCTACAGATAGAGGCGCAAGCGTAAGTCCTGACGATTAACCAAGCTGGCGGATAAAGGCATCGAGTGTCCCGCAAAGTACAGCCTGACGGAGCAAGCCCTGCAACTGTTCAGGTGTCAGCCCCTCTAGTTTCGGGGCTACCTCTGCCGGTACAGAGCCAAACCTTGCGTCGAGAGCGTCCAAAATAGAGGTCTTTAAGGCTTGTTGCTGTCCCTGCTGCACTCCTTGCTCCAGGATATCCTGATAAATGACCGACTCTCTGATGATGTCCTCCCGAAACAATTGCCGGATCGAGTTTTTGTCAAAGCGCAAACCGGCTAAAATGGTACTGCAAGCCGTAATTTGGCCCCGCTGTGCCGGTGTCTCTATCTTAGACAATTCTTGAGCCACTTGACTGAGCAGCCGTTCTGGCGCATCTGTGCGGCACAAACTGGCTAAGGGTAATAGCGCTGGATTTTGCAATAAGGGTTGTGGATCTTGCTCCCACATCCGGATGATTTGGGAGCATCCCATTTTTGCAAAGATTATCACCCTCACCCCCCCGTTCCCCCCTCTCCCATCAAGGGAGAGGGGGGGGAAGATAAAGAATTCTCCCCTCACCCCAAAGTGGGAGAGGGGTAGGGGGTGAGGGGGATTACGAAAATGGGATGCTCCCGATGATTTGATAGCGATGCCGTGTGTTTTGAACGCGAAAGGTATCTTTTAGTCGTTTGGCGGCGGGAGTTTCTTTGAGCAGGATAAGCGCCTGAGTGACCGGCACGCGATAGCGCCGGTAGAGTCGAATCCATTAGTCTAGCATTCTCAAAGGTAGAGGTGGGTCCTCATCTACGTCAACCTCGAATTCCAGGTGCAGAATTTGCTCGTGGGTGCGCAGGAAGGTGAGATAGTCGGCGCGAATGGGTTCGATACTCAATTCGGTTTTGAGAACTTCAACTGATCGGGGGACTTGTCCCAATATCCAGCCGGCAAACTGGGAGGGGTAAGTTTCGGAAAGATATTTACAAGCGTTGTCATAAGCCATTCTAGCGAGTGAACTCCTGATTCAGAAGGGGTTGATAAAGTAATTGTTAAGAAATCCGGTGGCCAGAAACCGGGTTTCTTCTGTGGGAAAGTTGAGTTTTCTGGCTTTCCCAGTAGAAGAAACCCGGTTTTTTGTGGGTATCATAACCCATTATAGCGCCTGAAATTCTGATTCATAAGGGGTAAATTTGAGTTATAGCCATTGGGGACAATTGAGAATTACACCTCAATAATAGAAAGTTGCTCTCTCACTCACCGGCTCTCTCAGGAGGAACGGGTGCGTTCCCGACTCTCGAACGCTCGATCAGTGAGGTGACAGGAGTGGGAACGCACCCGACTGCGGAACGGGGGAAGCGGCGCAGAAATTTTCAAAAGCCCCTAGCCAGAACGATAGGGATGTGGTAAATTAGTTAACAGGAGTTAAAGGTCCGCCGGTGAGCGCAAAAAATATGTCTCGGACTTTCACGGCAATCGTTTATTGGGAAGAGGATGTCTATGTGGCCCAATGTCCTGAAGTGGGGACAGCCAGCCAAGGAGAAACGATTGAAGAGGCGCTAGCCAATCTCAAAGAGGCAACAGAACTGTATTTAGAGGAGTTTCCTTTGCCTAAAACTTCCCCTCGCATGCTAACTACATTTGAGGTGTTAAGTGCCTAAACTAGCAGACACGAGGGCCAAAAGCATTGACAGCCGATGAGTGATGTGTTACACTGGAATTATAGAAAAAGTTTTAAGGATAAGGGAAAATGCCGGGAGCGACTATTACTGACACGGGACAAACTACAGTTCCCCAAGAGATCCGTGACTTTCTCAAACTCAAACCTGGAGATATGATTGATTTTATCATCTAGGAAGATGGGCGGGTGATTATTCAGCCGGCTGCTGTGAAAGTTCAAGATTTAAAGGGAATCTTGCACCGGCAGGGAATGGAACCTGTCTCGATAGAAGCAATGAATGCAGCAGTCAGGAAAGGACGGTACAGTAATCTATGAAGGGATTGGACACTAATGTTCTAGTTCGATATTTGGCGTTGCACAAAGGCAGGATGAACCCCACCCCCCAACCCCCTCCCCGCAGGCGGGGAGGGGGAGTAAGAGAGGGTTTTGGATAAGTGCAAAAAGTTCAATCATTCTTCTACTGTGCAACGTCCGATATTTGGTGCAGGACGATCCGGTACACGGGGAGGGGTTTCCTTTGAGAGAGGAGTGAGAGGGGTGGATAGATTTAGTGTCCTGTAGTTTGAATAGGAGGAACGGGTGCGTTCCCAACTTTCGCTCGCTCCATAAGTGGGGCGATAGGAGTGGGAACGCACCCTACTAAGCGGCAAGATTTCTTCTATGCTGGGGATTCAGGCAATATGGTACCGTTATAGGCAATCCAAGAGGTAACCCATCCTTTCCCAGCTTGGTTAACTACCTCTATAGTTGCTTCAAACCCATCTTTACGAGTCCAACCTTTTTCGTTTCCCATGTAGTCTAAGTTAAAAGAACCGCTGACATACCCGTTTGGGTTTTTAATCATGTTTGCGAAAGTTTCTGTAACCCCACCGTGGTTGTTCCAGAAAATCGTATTCGGAAAACCGATTTGAAAAGATTCTTCAGCAGTTTGTGCAGCTCTGTCATTGCCTAACGCGCTGCCATAAAAAGCCCAAGCCCAGTCAGAATTGTTTGCAAAATTTACCAGGCCTATATCATAAGGATCATTTCCTCTGAAAGTCGAATCGGGGAGTGGATCTGTAGTCGCCGCTGGATCTAAGGCAATTAAGTGATGAGCGCCTCCCGGAATATTTTTAGCTATTTCCCAAGCAACATAAGAGCCAAGGCTGTGACCGACTACATTAATATTTTCACGAGAAATACCCCATTTCAATAGCTTATTCGCAGCCCACTCGCCAACGGTTGTAATCCAGGTGCCACCACGATAAGGATCGGGAGCTTTACCATTAGTAAATGGTATGTTGTAACCACTATCGGCAGCTTGACTCCAGTCAAGAACAAGTACCTGGTCATCTTCTTTTCTATCCCCAATATTTTTCCATAGCTGTTCAATTGGGCCTCCATTAGGAGAACCATTCATACCGTGTATGACTACCCATGTAGGTCGGTTGGCAATATCAGCACGTGCTCCGTCAACACGGTAAAGCTCTAAGTTAGCTTTTTGAAATGGTACTAGTACATTCTGGTTAGTTACAGTTTCTGGAGTCAACCAAGTTACATCTACATAGGCATCACCTTGTTTTTCATACATGAAAGCATAAATCTCATACTGGCCGCTTTGAGTTGGAGTGAAAGTATAATTTCTATCAGCGGCTCGTCCTTGGCTGTGATCGAATACTTCCCAGTTAGGAGTTATCCAAGAAGAGTTATTCGGATTGTCAACTGAGCGAGCAAAGAGACAAAGGTAGTCATCGGCGCTGCCACGAAATCTATAATTAATCCCGGCTTCAAAATTCGTTCTAGTGGCTGCAACCGCCACAAAATAGTCATTCAATCCACCGATATACGCGGAATTAAACTTGTCAGCGGAATCAGACCCCCAGTCCAGACTAATACTATCAGTACGGCTGGAGTTTATAACCGTAGAGCTGGCCGGATTGTTCCATCCTGGGAAATTCTTAGCATTATAGATCCACAGAGACAAAGACTGATTCATTTCAACGGTTACAGTTTTCCCGCCCAGCGTGATATCTGTAATATCATTTTCAGCTCTCAAATCCGAGAGTTCAGATTCACTGAGTTCTTTCCCTTGCACCAACGAGGCAAAAATAGCGCCTTCATCTCCTGGTGCATCTGAGGCATTTAACCGCGAATCCACGGCATGGCCTATTTCTTCCAACAAAACACTGGCGATCGCCTTTGGATTGCCCGTATTATGGCTGAGGAATTCCCTTGCTATGTAAGCAGTGTTAGTTAGCGCATCAAACGCAGCTTGGGCACCGGCAATGTCCGCACTGGACATAATTTGGAATCCTGGAAGCGCCTCTCCATTTCCCAAGCTGTTAATCAAAGTCTTGGCTGCCTCTAAATCAACTGCTTCACCAAAAGCCCCTTTTATTTTACTGTCAAAATTAGGGTCGCTGACAAACTTATTAAGCTCAGCGGTAGCAGTTTCTAAGCCAATGGCTAATATGGCATTTACCGCACTGTCAGGTAAAATTCTCGATTGTGGGGTCAGGACTGCTGGACGCAATTCAGGAAGTGGTGGGATTCCAGGAAAGTTGGGTATAGGCGGCAATTGAGGTGCCACGGGAGGTGCTATCTGTCTTCCTTCCTTAACACCAAAATGAATAAGGTGGTCAAACAACTGATCGCCAGTCGTTAATCCAGCCGAACCTAAGTCAGGGTTTGTACTTCCGTAATAGGTCAAGTCAACATTTTGAGAGAATCGCCGTTTCTCCTGAATGCCAAACGCCAGCAAATGGTCAAGCAGCTGTCTGTCAGTAGTTAACCCAGCCGCCCCCAAATCAGCGTTAGCGCTCGCATAAAAGTTTAAATCAACATACGGAGAAAAGCTGCGCCCTTCGCTAACCCCAAATTGATTGAAGTGGCCCAGCAATTGTTCGCCAGTGGTCAACCCTGAGGCGGACAAGTCTGGATATAACCTAGAGTAGTACCCGGCATCAAAAATGGCAGACAATTCCATCATAACGAGACTTGCGCTCCAACAAAATCGGCTTCTTGAGGCTAACGGTGTTCAATCCGGTTGGCCAACCCAACTTAAAGATATACAACCGTTTGCTTTTACTAGCATCTTGCCAAATCTCAGCCTAGTCAAGTCGGAAAATGTCGGAAAATGTAGGGAGTTTTACTCCCCAAGATGTCGGAAAATGTCGGAAAATGTCGGAAAAAACCGGCAGTGTCGGAAAATGTCGGAAAATGTCGGGTAAAATAGGCAAAACCCCCGCATCTATCCCACCTATGGACATTAAGGAAGTCTTAAAACTGGCCGACGACCTTCTTTTCGCCAAAACCGGCAACCACCTGGACGACCTGCAAGAGACCATACTGCGCGGGACTGTGCAAGGTCAGCGATACTCCAAAATTGCAGAGGACTTCCAATGTACCGAGGGACACGTCAGAGATGTTGCCTCTAAATTGTGGAAGATTCTCTCAGATGTAGTGGGGGAAGATGTCAGCAAGTCGAACTTTCGAGCTACACTGGAGAGGTGGCACTTCTCCATCGTTTCATCCAATTTTGCCAAAGACTTTGCACAGATTAATAACATCAACGTCTGTGGGGACACTTTGCAGTCTATAGAAGTCCCAGAGACGCGCTCGCACTCCGAGCAAACTCCTAATCAAACCAACGCCAAACCCAAAGTGTGTCAAGATTTAGCTGACGCACCGGCTGTCTTGCCTTTTTACGGACGCACCGGCGAACTGGCGACACTAGAAAAATGGATTGTGCAGCAGCGCTGTCGCCTCGTCGCACTTCTGGGAATCAGCGGGATTGGCAAAACCGCCCTCGCCGTGCAGCTAGTAGACCAAATTAAAGATGAATTTGAGTTTGTGCTTTGGAAATCCCTTCGCTTCTCCCCACCCCTGGAAACTATTCAAACACAGCTTATCCAATTCCTCTCCAACCGGCAGGAAATCGCCTTACCGGCACTCCCCGATGCCAGACTGTCGCGTCTGATGGAGTATTTGCGCAAGTACCGCTGTCTGCTAATCTTCGATGACGCTCACGCAGTTTTCCGCAGCGGTGAGCTAGCCGGTCACTACCAAATCGGCTGCGAATATTATAGCACACTTTTCCGAATTTCAGGATAATTATCTCACAAAAGTTGCTTCGTTTTGCTCAGTTGGGAGCCCCCGCGAGAAATTGTCGCGCAGCAAAGTGAAAACGGGCCGGTGCGCTCATTCCAGCTCAAAGGTTTGGAAGCTGCACCGGCACGGCAACTCCTGAGCAACCAAGGTTTACTCGAAGAAGAACACTGGCAGCAACTGATTGACCGCTACCGGAGCAACCCGCTGTGGCTAAAACTCGTTGCCGGCATGATTCAAGATTTATTTGCCAGCAGTGTTGCGGAATTCCTAAAATATGATACCCTATACTTAGGGGAGGAATTGAAAGATAGTTTGGCGGAGCATTTCAATCGCCTGTCTGATGTAGAGAAACAGGTGATGTCCGCTCTGGCTCAAGAAGCTGATCCGGTGTCTATGTCAAAATTGCTAGAGGGGGTGAAAGTGCCGCCCTCCGAGGTGTTCAGCGCCATGCAATCTTTAGGCCGGCGCTCGCTGATTGAGAAGACTCAAGCAGTTTTCAACCTGCAGCCGGTGGTGAGGCAGTATGTGAGATTCCGCATCCTGTAGGTGCCGGTTGATAGCTATAGCGGTTTGCAATTGGGTGAAGTACATGCCAGAAACCCGGTTTCTTAAAGAAACCGGGTTTCTCAGTACCTCACGCTCGATGAAAAACGCGCTCCAGCTGTTACGCTTTTAATCTGTTTATTACATAAAGGAGGCAGAGCCTCCCGAACTGCGTTCCCAGGCACAGCCTGGGAACGAGGGAAACCATCCAGATCCCCCCTTTCCCCCCCTTAAAAAGGGGGGCTTTGAGAATGTCCCCCCCCTTTTTAAGGGGGGGCTAGGGGGGGAAGGACGCTATCGCGTCCCGCTTCGCTATCGCTCCTGACTCACTTGTAAGTAGCAACTTGAGTTACATAAAGGAGGCAGAGCCTCCCGAACTGCGTTCCCAGGCAGAGCCTGGGAACGAGGGAATCTGCTTATTACAATGCGTGGGGGCGGGGCGCGTCGGTAGGGCTAAAGCCCAACTACAAACCCCTAACACTAGGGCCCGCCTTGACCAATCCGCCGCTGGGTGGCGATGTCAGCAGGGTCGCCTTTCAGATAGGCCATTGGATTGACAGCTTCCTGTCCGGCAGGGTGGATCTCAAAATGCAGGTGGGGGCCTGTGCTATAGCCTGTGTTGCCCATCTCAGCAATTTGTTGGCCTTGTTCGACTTGTTCGCCCCGACGCACTAGAATCCGGTTATTGTGGCCGTAGCGCGTCATGCTGCCATCGGGATGCTCAATCTCTATCAGCTGGCCATAGCCCCCTTCGTCCCAGCCGGTATAGGTGACAACACCGGCAGCAGCTGCCAAAATCGGGGTGCCAATGGCATTGGCAATGTCAATTCCTTTGTGCATGCGCCCCCAGCGCCAGCCATAGCCTGAGGTCAAGGCTCCTTGCGCTGGCCACATATACCCGTTGAAGATGGGCGAAAGCTCTGGCAAGTAGGTATCTGCGGCACCCAGGGGGGGCAATTGAGCACCCTCAGGACGGTCGCCTCGCATGGTGGCTCTCAAGGCGTCAAGGCGAGAGCTCACCCCTGCTGCAGAGGTATCGGCAACACTGGATTCGACAGAGGGTGCCGGTGGGGTTTCCTGTTGGGAGAATTGAGAATCTTCCCCTGTAGGGATAACGGCTATCGGCGGAATTCGGTACGGTTGTTTAATGTCTTTTGTGCGTGCCACACCCCTGTCCCCGGCGAACGGCTTTTCGCCTGATTCCAAGGGGAAAATAGCATCGGTGGCGAATCCCGGTGGCAGTTCTCGATTGGCCACCTGATTTGGGCCATCCCCAAAGGGTGCCGCCCCTTGCCAGTTGGGAACAGCTACGGCGCTTTGAACGTCCTGAAGAGTCCGAGCCTGAACGTCCAGCTTGGAAGTGCCGGTGGCAAATATCGGGGTGATTAGGGTTTCCGGTGTGGCGACGGACTCAACTGCCTGCAGTGCAGTTGTGTTCAGAGGACTGGCCACGTCGCTGGCCTCTGGTGCCGGTGTCTGAGCTGCAGCGCTGGGAGTGGCGCTGGCGCTGTGGGTGATATCCTGAGCGGCAAGGGCAGCAAGCGTGCCCATAGCAATGGTGCGCAGAAGCATGAATTAAGCCTCTTGTGTGTGAGAAAGCGTTAAATGTCCATCCAGATCGGTTTAAGTTGTCAGTAGAGCTCCCTGATGCCTGAGTCTTGAGTCTGAAATTGTGCTTTTATAGAGTTCCGCATTTTAACTCCGCCTTAACTCCTCTGAGAGCCTGCTGGCTGCAGAGTGCATTAGAACGTCGCTGCCCCCATTACCAAATCAGGACACTATTCATATAAAATTCGTTTGAATACTCATAAATAGTTATCAGTGGTGGTATTGGGCATTGAGTCGTTATTGGGGCATTCTTAATCCCCCTCCCCGGTATATTAATTGCAATTAATCAACCGGACATGCTATTAGGATCGGCGGTTGGCCAAGAGTCGGGAGCCGCTCTGCCCCGTGCCCCCCTGCCGGCGAACCGGCAACAGGATATGGTTTTGCCGGTATGCTAAGCCCAATGGGAGAGATGCCAGCCGCATAGCGCTGGCGATCGATCCAGGGTAGATGGCTCATGGTACGCTCCAAAGGACATGGTTGCGATTCAGCCCACTGATAGCTGGTGGGCGTTATTCTCATTCACGAGAGCACCAAACTCATCCGGGTATTATTTCGGGGGTCAGTGCCAAATCTGCGATCCGTGTTTTCCCAGAGGGGGCACCGGTTGGGCTGAAGCCCAACTACTAACCTTTGGGCTTCAGCCCAACTACTTTCCTTTGGGCTAAAGCCCAACTACTAACCTTTGGGCTGAAGCCCAACTACTAACCTTTGGGCTAAAGCCCAACTACTAACCTTTGGGCTAAAGCCCAACTACTAACCTTTGGGCTGAAGCCCAACTACTAACCTTTGGGCTGAAGCCCAACTACTTTCCTTTGGGCTGAAGCCCAACTACTAACCTTTGGGCTTTAGCCCAACTACTTTCCTTTGGGCTTTAGCCCAACTACTAACCTTTGGGCTTTAGCCCAACTACTAACCTTTGGGCTTTAGCCCAACTACTAACCTTTGGGCGTGCGCCAAAAATATTTGTGACAGTAAGTGAATCGCGGTTTTCACTTAGTTCGAATATAACCTGTGCCAACAAATGTGCTAATATAGGCGGTTAAAAAAGTTGGTTTGTATTCAGCGGGGAGGAGGAAGAATTTTTATGAAATCCATCAGGCTGTGGATTGGCAGCAAAAATCTGCCGGTTATGCCCCTGCAGTTTGTGATTTTAGCACTGTGCACCGCCTGTCGGGGGGGTATCGCTGAAATGGGATCGCAACCGGGCACTCCGATCGCCCTCACCACACCTGAGGGAGAGCAGTTGCTGGTGGAAAGCAAAGCCCGCAAAGACTACTGGCCATTGATCGTGCAGTTTGTCACCCAGGATAACTTAGCTTACTGCGGGGTTGCGAGCAGCGTTATGGTGCTCAATGCCATGTCAATTACGGCACCGGCAGCACCTGAGTTTGGGAAATTTCGGATGTTTACGCAGAAGAACTTTTTTAGCGATGCAGCGCGGAAAGTCGTGCCGTCAGAGACGGTTTCGCGCCAGGGCATGACGCTAGACCAGCTGGGACAGCTGTTAGAAACCTATCCGGTGAAAGCGAAGGTTTACCACGCTGAGAATAGCAGTCTGGAGGAGTTCCGCTCCTTAGCAGTGAAGAATTTGCAAGAACCGGGAAATTTTGTTATGGTCAACTATTTGCGCAGCGCCATCGGTCAGAAGACTGGCGGGCACATTTCACCGGTGGCGGCGTATAACGAACAGACAGACCGATTTTTAATTTTGGATGTTTCGCGTTACAAGTACCCGCCGGTGTGGGTGAGAGTAGCGGATCTGTGGAAGGCAATGGATACGGTGGATTCGGGTTCGGGTAAGAAGCGGGGGTTTGTGCTGGTGAGTCGCCCCTAGCTGCCGCTGGGACGCGCTTGTACGGTGCCGCCACAGGCAGCAAATTAGACGGGAGGAAATTAGGGACATGGACTTGGGCACACGGCGAGCTGGCGAGCCGGTGGGAACTGTCTGGGGGAAAATCACAGATAGGCAGTTAAACTTAGGGGGGGAAGTTACACTATATAGAGTCAATCCAGGTGAAATGCTCGGATTTGGGGCGTGGGAAAGGTTGAGTGCTAGCTCACATCTGGCCTTGTGCGAGAGGCAGAGGGGCTTTGAGAACAATGCTGAGTGCCGGTTGTCAATCTCCATGTCAGCTTTTGCCGATATTGCCTGAGAAAGGCTAAAATGTAGGTAGATGTACAGACTAAGGAATGCGTTATGGCTGGCAGCGAGTCTCAGACCCAAGCTTCCCTTTCGCTTAGAGAATTGCAAGTCGTTGAACTGGTGGCTGCAGGCTTGACCAACCAGGAAATAGCCGAGCAGCTGGAAATTAGCAAGCGCACAGTGGACAACCACATCAGCAATATCCTGACTAAAACGGGAACTCACAACCGGGTGGCGCTGGTTCGCTGGGCTCTGCAGTCGGGTAAGGTGTGCATCAACGAGGTGAACTGCTGCATACTGCCCCCCGACAACCATGAGGCCGCTGTTGAGGAGCAAGAGGGAGCAGTTTAAGCATGGAGGCACCGACGCTGCAAACCGCCTGGGACAAACAGCTGCGGTATGAAATCCGCTGGGCGCGACTGCCTTTGGCGGTGTATCGGGAAATTGCCGCTCATTTGCGTCAAGTGGAAGGCGTGGAAACTGGTTTAAGCGCCCAGCAATCACAGCAGTTTGATTACGATCTCAGTCAAGTTGGCAGTTTGTGGATTCAGTACGCCGAAAGTGTTCCCCCAGCCAGTCGCCTGTGGGTGGACAGGATTTTGGCTTACTATTGCGATCGCTATGGGGCAATGGAAGTCTGCGAGCGGCGCTGAGTGTTGAGGTTGTTCAGTTTGTAGAAATTTAATGGGCGCAATTCAAGCTTTACGAGGAACTCGGGACATCCTGCCCGAGGAAATTGTCTATTGGCAGCGGGTGGAGGCAACTGCTCGCGATATTCTGGGCAGAGCGGCTTATCGGGAAATTCGCACCCCGATTTTTGAGGAGACGGCTCTATTTGAGCGGGGGATTGGGGAAGCCACGGATGTGGTGGGCAAGGAAATGTACACGTTCTCCAGTCGGGGGGAGAAGCATTCGATTACTCTGCGCCCAGAGGGAACGGCTGGAGTTGTGCGGTGTTTTATCGAGAAGGGGCTGTACGCTCAAGGCGGGGCGCAGCGCCTGTGGTACACCGGCCCGATGTTTCGCTACGAACGCCCGCAAGCAGGACGCCAGCGCCAGTTCCACCAAATCGGGGTGGAGGCGATCGGCAGTTCCGATCCGAGGGCGGATGCGGAGGTGATTGCGCTCGCCAGCGATATCCTGCAAGCGCTGGGGCTGAAAAATCTGCGGCTAGACATCAATTCGGTGGGGAATCGGGAAGACCGGCTGGCTTACCGGCAAGCTTTGGTGGAGTATTTGACGCCTTATAAGGAGGAGCTAGATCCGGACTCGCAAGACCGGCTGTCGCGCAATCCCCTGCGGATTCTCGACAGCAAGAATGAGCGCACCCAGGAAATTGCGTTGGGTGCGCCCAGTATTTTGGACTACCTGGGGGAGGAGTCTCGCCGGCACTTCCAGGGGGTGCAGCAGATGCTGGGCGATTTGGGGATTAACTACCGGCTCAACCCCCGTCTGGTGAGGGGTTTGGATTACTACACCCACACCGCGTTTGAGATCCAGTCGGAGGATTTGGGTGCCCAAGCTACGGTTTGCGGCGGCGGGCGCTACGACGGACTGGTGGAAGAGCTCGGCGGGCCGGCGACACCGGCGGTGGGTTGGGCCATTGGCATGGAGCGGCTGATTATACTGCTGCAGCAGCTGCAAAAGCCGCCGGTGCCGGTGGTGGATTTTTATGTGGTGTCCAGGGGCGATCGCGCCGAGGCTCAAGCCCTGCTGGTGGCGCAAAAGCTTCGCCGGCTGGGGTTTAGCGCCGATTTGGATTTGAGCGGGAGTGCCTTTGGCAAGCAGTTCAAGCGGGCCGATCGCAGCGGTGCCGGTGCGTGTTTGGTGCTGGGGGATGCGGAGGCTGAGAGCCAGACGGTGCAGCTGAAGTGGCTGGCGACGGGAGAGCAGAGTGCGATCGCTATCGCGGATTTGCTGGAGAGGGCGGATGAGTTGCGCCGCCGGCTGGATGCGGCGAGAGCGGCGCAAGCAGGGGTGTGAGCTGTTTGGGGTGCCGGTGGATTTTGAACTAACCCCCTCACCCCCCCAACCCCCTCTCCCACAAGGGGAGAGGGGGAGCAAGAAAAAGAGAAGTTGTAGGGTGTGTTCCGCGTTATAGCATTATTCACTTAGATTAGGACACAAAGGACAGGCGTCCCGCCTGTCCTACGCCTTATATTCGCAGGACAGGCGTAGGGCAGGTGTTCCCTCCAACCTCAAAGCCAAGTTTCGATCCCCCTAAATCCCCCTTTAAGTAGCAACTTGGGTTATTATAGGGAAGTGAGGGTTTTGATAAAAAAATAAAGGCGAGGGGTTTTATGCCGGTGAAACTTGAGGAAGTCTTGCAAAGCCGAGGAATTATTCACTCCGATCCAGAAATTATGAGCGGTGCCTATGTATTTGTCGGCACCCGCGTGCCCTTACAGACTTTTTTCGACTACTTGGAGGGAGAAGAAGGTCTAGCCGAGTTTATCAATGATTTTCCCCACCTGGAAACGCCGGCGATTCAAGCTCGCCATTTTTTATCGGATGCCGGCTAAAGAGCAGTAGGGTGCGTTCCGCACAAGAACTCTCTCCCCATGTGGGAAAAATCGCGCTTTGCGGAACGCACCTTACCTCTACTTCTGATGCAAATAGATGCCGGCGATTGGAAACTCACTGCAACAAACTTTCATCCGCCGGCGGGGACTTTTGAACTTCTTGAAACCCTTGTCTTGCGGGTTTTGTTGTAGTGCTGCGGTTTCTAACCGCCAAGCCCCCTTTAAGCGATAGATACCCGGCGATTGGAAATCGCGCCAAGCCCCCCCTGCTTTAATTGCCAGATCCCCGGCGATTGGAA
>Ga0114941_100058_pt1 | contig 22468 bp, 21 predicted proteins | sample DevilsHole_FD_89580 | JGI IMG/M metagenome (GOLD analysis project Ga0114941, IMG submission 89580) | Groundwater microbial communities from Devils Hole, Nevada to study Microbial Dark Matter (Phase II) - Devils Hole | ecosystem: Environmental > Aquatic > Deep subsurface > Groundwater | place...
CCTTTTTGGGCTTTAGCCCAACTACAACCCTTTTTGGGCTTTAGCCCAACTACAACCCTTTTTGGGCTTTAGCCCAACTACAACCCTTTTTGGGCTTTAGCCCAACTACAAACCTTTTTGGGCTTTAGCCCAACTACAAACCTTTTCAATTACTATTTCAAGTGCCCGAAGCAGGTTTATCCCCCTGCTGTGCACTCACGGCGAGCGCCGGCAAAATTTGCTTGACTTGCAGACCGATTATGGTATAATCCTGCCGAATTTTTTCCTGAGCATAGGGTTCAGTGGCGGCAAACTTGGCTTCGCTTCTGGCCATGACCAGCGCCACACTCACCGGCACCTGCAAGAACAGATTGCCGCCGAGAAAAGCGAGCGCCGCCAGAAGTAGTCCAGCCAGGTGCCATTGTGGTGGAAAAGGAGCCACCGCAGCAGCCACAGGAGCCCAGCGGTAGAGAGGCCACAGGGCCAATGCTAAAAGCGCCGCCGCCACAACACTCACAGCCCGGTGAGCCGGTGTTTTGAACAGGCTGAGGGTGCGCCGGCGGTCGGGGGTCAGCAGTTCCGGCTTCATGGCCACTGCCAAAATGCTGAAGATGTAGAACGGGCGTGACAGCTGCATCCACAGCACCGGCGCAATGCCAAAGGCGGCCACCAAAAGCAACTCCAGCCAGACCGGCAGCAGCGGAGAACCCACGGAAAATCCCAGCAGGCAGAGCTCCAGGAAGATAGGCAAAGCTGCCAGACCGGCAAGATGAACCCACAGAAACGGATCTGACCAGAAATAGCGCATACAAATTTTAGATTTTAGATTTTAGATTTTAGATTTTAGATTGGCAGAGAATCCCAAATCCAAAATCCAAAATCCAAAATTAATTCGGCGAGAGAGTGCGGCGCTTAGTCACCATGCGGAAGGCTTCGATGATGTCGCCCGTGGCCCACTCGTGGAAATTATCCAGGCCAATGCCGCATTCAAAGCCGGCGTTGACTTCTTTGACATCATCTTTGATCCGTCGCAGAGAGTCGAGAGTTCCTTCGTGGATGACATTGCCGCCTCGGCGCACCCGAACTTTGCTGTTGCGGACAACCTTACCATTTTGGATATAGCAACCCGCAACTGCGCCCTTGCCCGAGGCGAACACAGCACGCACTTCAGCATGGCCCAGGGCTTCTTCAACCAACTCTGGCTCCAGCAGACCTTCCATCGCGCCTTGGATGTCGTCCAGCAGCTTGTAGATGATGTTGTATTCACGCACATCCACACCGGCTTGGTCAGCGGCTTGCCGCGCACCGGAAGCCAGAGTGGTGCTAAACCCAACGATCACAGCATCTGAAGCCGCTGCCAGATCAACATCTGTTTCTGTGATTTCGCCGGCGGCGGCCAGCAGGACGCGGACTTGAACCTCATTTTGAGGCAGCTGCTGGAGGGCTCCGAGGATTGCTTCCACAGAGCCTTGGACATCTGCTTTCAGGATCAGGTTGAGTTCTTTCAGCTGGCCTTCCTTAGCTTTTTGGGAGAGTCCGCTGAGCGTCACCCTGCGAGCCGCCATTGTTTGCTGCAGGCGAGACTGGCGGTTTTCTTCCGAGCGCTGGTCTGCGATGGCGCGGGCTTCTTTTTCATCCAAGAACACCTCGAAATCGTCTCCGGCTGCCGGCACGGCATTCAAGCCCAAGACTTCCACGGCGAAAGACGGAGTTGCCGCGTCCACCTTTCTGGCCCGGTCATCGAGCATCGCCCGCACCTTACCGAATACCGATCCTGCCACGAGCACGTCGCCCACGCGCAGGGTGCCATTTTGCACCAGCAGGGTGGCCACCGGCCCGCGAGCTTTATCCAAGTGGGCTTCGATCACCGTACCTTTGGCTGTCCGGTCGGGGTTAGCGGAGAGCTGTTCCACCTCTGCCACCAGCAGGATCATTTCCAGCAGGGTATCGAGGTTTTCGCCCCGGATGGCGCTCACCGGCACCATAATCGTGCTGCCGCCCCATTCTTCTGACACCAAGCCGTATTCAGTCAGCTCTTGCTTGACCCGCTCCGGCTGGGCCCCTTCTTTATCGATTTTGTTTATGGCCACTACGATTGGCACTTCAGCGGCTTTGGCGTGGCTGATAGCTTCTACCGTTTGCGGGCGCACCCCATCATCGGCGGCCACCACCAGCACGGCGATATCTGTCACCCGCGCCCCCCGAGCCCGCATAGCGGTGAAGGCTTCGTGACCGGGGGTGTCCAGGAACACCACCTGTTCTATCGCTCCATCCTGCTCCACATCCACATGGTAAGCGCCGATGTGCTGGGTGATGCCGCCCGCTTCCCCTTGGGCCACTTTTGCTTTGCGGATCGTGTCCAGCAGGGTTGTTTTGCCGTGGTCTACGTGACCCATAATCGTCACCACTGGCGGACGATGCTGGAGGTTTTCCAGATCTTCCTCATCCAGCATTTCGGTTTTGATCGCTTCTGACTCTTCTGCGGCTGTTTCCACCTCCACTCCCAGTTCTTTGGCCACCAGGGTTGAGGTTTCCAGATCCAGCGTTTGGGTGATATTGACGGCCATTCCTTTAAAGAACAGGAGCTTGACGATCTCCGTTTCCGGCACTGCCAGCTCTTGAGCCAATTCCCGAACCGTCATACTGTTCATCAGAACCACCCGGTCTGGGCGCTGTTTCTTTTCTTGCTGTTCGTGGCGCTTGCCGCGAGACATTTTCGCCCCTCCCTCACTCGGACGAGCGGTGCCTGATTTTTTCGTTTTTGCAGCGCTTGCCAGTGCCGGTGCTGCAGCTGCCGGTTTGGCCGCTGCCGGTCGCACCTTTTGCTTTGGCGGACGGGCGATCGAAAGGCTGACTTGGACTGTTTCGGGCAGGTCGTCGAGATCGCTCACCAAGTCCTCATCGTCCTCTTCAATGGGTTTGGTGCGGCGTTTTGCCTTCGTGCCGGCTTTCCCGGCTTTTTCCAGCTCTTGCAGCTCTTCTTCTTCGTCCTCCCGTTTCTTTGCCTTTTTCGGCGGGCGCGGCGGCGCTGGTTTAGCCAGCAGGGACGGCGTTTCTGATTCTTCCTCTTCTGTTTCTGGCCCCGACACTCCTGTAGCCTTTGCGGCTGGAGGAGCGTTTGGTCGTATCAGCTGGGGCCGCACCAGTTCTGCGGGCCGCTTAGGTTTAGCCTTAGTCGGCCCCGTAACTGGCGCTCCGCCTGTCCCTGCCGCTGCCGCTGCTATTTTAGGGGCCTGTACTGGTGCTGGGGCTGCTTCCGCCGCTTGAGCCGGTGCCTGTACCGGCGCGGTCGCTTCCACCTTTTTCGGTTTGGGAACTGGGCGATTTTCCTTCCCCTGCGCCAGAGCGCCCGGCGCAGGCGCTGCTGATGGCCTTACTGGAGGTGACGTCAGTTTTGGCCCTTCTGGAGCCTTCGCTGCCGGTTTAGCCGGTTTTGGCTGTTTGGGCTGGCTGGGTTGCAGGACTTGTTCAGCGCTTGTTGGCAGGGGCATTGCCTGTTCGGCTTTTTTTTCCGCGTCTGACTCTGCTGCACCTGCTGTTTCGGATTGGTTGGGTCGTACTGGCCGATTGAGCATTGACGGCTTACTGTTTTGTTGAGGCCGCTTATGGCCCGACGGTTGAGGTTGCACTAACACCTGTGGGTTTGCTTCGCTGCCGCTGGCGGGCGACTTAGGGGCGGTTCGGGATGTTTGTTGGCGCACTTCCAGAATCTGCTGCGGCTTTTGACCTGCTGGCTTAGTGCCAGATTCCGGATGTTCCGTGCGGCCCTTATGTTTAGCTGGGGCTGACTTGCTGTGAGAGGGGTGGCTGACTACATATTTTTCTGCGTAGGCGCGAATGCGTTCCGCATCTGCCGAGTCAATCGTGCTGCTGTGGCTTTTGACTGGTATGTTGAGCTGTTCGCAAACTGCCAAGATGTCTTTGTTATCCAAATTTAATTCCCGTGATAGTTCGTAAATTCTGACTTTGCCGTTGTTCATCCACTTTTCCCTCTTCCTACCGACCGATTGTCAACCGGTGCCCCACTGTCCAAACGGTGACTGAATCCAGTTGAGGTGTCTCATCTGGTAAGGCGCGTGGCACCGCTGCCCGGGGCGGAGATGTCCCCGCCCTACTGACAAGGGACGAAAAACGCGCATCATGTCTGCCGAGGCGAGACTTTCCCGCCCTGAGATTTAGCTGTCCCCCTGCTGCCAAAGCACCTTTCTAATTTAATCGTGGCACAAATCTTTAGGGACTTGTGGGGGGGGCTTGATTGCCGTTTGGGAGATTGGTGCATTTGAGTGGGGTTCCAGCAACGGGCGGCTTCGGGCGTCGAAGGAGCAGCCAAATAACTTGACAGCGTGTGCCATGCCTTACGCTCTCGTCAGGAGGGAGCGGGTTTGTGCCACAGACTCTAGAATCTGCGACAACAGCCCCCTGTCGAGCCCGAACCTGTGCGGTTTCGACACAGGTAGCGGTCGGCTGGCAGCTAGCTCAAGGGCAACCGCTGCCACAATGTTTGGTACACCTCGGTCGGTACGGATGTTTTGAGCGCTCGCCCCAGTCGATTTTTTTTCTGAGCGGCGCTCAAGCAACTCGCTTGAGGGCAAAGGTAGGCCGAACGCCCCATGCCTCTATCTAATTGTAACTGATGGGAAGGACAAACTCTTACAACCCGCCAGAATTCTTCTTTCCCTGCCACTTTACGGCAACTAATACAGCGACGCATGTTCTGTTTCATCTTTTTTCCGGAGGGTTCGGCACCCGCCCTCAAAGGAACAAAGTAGGGCTCAAAGCAGGAAAGCCCCCCTAAACACGGGTGTTGCGCTCTCGCCCGCTAAGGCACAGACCCGTCCCCCGACGCTGACCCCAAACAAACGAATGATAGAGCTAGGGGGGGGGTCACACCGGCTCACCCGCAGCTTTTGAAACAAAGCCTTACTGATATTTTAAGCTGCTGCCTGCTTTTTGGAGTGCTGCTTCCTCAACTAAAAACCCTCGTCGAAACGGTTTTTTCGTCCACAGCAGCCACTGACCGAGCTTTGCTTGCGGGTTCTTCTTCGAGGTCTTCTTGCTCTTGTTCTTCTGCTTGCTCTCCCTCCTCCTCCTCGTAGGCCACGGCTGCGGCGAACTTGCGGCTTTCCGCTTCAGCATCGTACTTGGCGGTATCTTTGATATCAATCTTCCAGCCTGTGAGGCGGGCTGCCAGACGGACGTTCTGCCCTTCTTTGCCGATGGCCAAACTCAGCTGGTCTTCAGGGACGAGGACGTGGGCTTGGCGCAGATCGGGAGCGACCAAGCGCACCTCGTCCACCTTAGCAGGGCTGAGGGCGTTGGCAATATAGGTGGCTGGGTCTGGCGACCAGCGGATGACGTCTATTTTTTCGCCTCGCAGCTCATTGACCACCACCTGAATCCGAGATCCCCGGGCTCCTATGCAAGCTCCCACCGGATCGACATCTCTCTCCAGGGTATCGACGGCAATTTTAGTCCTGGGGCCCACATGACGGGAGGGTGGATTGGCCTCCCGCGCCACCGCCACAATCCGGACGATCTCATCTTCTATTTCTGGCACCTCGTTGGCAAACAGGTAGACCACTAAACCGGCATCCGCTCTGGACACCAGCAGTTGCGGTCCCCGGTGGGGAGTGTCGGAAACTTTTTTCAGGTACACCTTGAAAGTGGCATTGGCCCGATAGTTGTCGTTGGGCAGCTGTTCCCGCTTGGGCAGTTCGGCTTCCACCTCTGGCTGGCCAAACCCGCTGCTGACGGCCACGATCGCGGATTGGCGCTCAAAGCGCACCACCCTAGCCGGCAGCACAGTCCCTTCCAGGTCTTGGAACTCTTCTTGAATCAGCCTCCGCTGCTGGTCTCGCAGCTCTTGGGCCAGCACCTGTTTGGTCTGTATGGCAGCCATGCGACCAAAATCTCCCTGATCTGGGGTGACGTCCAGGATCACCGTGTCCCCAGGCTGGGCCTCAGCCGCCACTTTCCGCACTTCTTCCAGGGCAATTTCATGGTCTTGGTTGCTGACTTTCTCCACAATCGTCTTTGTGGAGAGGATGCGAAACCCTTCCTCTTCTACGTCGAGATCTACTTCAAAATTGTTAAAGTAGTTTTCATCAAAATTAGGTAGTTCGAGGCGCAGGGTGCGCCGGTAGCGCTCGTATCCTTTCAGGATCGCTTTTCGCAGAGCAGCTCCCACAGCATGTTTCGGTAAATTTCGCTCCGAGCTGATGCTGTTGATCATCTCTTTGAGCCCGGGAAGGGGAACCATTGACATAGAAACAAAAACCTCCGTAAATCTGTTTTCAGTTAGGCGTTTAGCCATCCTCTGTCACGGGAGCGGGCTATGGTTGCTTGACGGCAGACATAAAGCGACGGACGCCCGGACACGATTGGGACGCCGTGCGGTCAGTGCCGCCTGCTTTTGGGCTACCAGAGACTCAAGGCGCTTGGACTTAAGACGCCCGAAACGAGACATTACTTCTGAATTATGAACCCTAAAGCCCAATTTTAAATTCAGCCGGTTCACTTCAAAATTAACTGAATCTCCGACGACAACAACGCCCCTCAACTATACTCGTCTCCGAGCGCCCTTTCCGCCCGTTACAGCTGATAGCTAAAACGCCGAAAAGCTTGTAGCTGCCTCTGATGGCCAACAGCGTCTATCTGCTAGTTACAAATCATCGCCTGTCGTTTAGCTGAACGCTGGTAATTAAAGGGCGGGGAATAGCAATAGAGCGACCTTTTTGGTTGAGGTAAACTGCTGTCTCATCGCGGCGAATCAGTTGCCCTGTCCACTCTTTATGACCTTCGTGAGGCTCAGAAGTTTTGACAAGAACGGCAAACCCTTTAAAGGATATAAATTCGCGGTCTGTTGTCAACTCCCGGGAGATCCCGGGACTCGAAATCTCCAGCACGTAGGCATCGGGAATGATCTCTGCTGCATCTAATTTCGCCTCCATTGCCCGACTCATCCGCTCGCAGTCATCCAGACTGGTATTTTGCTGGAGGTTGCGGATGTCCACGCGCAGCACCGGCGGGTTTTGGTTGGTGTGAAAAACCGCTCCGACCACTTCCAAACCGAGAGACTCTGCAATGGGAGTGGCCAGATCGATGATTTGTGGGATCAGGGGATGAGTCATGGGAAGCACCTCCAACAACAAAAAAAGTGGGCACTGACCCACCTCTTCACTCTGCGACGAACGGAGTGACACGACAAATCGCTATTTGCAGGACAACTCGTACTTTCTCGGACATTTAACAAAAAGCTGGACAATGGAGGACATTGCCTAACTTGTTGTTTGTCCCACGGGAGCAACCCGTACAGGTGAAACTGCTTTCTACCTCCACACGGTCGCTCACCTCATTAAAAGGCTCGTTTCCGCTTACTTTTCGTGCAACCCACGAATCAAATTATTGCCAACTTCCGCATGCTGTGCCCAGCAACGGGAGCTCCGGTAGCTTCTGGCAGTGCGGGAATGCCTGAATTGTAGCACTTTTTCCGAGTTGGTCAGAAAAGTCCCGAGATATCGCAGATATATCGCCATATCCCCAGTAGCTGCTACGTCTTATTTGTCGCACTTCTTATTCTAGCTCATCTCCCCTGCCAGTTGCGTCTTGGGCCACCGCCGCCGCCGGCTCACCCTCTCCCACCCCAGCCCGTGGCCAGCACGCCGCTCAGCATCAATCATGGGCCAGTTCCACTCTCCTCCCTGCCCAAACCCCCTCTCCGACGCGCCGAAAGCATCAAAGATGTGTGTCCCAGTGTCCTGGGGGACTGCGGGCGCGGCAAGGTGGGGGAGCCGGCGGCGAAACAACGAGCGGGACTTGCCACTTGGGAGATGGAAAAACAATCCCACGCTTAACCTGACCCTCCCGGAGCCCATTTTCGCCCCAGCCGCCCCACCCCGTTCGCCCCAGCCCAGAGGCGGAGACTCGAAGACGCCGCTCTGGCGCAACACTTCTGCCCTGACAGCAAGGTACTGAGAAACCCGGTTTCCCCAAAGTTACCGGGTTTCTGGCATGTACTTCATCCAACTGAAAACCGCTATGTCCTTCATCTCCCAGCACGAGCCCCGAAACAGCCTCTGCCACCCCTCGCTGAGCCCCAAGAGGAAGCGCCACAAGCCGCCCACCCGTTTCCCAGCTGAAGCCATAGAGAAAAATCAACAAATAAATCGTTTTTTCGGCTGATTTTACTATCATCTTTTCCCCCCCTGACTAAAAAACCATTGAGGTGTTAAAATCGGAGCAATTCCCCTATTTAGCAACAAGTATTTTTGACTCATATTTTAAATATTAAATAACAAAATCATCAGTAAACTTTTTTATAATCGGCTGTATAAAGGAGAGGCAATAGCCTTATGAAGCGGTAAATTTATATACTTATGTGACCGCTTAATAGCGGCAAAGTTTAGTTAAAACCTCCTGGTTTGTTTCCGGGAAACCGGGCATCAAAACCAGACACAATAAATAAATTATGAGATAGGCACTGCTTTGGAAATGGCCTGAAAAGTAGCGTAAACAAGAATAGCCTGGGGACAGGGCCATTGCCTAGATACAAGGGTTATAGGCTCTGGAAAAAGTGAGGTGGTAAAGCTCATGCGTATCCTCAGTAATTTCGCGGAAAGTTTCAAGTTAACGCTGCAAAAAATAGCGATCTTGGCGGTGAGTTTTCTAATAGCCCTACCGGCATGTCTAACAATCGCCGTCCCGCCAGCAGCCGCAGCTCCAGCTCAGGAAGGACAGGCGATTTTCCAACAGTCCTGCGCCTCCTGTCACACCGCAGACGGCAGCGGCGCAGCTTTCGGGCCCGACCTGAAAGGCGTCACAGATAGGCGCGATACCGGCTGGCTGGTGCGCTGGATATCCGCACCGGACGAGATGATCTCCCAAGGCGACCCGATTGCCAGCGAATTACTTCAGCAATACAGCGGCGTTCCCATGCCTAATATGGGATTGCAGAAGCCTCAAATAGAGGCAGTCCTGGCTTATTTAGCAACCCAAAACGACTCGCAAACCGCACCGGCACTGTCTGAACCGGCAGAAGCGCCAGCCACTGCGCCCCAAAAAGGCAACCCTCAAATTGGCAAGCAATTATTCACCGGCACCCTCGCCTTCCACAACAGCGCCCCCGCCTGCATGTCTTGCCACAGCGTCAATACCGTCGGCGCTCTCAAAGGCGGCACCCTCGGTCCCGACCTCACTCACGTCTTCGGGCGCTACGGCGCTACCGGTCTTTCTAGCGTTCTCCAAACCCTACCCTTCCCCACCATGCAGGGCATTTACCAAAACAAACCCCTCACCGAAGAAGAACAAGCCAATTTACTCGCCTTTTTCGAGTCAGCTAACAGTGCGGAACCCCCAGTCGCGCCTACAGGGGAATCAAAAGATACCACAATCCAAAATCTCCTCACTCCCAGTTGGGCATTCGCACTCATCGGGTTAGGTGGATTCCTGCTGCTCGTGCTGCTGAGCAATTTCACCTGGCGCGACCGGTTCCAAGGCGTCCGCCAGCGTCTGGTGGGCGAGAAGCAATAATTGACTCGCCTTCTCTCAGAAGTAGTGGTTTTTATTAACCGCCGAGACGCAGAGGACGCAGAGAGAGGATAAGAGGTCAGCTTTGTATCTCGCTGCCGATCTTCGATCATGAATGCAATCCATCGGCTCCGCCTCCCCTCGCCTCAAACATCAATCCAAAATCAAAAATCTAAAATCTAAAATCGATATGAGCTGGATTAAAGACATTATAAACCCGGAACTGCGCCAGTGGGAAGAGTTCTACCGCAACCGCTGGCAGCACGACAAAATCGTCCGCAGCACTCACGGCGTAAACTGCACTCCAAGGCTGCTCCTGGGACATTTACGTCAAAGACGGCATCGTCACCTGGGAGATGCAAAAAACCGACTATCCCTGTTTGGAAAACGGCTTGCCTCCCTACGAACCGCGCGGCTGCCAGCGGGGGATCAGCTACTCCTGGTATATATACAGCCCCATTCGGGTAAAATACCCCTACATGCGAGGCGTCCTCATCGATTTGTGGCGGGAAGCCAAAAAACAGCACAAAGACCCCGTAGAAGCTTGGACAGCGCTCGTACAGGACTCAGAAAAGCGCCGCAAATACCAGGAAGCAAGAGGCAAAGGCGGCTTCCGCAGATCCAGCTGGGATGAAGTGCTGGAAATTGTCGCCGCCTCCACCATCCACACGATTAAAAAACACGGTCCCGACCGCGTGATTGGCTTCTCCCCGATTCCCGCGATGGCTCAGCTATGCCGGCGGCTCCCGCTTCCTGCAACTCCAAGGGCGGCGTTAACCTCAGCTTTTACGACTGGTACAGCGACTTGCCCAACGCCTCCCCAGAAATCTGGGGCGAGCAAACCGATGTGGCCGAAAGTGCCGACTGGTACAACTCCAAATACATCGTCTCGATGGGAGCCAACCTCAACATGACCCGCACGCCGGATGTCCACTTTGTGGCGGAGGCGCGGCACGCCGGCTCTAAATTTGTGGTCTTCTCCCCCGACTTCAGCCAGGTGGCCAAATACGGCGACTGGTGGATTCCCGTCAATGCCGGTCAGGATGGCGCTTTCTGGATGGCGGTCAACCACGTCATCCTCAAGGAATTCCACGTCGATCGCCCCGTCTCCTATTTCCTGGACTACTTGAAGCGCTAGAGCGACGCGCCTTTTTTGGTGGCGCTCGAACAGGACAGTGGCGAATACCGCCCCGGACGCATGGTGCGGGCGAGCCAGCTGGCGGAGTACCGGCAGGTGGAAAACGGCGACTGGAAGTACCTCGTCTTCGACAAAAATACCGACCGCCCCCGCATGCCTCAAGGAAGTGTGGGTTTCTGCTGGCAATCCCAGAAGGGACAGTGGAATCTGGAAATGAAAGACGGGCTCGATGGGGCCGAAATTGAGCCGCTGCTGACATTCTTGGCCAATAACGACGGCTCGCTGCCGGTCCGCTTTACCGAGTTTGCCGGCGAGAGGGTGTTTAAGCGGGGTGTTCCGGTTAAGTACATGGAAACCGAAACCGGCGAAAAGCTGCCGGTGGTAACAATTTACGACCTGCTAGATTACCGTTTGGCGTGAGTCGCGGTTTGGATGGGGAGTTCCCAGCGGATTACGAGGATGAGGACACGCCCTACACGCCGGCGTGGCAAGAAAAATACACCGGCATTGACCGCAAGACCGTGCTGCAGTTCGCCCGCGAGTGGGCTTCCACCGCGCTCGCGCACCGAAGGTCAGTGCAGCGTGATTATCGGTGCCGGCATCAACCACTGGTATCACAACAACTTAATTTACCGGGCTGCCATTGTCGGATTAATGCTGTGCGGCTGTATCGGGCGCAACGGCGGCGGGCTCAACCACTATGTCGGTCAGGAAAAACTCGCGCCGGTGGCACCTTGGGCCACTCTGGCTTTTGCCCTCGACTGGGTGAAACCGCCCCGCCTGCAAAATGCCCCCTCCTTCCACTATGTCCACAGCGACCAGTGGCGCTATGACGAGAATCTCGTCGAGGCGCAACTCGGCTTCCACCAAAGCCAAGGGCACACAATGGACTTGCAGGTGAAGGCGGTGCTTCTGGGCTGGCTGCCTTTTTACCCGCAGTTCAACCGCAACTCCCTGGAACTGGTGCGGGAGGCGCAAGCCGCTGGGGCAAAGACGGATGAGGAAATTCGCCGGTGGATTGTCGAGCAACTGCGCTCTGGGAAGCTGGAATTCTCCGTGCAAGATCCGGATGCGCCGGAAAATTGGCCGCGACTGTGGCTGATCTGGCGGGGGAACGCCCTGATGTCCAGCGCCAAGGGGCACGAATTTTTCCTCAAGCACTATCTGGGGACCCACACCAACGCCATCGCCGAGGAAATCACCGGCGAGGACATTCACGAAGCGGTCTGGCGGGAACAAGCCCCCGAAGGCAAGCTGGATCTGGTGGTGAATATCAACTTCCGCATGGACACTACCGCCCTCTACTCCGATATTGTCCTGCCCACGGCCACGTTCTACGAAAAGAACGACCTCAACAGCACGGACATGCACTCTTACATCCACCCGCTAACCGCAGCGGTTCCTCCCTGCTGGGAATCTAAGAGTGACTGGGACATCTTCAAGTCCCTTGCGAAGAAAGTTAGCGAGCTGGCGAAAGTTCACCTTCCCGAGCCGGTGCGGGATTTGGTCGCGGTGCCTTTGCAGCACGACACCCCCGCCGAAATTGCCCAACCCTCGGTAAAAGACTGGGCGAAAGGGGAGTGCGAGCCAATTCCCGGCAAGACGATGCCTAACGAAAGCGGTGGTGGAGCGGGATTATGCCAATTTGTACAGCCGCTTTATCTCTTTCGGGCCGGTGGCCAAACGGGACGGGATTGGGGCTCACGGACTGAGCTGGCCAATTGACGACTTGTACTAGGAACTGCTGGAAACCCACCCGACGGTGCAGTGGGATGGCCAGAAATACCCGTCGGTGGATGATGCCGTCCAAGCTGCCAACGTGATCAGTGCACCTGGCACCGGAAACGAATGGGGAAGTGGCTTACCGCGCTTTCCAAGCTGAGGAGAAAAAAGTTGGTTTGCCGCTAGTGGATCTGGCCTTTGAAGACGCGCGGTGTGCGCTACCAGTTCAGCGACATCGTGCAGCAACCCCGCCGGCTGCTGACAAGCCCTTGCTGGACAGGTTTGACGAATGACGGGCGTCCCTATTCTGCCTACTGCCTGAATGTCGATCGGCTAGTGCCCAGGCTCACTCTCACGGGCCGGCAGCACTTTTACCTAGACCACGAAGGGTATATCGCCTTTGGGGAAAACCTGCCCACCTACAAGCCGAAACCGGACGTGCGCATTTCTGGGGATTTGGTTAAGAGCGGGGCTGAGGGCAAATCCATCGTCCTCAACTACCTGACGCCTCACGGCAAATGGCACATCCACTCGATGTATTCGGAAAATCACAGGATGCTCACTTTGTCAAGGGGTATTGAGCCGTTCTGGATTAATGACAGGGATGCGGAATCCATCGGGATTGTGGACAACGACTGGGTGGAAATCTACAACGACAATGGCGTGGTGGTACTCGGTGGGTGGTGAGTGCGCGGATTCCCCGAGGGGTGTGCGTCATCTATCACGTGATGGAGCGCACCATGTCCATACCCAAGTCGCCGCTGCGGGGGAACCGGCGAGCCGGTGGAACAGCCTGACGCGCATCCGCGATCGGCGCCGGTGCTGATGATGGGCGGTTACGGGCAATTTAGCTACGGCTTTAACTACTGGGGTCCGACTGGCGTTAACCGCGATACTTTCGTGCGGGTGCGCAAGCTGGAAGGCGAGCCGAAGTTTTAACAGTGGGCCCAGGGCACAGGGCATGGGGCATTGGACACCGATTTTTTTCCATTGCCCACGCCCAATGCCCAATGCCCAATGCCCCATTACGGATTAAAAAAACAAAGGAGTAAAAGTTATGAATATCCGCGCCCAAGTCTCAATGATGTTCCACTTGGATAAGTGCATTGGCTGCCACACTTTCAGCGTTGCCTGCAAGAATATTTGGACGGACCGGCAGGGCACTGAATATATGTGGTGGAACAATGTGGAAACCAAACCCGGCACCGGCTACCCCACCCAGTGGGAAAACCAAGAGGAGTACAAAGGTGGCTGGGAAAAAGAAGGGGACGATATCCACTTGCGGTCTACCAGTAAAGCCAAGGGATTAGCCAATATTTTCCACCAGCCGCACCTGCCGACGATTGACGACTATTACGAGCCTTGGACTTATAAATACGGCGATTTGATTGATGCACCGGCAGGGAATGACCAGCCGACCGCTCGCCCGGTTTCTCTGATTACCGGCGATGACATCGACATCAAGGCCGGCCCAAACTGGGATGACGACCTCAGCGGCTCTCCCATTTATGCGGCGAATGACCCGAATTTGGACGCGCTGTCTCCCGCTGAGCGGGAGACGCTGTTTGAAATAGAGCGCTTGGTGTTTTTCTACTTGCCCCGGATCTGCAACCACTGCGCGAATCCGAGCTGTGTGGCGGCTTGCCCTTCGGGTGCGCTGTACAAGCGCGGGGAAGATGGGATTGTGCTGGTAAACCAAAATGTCTGCCGGGGCTGGCGCTACTGCGTTTCGGCTTGCCCTTACAAGAAGGTTTATTACAACTGGAAGTCTGGGAAATCTGAAAAGTGCATTTTGTGCTTCCCGCGTCTGGAAACTGGCCAAGCGCCGGCATGTTTCCACTGTGGGTCGCATTCGCTACCTGGGTGTGGTATTATATGATGCGGATCGCATACACGAAATTGCCTCAGCTGACGAATCTGAACTCGTAACTAAACAGCGGGAACTTATCCTGAATCCGTTTGACCCTGCTATAATTGAACAAGCGGAGAAAGATGGCGTTCACGCCTCGGTGATTGAGGCGGCTCAGAAGTCGCCAGTCTACAAGTTCGTTAAGGAATGGGAATTGGCGCTGCCTCTGCACCCGGAATTCCGCACGCTGCCGATGCTGTTTTATGTTCCGCCTTTGCTGCCGGTGTTGGGCAAGGCTCAAAATGGGACGTATGAAGTGACTGGCGACGGTTTCTTTGGATCTCTGGATAACGCCCGCGTGCCGGTGCAATACATGGCGAAGCTGTTTACTGCCGGCAATGAAGAGCTGGTGAAGGAAACTTACCGCAAATTGATGGCGGTGCGGCTGTACAAGCGAGCGGAGCAAATGGGAGAAGTGGGAAATAGTGAGGTAAAATCGGCGCTAGCAGAAGCCGGTGTTACGCCTGAAAAGTGGGAGGCGATTTATCGCTTAACGTCTCTGCCGACTTTTGAGGAGCGGTTTGTGGTTCCGCCGATGCACCGGGAATACGCCATCGCACTGATGGAAGATCCGGCTGCTCACAAAGGCGCTGCCGGTGTTGGCTTCCACACGAAGCCCGAACGAGGGCTGTAAGGATTTCAGATTTTGGATGCCCGGATGCCCGGATGCCCGGATTTTGCCCTCGCGATCTCGTTCCAAAGTCCGCCTGGGAATGCCAGCAAGCGAGGTTCTGCCTCGCCTCGGAACCGCCTCAGAGAAAAGGGAAGATTTTATGAAGAATAACCGCCAATAACTCTATTTACTGTTTGCTGATTTGTTAGAGTATCCCTCGCCTGGGATTAGGGAGAAAGCCAGCGAGTGCTGTCACCGGCTTGCCATAGATTACCCGGAGGCATCTGAAAAAGTTCGCAGTTTCTGGAAATTTGCGGACAGTACGCCAGCCAGCCTGCTTGAAGAAATCTACACCGGCACTTTCGATCTGAATCCGGTGTGTTTCCCCTACCCGGGCTATCACCTGTTTGGGGAAAGCTACAAACGCGGGGAGTTTCTGGCAAAACTTAAGCAAAAGTACCGGGAGTGTGGCTTTACGGAAGAAAGTAGCGAACTGGCAGATCACCTGACGGTATTGCTGGGGTTTATTGCAAGTATACCTCCGGAAGACATTCTGGCGCAAGAGCTAATTGAAGATTGTTTAGTGCCGGCACTGCACAAGATGAATGAAGGGTTTAAGGAGGGAAATCCCTACGCTGAGGTACTTCAGGCGCTGCTGGGGGTTCTGGAGGGGATGCGCCAAACGGCTCCTGTATAATCTCTGGCTTGGAGAGGAGATTAAGATATTTAACCGCTCCTGAGCCAAGGTCGCCAAGAAAGAGGAATAAAGAGGAACAAAGAGAGAGAAGCGGAGGAATTTATTAGGTTAGTGATCCGGATGTTAGAGATCGGGTTTGAATAAGAGGTAGCAATGATTTTTTTGTAATATTTGATATGACAATAAATGAAAATATATTTTATATTTTTACTTATTTAGCTCTTGTTATCGCTTTTGTAGTAACGCCTTTGCGCTACTTTACGAACCGCTTTTCTTATTCGAGTCTTTCTTCCCAGTTCCTGGAAAACCGGCAGCTATTTTGGGGTTCGGTGTCTTGGCACTATGGGGTGTTGCTTATTCTGGCGGGTCACTTGGTTGGGTTGCTCATCCCACGGTCGGTTTTAGCCTGGAATGGGGTGCCTTGGCGGCTTTATGTGACAGAATCCACCGGCTTGGCGTTGGGTTTCCTCACGCTCTGGGGGATCGTTATGCTGATTGTCCGCCGCGCTACCCAAGCTCGCATCCGCGCTGTCACTTCGTTTATGGACGTGGTGCTGTTGCTGGCGCTGCTGGTTCAAGTTTTTGCCGGTGTGTGGACTGCTCTTTTTTACCGCTGGGGTTCTTCTTGGTATGCCGGCGCTGCTGCGCCTTATCTGCGGTCACTTTTTGCGCTCAATCCCGATATTTCTCTGGTGGCTAATTTGCCTGTGATGGTGAAAGTTCACATTGCTGGAGCTTTTTTCCTGGTGGCGCTGCTGCCGTTTACGCGCTTGGTGCACTTTCTCGCGGTGCCGGTGCAGTACCTGTGGCGTCCTCCGCAAGTGGTGGTTTGGAACCAGAGTGTGCGTGCCGCTCAAGGGACACATTCTGAAGCGAAAAAAGGAGCGGTTGCGTCATGAATACTGCAATCAAGCCGGAAGCTAATAAGAGCCTTTTGCTGGCTACCGTTGCCTTTGCTATTGCCTTTGCCAACTGGGGGCTGATAGCGGGTTTGGCTCCTTTATGGAGGAAGGAATTGGGGGTATCCCTCACCCAAGCCAGCGTGGCAATTGCGATTCCCGTGCTGCTGGGTTCTCTGGGGCGGATACCGATGGGGATACTGACAGATCGTTTCGGCGGGCGCTTGATGTTCAGTATCCTGCTGAGTTTTGGTATTCTACCATCAATAGCGCTGGCTGTCAACCATTCCTATCTCAGCTTGCTGTTCTGGGGGTTCTGGCTGGGAGTGGCGGGGACATCCTTCGCGATTGGTGTTGCCTTTGTCTCGCGCTGGTTCCCCCCAGAAAAGCAGGGAACGGCTTTGGGGATTTACGGCGCTGGAAATATCGGGCAGTCGGTGGCGGTGTTTTTCGGGCCGGTTTTGGCTAAGTCGATAGGAATTCCGGCGACGTTTGTCCTTTTTGGTGCGGTTTCTCTGGCGTGGGGCGCGGTGTTCGCATTTTGGGCTCGCAATGCTGAAACTAAGGCGAAACCGAGAACTTTCCAAGAAAATATGAGGGTGCTGCGCACAGAGAAGCTATCTTGGGTGCTGAGTTTGTTCTATGCGCTCACGTTTGGCGGGTTTGTGGCGCTGAGCATCTATTTGCCAACTCTGTTGAAGGAGATGTTTGAGCTGACGCCAGAGGATGCCGGTGCTCGCACGGCGCTGTTTGTGGTGCTGGCTACTGGGTGTCGCCCGGTGGGGGGCTGGCTGGCTAACCGCATTGGCGGACAGCAACTCCTCGTTTATGTTTTCGGCGGTTTGTTTTGCGCCGGCTGGCTGATGGCAGTTCCTTCTATGATTCCGTTTACTGCCGGTGTCTTGGGCTATGCTGTGCTGTTAGGTTTGGGCAATGGCGGCGTGTTCAAACTTGTGCCGCAGTATTTCCCGCAGCAGACGGGGAAAGTCACCGGCTTGGTAGGGGCTGCCGGTGGGCTGGGCGGTTTTTTCCCGCCTATTGAGCTGGGAATTCTCAAGGATGTCACCGGCAGCTATGCTTTGGGCTTCGTTTTTTTCAGCCTCTTTGCCCTGACTTGTGGCTTGGTTCTCAGCAGAACTTTCCTGCACACGCCCGCGCCATCCCATCACCGGCACATTCATTAGGTTGGTGGGGAGGAGCGGGATTTAGGTATTGAACCGCCAAGACGCCAAGACGCCAAGGAAGAAGAGGGCGACAGGGGGGAGGATTTGGCTTATTGTTTATGGCTTCTTGCTCTTTTCTTCTTGGTTAGTTAGGCAGAATTGGGAGGGGGCGGGCGGATATTAAGGAGTTAATGGCTATGTCTAGTAAAATTGACCAATTAACAGAGTTGTTAAAGCGGCTGAATTCAGGAGAGGAGCCGGCTCGCGTCCGGGAGGAGGCGCGGGATTTTTTGGCGACTGTTGGCCCGGAGGATCTGTCTTTTGCTGAGCAGCAACTGGTAGATGCCGGTTTAGCTCCTGAAGATTTGCGAAATCTTTGCGCTGCCCACATTGAAGCGCTAGGCGATACGGTAAGTCGCATGAAAGCGAGTTTGCCTGCCGGTCATGTGATTCACACGATGATTCAGGAGCATGAGAGGATTTTGGGTTTTCTCGACGAGTTGGAAACTCTGAATCAAACTGTTCAGCAAGAAGAGTGTGCCGGTTCGGTAGAGTTTGAGCGGTTAGAGAGCATTGCCGCACACTTGCTGGGAGCGGAACCCCACCACCAGCGGGAAGAACAGGTGCTGTTTGCAGAGTTAGAAAACCGGGGGCTTTTTGGCCCGCCCCGGGTGATGCGCATGGAACATGAGGAATTGAGAGGGCGCAAACACGCGCTGCAAGAACTGGCATCTGCCGGCAAGCAAATGGAGTTTAAGGAGTTTAAGAAGAAGCTGGATGCGGTTGCGAAGTTTCTCGTCCTCACGTTGCGCGACCATATTTTCAAGGAAAACAATATCCTCTATCCGGCGGCGCTGCAGGTGATTCCAGAGGCTGAAGTTTGGCAGCGGATGAAGTTGGCTTGCGACGGCATTGGCTACTGCTGTTTCACGCCACCACCATAGGGGGCAAAGGGGGATTTGACGTTCGGGAAGTGGGCATTGCTCATCCCCTATGCCCAGTTCTGCCGTTGAGGTTATTACGGTTAATCAAGCGAACTTATAGCGGTTTTCCGTTTCAGAAGGTACAGCTATAGCGGATTTCAGTTGGATGAAGCACACCCAAAGAAACCCGGTTTCGCCAAAGTTACCGGGTTTCTCAGTACCTCGCTCATACGAAAAACGCTATATATCCCCGAAAAGGCCAAGGGCTGCCCCTACCGCAGCCCCGCACGCAACTGAAAAACGCTATCATGTTTGATTGTTAGCGTTACCGCCCGGGAAGCCGGCGCAACTGCTGGGTTTCTGTCAGCACTCGCTCCCCATCTCCGTATGATTCCCGTTTCACGTAATTGACTTTAATTTCCTCCAGCAAATCCGACACTAGAGATTGCAATTCTTCAAGAGTCCGCTCCTGTTGCAATTCTTCTCGGAGAGCTTGGCTGAAATGCTCCACCAGCCGGTCGGACAGTTTTGCCGCTACCGGATCTGCCGGCGCGTTTGAGATCGAGGTGTAGGCATTTTGGGGCACTTCGGTGAATAGCTTAGATATCTGTGCCGCCAGCTGTTCAGTCAGCTGCGCCGGCAGTCCCCCCATTCCTGGTATGCGCACAAGTTGCTGGTAAACCGGCAGCTGGCTGACAGCGGTTTCCATATTGTGGCGCAACAGAGCTTCCAAATCTGGCTGAATTTCCGGCAGGACTTTGCAGATAGTCACTTGCAGGAGGCGTTTGGCAATCGCCTCCACCTCATTCGTCTGATTAATATCGATGTAGCGCTGGGAAAGGGCGTCGAAAAGCGAGCGAGCGGCATCGCCTGTCTCTACCGAAGTCTGCATCTGGTCGATTACCTGAACGACCACTACTTCTGTCAGTTCCTCCGCAAAACTAGCCAAAAAAACCCGGCTGATTTGCGCCCGCGCCGGCTCCATATCTGGCAATTTAGCTTTATTCAGACGAATCCCCACCGTAATCACCCGCAGCAACTGCCAAACCGGCAGCAGCAGAAATAGGTCATACCAGCGCTGCAGCATTGCATCTGGAAACCATTTTATACCCTTATACCTGCGGGTATTCAACCAGGTGCGGGCTATAAATTCTGCCAAAAACAGCCCGATAAACCAGCAGTCAATTTTCCAGAATTCGTCAATAAACTCCCCATTCTCCCCGATGTGGCGATAGTAGTTGACCGCAAGCAAAGGCTTAATCTCGCGCTCGTAAAAAGCCAGTTCATTTTGCCAGGTCGCTCGGAATAAATGGTCTTGACTCCAGAAGCTCTGGAATGCTTCCTTAGAAGAAGCATCCTTATCCCCAAAAATATGCTGGCGCATCCGATTTTTTATTTTTTCCAGGGTGCCGGTCTTATTCGCTACCTGAAAGGGGTTTTCCTGAATCATTTCCACGCTGAGGTTTCGCAGTTCTTGCAGCAGTTGTTCCGATTCAGGGGACTGCAGACTCGTCTGAACCACTTGCTCTCTCAGCTGTTCCACCGTGGCCATATACTTCTGGGTATCTCGGTGGGGCTCAATGCCCTTAATGGGGTCATACAGCTGGGTGAGGTATCCGAAGTGCCGGAAATAGAAATCCCGCCCGGGTACATAGCTCAAGTCAAACAGTACCAAACCCAAGTTGGTTAAGGCCAATAAGGCCATGCCTCTTTCAAACAATAGGCTCAAGGTAAAGCCTTTACTAGGAGTGTTGTTTCGAGATTGCATTCTTATTTTAGGATAAATTTCTAACGCCATTCATTAAAGATTAAAATATCATCAAGGGATTTTCTCCGGTTCGCCATCTCCAGAGAGCAAGCGGGCTCCCCAACTTTCCCGGCGGAAATTTTCAAATGCCTGGTTCTTCAAAATCTTCCGAGCCAGCGGGCTTTTGAGAGATGCCGGTGGCCTGCTTGCGAGGCACCTCACGGTAGGTGTCAGCTTCAGAGAGCTCTGGTGGGGAGGGAAAACCGCCCCCAAACTCCAAGGGAGGTTTTTGAGTGGCAGATAAACGCCCAGCTGACCGGCGAGTGGCTTCCGAACTGGCCCGAGGGCGAGTTAAAGTTTTCCAAGCTGCTTTAATGCCGGTGAAGACGCTGCGCGTAGTGATTTGCACTTTTTTGGCTTGCTGCTTGGCGCTGTCAATACTGCGATCCACCTGCTGAACAACCTGACCGGCGCTGCTGACTCCCTGACTGACATCATCCGTCAGCTCAGTAATTTCCAAGCCGGTGAGGCGGATAGCTTCCAAAGTGGGCGGCAGTTCGCGCCTGAGGGTGTCCGCTAACTTTTCCACGCTGCGAGCCGCCCGCGCTAACTCCTGCAAGGCCGGCAGTGCCGCTACCAAAACAGCAGTTAGACTGACTGCGACCAGCAGAATTGACAGTCCGAGCCAAAAAAGAGGGTCAATCACAGAATTCTGTATGCAGTATGCCTTAGGGTTAGCGCTAATTTTCTGTTGGCGTCGCCTCTCCAACTGCCTCGGGCCGCAGATTGCCGTCAGAATCGTACTTGGCAGAGCGCAATTGTGAATCAGAAGCGGCTCCAGAGCTGAGTGCCTTGCGCTCTCGCGAAGAAGCCTCCAATCCAGCTGCTATCGCCTCCCGGAGCCGGTCGAGGGTTTCGTCCCAGTTGCGCAGCGCTGCTTCTGAGAGGCGATCCGCTTGCAACTGCACGCTGGTCGATAGGTCTTCTGCCAATTCCGGCAGGGCGTCGGCGGACTTCTTGAGGATCTTGCGCGTTTCCCGCCCGGTACGGGGGGCGATCAGCAAGCCGGTTATTGTGCCAATGGCGGTTCCTAGCAGCATGCCGCCGATAAATAATCCTGAGCGGTTATTTGACATGGTTGGATTTGCCTCCTTAGACCAATTTTGACACTCTCACCGCCAATTCTACGACTTTGGCGGGAGATTGCTGGTTCAAATCCCTGCCTTACTGACTGCTGCTTCTCACAGCGCCGGCAGGGCAGACTGAGGGCCGGCATCAGCGCACCGGCGAGAAGGCTTTCTCACTGGGAGAGTGTGCTGCGCCCCTTTGACCAGGAGCGCCAAGCCTTTTTCCCCAACCTCAAAAGCTGGAACACTTGTTTTGCTTGCTGGAGTTGCTCTTCCAGCTGCCGGTATTGCTGTCGCAGCCTTCGAGTGCCCTGCTGTCCCCTGCCAATCGCATTCGGTCCATAGCGCAGTACCGCACTGGTGCGGCGCTCCACTGCTATCAGGGTGTCCGCTACCCTCGCCAGCACCCGCCGGACTTTCCAAAGTTGCCAAGCTACATAAAAGCACAACAGCGCGATCAGCGCATTCAGAACTAAAACGGCTGCCAGCATTTTTCACCCTCTCTGTCCTAACCCCCATAACTCCTGTTTCCGGCCCCACTATACTGAGGCTGAACCTCACGCCGATCGTAGCAGCAGTTTTCAGTATTTGGCCATTAAGATGGTATGCCCCCAGACTTATCTTGGGGTTTATTTTGACTTTTTAGAAGTATATAAACACGATTTGAAATGCTCAAACCAGGAGTCCACACCGTAAAGATAAACAGGGTTTCGCCAAAATTACCCGGTTTATGGCACCTTAGGTTTTATAGCAATAGACAGTCAGTGCGCGGACACTTGTATACGAGGTATAGGCGTAGGCTGCGTTCGGCCTGCCCTCAAGGTTTCTGGGAAGGACGCGCTTTCGCGTCCCGCAACGCTTACGGAGGGAACGCCTGTCCGTTGGTCCGCGCCCTAAGTGCCTACTGCTATACAATAACCGCTTTCTTATTATAGCTGTTTTCAGTTGGATGAAGTACATGCCAGAAACCCGGTTTCTTAAAGAAACCGGGTTTCTCAGTACCTCACTCAGATGAAAACCGCTATA
>Ga0114941_100060_pt1 | contig 22291 bp, 21 predicted proteins | sample DevilsHole_FD_89580 | JGI IMG/M metagenome (GOLD analysis project Ga0114941, IMG submission 89580) | Groundwater microbial communities from Devils Hole, Nevada to study Microbial Dark Matter (Phase II) - Devils Hole | ecosystem: Environmental > Aquatic > Deep subsurface > Groundwater | place...
CACTGGTGGCGGTGGCGGTGGGGGTGGGGCGGCTGGCCAGCCAGGGGCAGCTCCCGGTGGCGGCGGTGCCGGTGGCATCAGGCGCTCTCGCAGATGAGTGTCCTTGCGCACCGTCAGCTCAAAATCGCCACTTTTTAGGGTGAGCTCGGAGATGTCAGTCTTGTCGAAATCCGCTAGCAGTTCGCGGAGTTGATTTAAGTCCAGTTGCACGGCTGGTGCGATCCTCTCAGATAGGCTACAGGCAAAAAGGGGGTGGGGGATGGGCAATGGGCCACCAGCCATAGGTCCGCTATAGCCTGCAGCCGGTTGCCTGCTGTTTTATTCGCGCCCCAGATAGGTATCGGTGCGGGTGTCAATGCGAATCCGCTCTCCCTGGGAAATAAACAGGGGAACCATCACCTGAGCGCCGGTTTCCACCGTAGCTGGCTTCGAGCCGCCGGTGGCCGTGTCCCCTTTGACGCCCGGATCGGTTTGAACCACTTCCAGCACCACAGAATTGGGCAGTTCCACTTCCAGCACTTGGTCGCCCCAGCGAATGATGTTGACTTCCATTCCTTCCTTGAGGTACTTGACGCGCTCACCAATCTGTGATGCGTTGAGGCTGGTTTCTTCGTAACTCTCCATATCCATAAAGACGAACTGCTCGGCCTCTTTATAGGTGTGCTGCATGGTACTCTTTTCCAGAGTGGCCTGAGGCACCGTCTCACCGGCTCGGAACGTCCGCTCGATGACGCTGCCGGTTTGCACATTTTTCAGTTTTGTCCGCACAAAGGCAGATCCTTTCCCGGGCTTGACGTGCAGGAATTCCACCACTCGCCAAACGTACCCATCTAATTCAATTGTGACGCCCGGTCGAAAGTCGTTACTAGAAATCATGGACTTGACTTTTTCAGCTCGATACTTTAAATTTGGAATGCAGCCACAGCAAGGCTTTCAGGGGTTGGCTCGTGGCGGCGCAACTTTCTGTCCCAGGGGTGAAAGTCTATTAGCTCAGTTCACCCCAGAAACCGTGAGCAGCAGGAGTTTCAACGATCTGTAGGGGGATTTTACCATCCCCTTGACTTAAAGCGTGAGTTCCCTCGGGGCCATGTCAGAGAAGCGCCCGCCACACCTAGAATAGAGTAACCCGAAAGTAGAGCACCTGTTACAAACCATTAACCTGCACGCTAAAAGGGGACAAAGCCCGGGGCGGAGTGAAGCGGTGATAAAATTGGCCGCTGCTGTCTGCCACACTTGTATTGCAACCAGGGGAAAACAGCATTTATGTCAAGTATCCCCGGCAGTATTAAGTGTCACTCACTCTCCCAGCCAGTCGGGACGGATGGAAGAAAGCTGAAAAAAAGAAGCGCAAACTGGGGTTGAAAATCAGTTCAGGAGGCTGTTTTCTTGTGGGTGAAAACTGCCGGCGTCAGATGCCGGTGCGGGAAAGACGGGATTTGGCGCTGATATTTTAGCTCGGATAAAAATAGGCGCTGGCGCTATTTTTTTATCGGTGTGTTGAGGGAGATAAAAATATGATTGGACTGCCCTGATGCCGGGACAGACTCCAGTCAAATATCTTCCCCTGAGAAAATAGGGGTGAGGGGTCAGCCAGTCAGCCTGTTGTTGCCAGAGGCAATCCCATATTGTCTTGTGGGTGAGAGGGTTATAGCGTTTTTCATCCTTTGTGAGGTACTGAGAAACCCGGTGAGCGTAGGGGCTGGCCCTTCCGCCCTCTTCCCGGTTTCAAAGGGTGTACTTCATCCAACTGAAAACCGCTATAGCGATAAGCGTGGCCAATGAGTAGCGGGCGATGTGTTGCGATCTGTTGCGATCTGTTGCGCACCTGTTGCGTATCTGTTGCGCATCTGTTGCGCCGGCCTCGGGCTGCGCGAGTATCTGGGGTGGGTCGATTCCAGAAAGAGTTGCAGTCACAGGCAGATACTGGAGAACGAGGCGCACCTGTGTGGCAAGATTAAAAAAGGCGTTTCTGGGCTGACGCAAGCCTCAAGCGTTATGGCATCCAAGCACTCAGGGATATTTTTATGCTTATCAACCACTTGCTCAATTTTGGCAAACGCTTGGCCCGCACCGGCATTATAGCGCTGCTGCTCGTCCTGTCTGTGGGGCTGAGCGCTGCAGCGAGCCGGGATTACGGACTGCCGGCGGGGAATGCGATTACGGATGGCAGAGCGCTGTTGCGCTACTCCCTGCCGGTGGATAACAAGCCGGTGCGAAAACTGCAAACCAGTCTGGAAGATATCGCCACGCAACTGCGGGCCAACCGGCGCTGGGGCGCGGTGAAGAAAGACATTGGCGAGGCGGAAAAGATTGTCAATCGCCCGTCAGAACTCCTGGCTAGTGTAGTGGCGGATAAAAAAACAGAAGCGGAATCTGTGATAGCTCAGTTGAAAGAGGGGCTAGCTTCGCTGCGACAAGCAACTGACGCTAAAGATAAGGAAAAAACCCGGACGCTGCGGGGGAACCTGCTGTCTATGGTGGGACAGCTGCAAGGGTTCATGGTGCGAGAATTCCCGTTTGAAGTGCCGGCAGAATACAGCAATCTGCCCCAACTCAAGGGTCGCGCTACGGTGGAGATGGCGACTAATAAGGGCACGCTCACCCTAATTGTGGACGGCTACAGTGCGCCGGTGACTGCCGGCAATTTTGTGGATCTGGTTGAGCGGGGTTTTTATAACGGTCTTCCGTTTGTTCGCTCGGAAGAATCTTATGTGCTGCAAACCGGCGATCCTGTCGGGCCAGAACAGGGTTTTATTGACCCAGCTACCGGCAAATACCGCAGTGTTCCCTTGGAAATATTGGTGAGGGGGGATTCGGCACCCACTTACGGCATTACTTTGGAAGATGCCGGTCGTTACCGCGACCAGCCGGTGCTTCCTTTCTCCGCCTTCGGTACTGTGGCGATGGCGCGTCCGGAATCGCAACCCAATGGGGGTTCTTCGCAGTTTTTCTTCTTCTTGTTTGAGCCGGAACTTACGCCTGCCGGTCTGAATTTGCTGGACGGTCGCTATGCGGTGTTTGGCTATGTGGTGGAGGGTCAGGAAGTTTTGGATAAGCTGAAGCAGGGAGACGTTATTGAATCCGCCAAGGTGATTGATGGGGCGGAGAATCTCGTGCAACCACCGGTGGCTTAGGGCGGAAACGCCACCCCCGAAGCCCCTCCCCGCCTGCGAGGAGGGGGAATTTCGACGTAGGACAGGCGTCTCGCCTGTCCCTGTCCCTGGTTCCAAAAACGTACGTTTCGACGTAGGACAGGCGTTCCCTCCGACCCCGCTAACAAAAACGGGGAGGGGGCATATAAGGCAGACTATTCAATGCAAGTGTGGGGTAATATCATGTCGGGCTATATACCCAGAATACGGCAGGTTAAAACCTGCCGCTATACAGACTTTCGCCCGCCTGCGCGGGCTAACTTTTATTGAGGTTAATTAACCAGACATAAAATAACCAGTATAAATCCACTCCTTAATACCAGTTGTTTGTTTGATGTTATTTGTATGCCAATAGTTGAGTTTGTGTTCGTAATTAGCGTGGGGGTGCTGTTAATCTTGGGCGCTCTCAATTCTGCTAGGTCAAGCCAGCAGCAGCGACAGTTAGAGGAGGCTTTCTACCGGCTGCTACAAGCGCAAAATGGGCAGATTTCGCTGATTCAGCTGGCTGCCGGTGCCCGAGTTGATGCGGAAGTTGCTAAGCAGTATTTGGAGCGGCAAGCAAAGGCTTTTGCGGCTACGTTAGAAGTGGATGCGGATGGGGATACGTTTTACCGGTTTCCCAAACTGCAGCTTCCTCCGCAGAGGTAGGGCTATGGCGGTTGAAACCGCCGCTATACAGACAAAACCCGCCTGCGCCGGTTAAAAAAAGGCAGGGGGACAAAGTTTGTATAGCGGGCACCTATATAGCGGTGCTAAGCTGTTAAGCTTTTAATATGCTTATTGTAACAAGGAGGCAGAGCCTCCAGAGGCGCGTTCCCAGGCGGAGCCTGGGAACGAGGAAACCCGCCCCCGCCCCTACCATATAATAGGGATGCCGGCGGACATGATATGAGGGTGGATGGGAGGAAATCAACGGGTTAAGTCTGTCCACTGGATATCGCTATCTTCTTGCCATTGAACCTGTGAGAGGGGATCTGGAGCAAACACCGGCGTCTGTAAGTCTGTGAGAACTTCCGCCGCTGATTGATAGCGATGCAGGATGGGAATTTCTACAAGTTTGTCCAGAAGGCGACCTAACTGACTGCTGGCTGGATTGTCACTTAAGTAATTGCGCCACCCCTGGATGCCTTCTCGACTGTTGAACAGGGAAAAGGGGGGAATTCCAGTCAGCAGATGAACGCAGCTTACGCCTAAACTGTATAGATCGCTGGCAAAAACTGCTTTACCGACAGCTTGTTCTGGAGCAACATACCCAGCACTTCCAATTACTGTACCGGGTTTTGCCGGTGTGCCGGTGGCCAACTTACAAGCCCCAAAATCGACTAATATCAGCTGGCGGTTGTCACGGCGGCGAATGATATTTTCCGGCTTGATATCCCGGTGAATCACTTGATGGCTGTGTATAAATTGTAGCACCGGCAGCAAGTCATTGAGGGCTTGCAAAATCTTGGCTTCAGTGAAAGCCCCCTGGGCTGCTAATTCCTGAGCGAGATTCTCCCCTTCTATAAATTCTTGCACCAAATACTGTCGCCCGTCTTGGGTGAAGTACGCCAGCAGTTCCGGAATCTGGGGATGCTTGCCTAACTCATCCAGTCGCACTGCTTCTCGGCGAAATAACTCGGCAGCTTTCTGAACATTGCAGGTGCCTTGGTCTTGCGGTAAAAACTGCTTAATTGCGCAGTGCGGTTTGGATGGCTTGTGTTCATCCACAGCCAAGAAAGTTCTGCCAAAGCCGCCTTGACCGATGGGTTTGATGGCCCGGTAGCGCTCGCCCAACAGCAACTTGGAGCCACACCTTTGACACAGTTGCGCCTGCTGGGAATTCTGGGTATTCTGGCAAGCGGGATTGAGGCATACAGTCATATTTAACAAGGGAATTTGGCCATTTTATAGCAGCCTTAGTTTATTATATCTATCCACTGAATACTGTCTGCCGGTTCCACGAACTCATCTGTATCTTCTAGCCACTGAACCTGTGCCAGTGGGTCAAGCATTGCTGGGATATCGGCTAACATTTCAGGCGCTAACCACGACTCGCCAGGAGTGGAAAAATCTTCGGTAATGGCCACCTCAAACTGCAAGCTAAGGCATTTCCGAATCACACCGGCAGATTGGGGGAGAAAGAACACCTTGGATTCCAGACACTCCGCTAGCTTAAATAAACTTAACAAGTAGCGGTCTAGCGGGTTTCTGATGTCAAATGTTTCGCTGTTTGTCTCAAGGAACTCAGGGTTGAGTTCTTGGTCGTGGAAATAGACTGTCCCCCCGCCAAGGCTTGTAAATACCAGCAACTCTGAAGCCGGTTGTCGGTTTAAAGAAGTCAGGATTTTTGTAGCGGCTTCCGTAGCCGCCTGAAAATTACCATCCTTGAGATAAGCCAGCTGACTGTAAAAATACTTGGGCAATACGAGGTCTTTGCCAAAGCCTGCTACAAGTTCAGGATGGCTAATACATAAATCTGGATCTATGCCGTACAATATTTTCATACCACATGCCCCCGCTTAGTCTTACTGGATTTGACTCTGGGCGTCAAACCTACTTTCTATTAGAAAGCATTTATCAGGCTTTACAGATGGCAATTTATCCTCATCCCTTCAATCTAAATCGAACCGGGTAGAGTGTAATCTCCCGTGTGGGCGGCATTTCCACAAGTCGGACATTGACAGCCCAAGTCTCTCCAACTGTCCTCGTGATAGGCTAGTTTGTGCCGCCGGCATAAGTAAACCTTTTCCCCCGGATGAAATATCTCCTGACTGCAAAGGTCTTTTGTCCCTATCACATTCCTTAATATGTTATCTAAATCGTCAGGTACACCTGGGTCCAAGAAAGGCTCATGAACAGGGGTATCGTCCCCTGGCTCAATCTCAAACCATTCAATTTCACCGGCATCTGTATGGACATTTATCTCTCTCCATTCAATTGGCTCTCTTATAAAGTTTCTGTTTGAGGGCGGGAGAAAGCGGTTCTTGGCGTAGATAACTGCGCCAAGAATCGCCATTAATACCAATCCTATGATTGCTAAAGCTGTCATACTGCCAGTAACTGACTATTCCAGATCCCTAAACTCAATGCCTAATTCCTTAGCCAAGTCCCTTTTCTTAAAATCAATGGGAACCGGCAATATGTGAGCCTTGACCATTCTATCATGGTTGCACACCATACACTTGCATCCCATTTCTTTCCAGCTGTCCTCGTGATAGGCAAGCCGGTGAGTGTAACACAAGTAGACTTTTTGCCCGGGCTGAAATATCTCTTGAGTGACAGGATCTTTTATTTGCCCTCTGCTAATATCCACCAGCAGGTTGTCCAGATCGTCAGGTGGATGTGGAGAGAGGGTAGCAGTTGCAGATGATGAATCACTCGAAGAGGAGCTTCCGCTTGCAGAAGATGAGGAAGACTGGGAATTGCCAGCAATAATCATTAAGACGAATGCTGCTACCCACCATCCTGGATGCGCAAAACCGAGCAAAAGGCATACAAAAATTAAGCAGCCCATACCGCCTCAGCCATTATCTTGATTTTGAGCCATTTTTCAGGACATCTTTGACATAAATTTCTTGCTGCTTTTGGCTGCTGTCTTTATAGAGTAGCCGGCGCGGAATATAAACAATGTCACGCACCACTCTTTTAGGCTGAGTTGCCTTGCTGTCAGAACCCTGGGAAGCCGGGGGGCTGGACAGTTTAGAACTAAACACTGGAACCAGTACCCCTTCTCCTGGGTTTAAAGAACCAAGAGTAACTGACTGCTTATTTGTTGAAGCAAAAGCAGTGAGGGATTCTTCCTTAATTGTGACATAATTTTCAACTTCCACATCCTGAGTCAGTCCAACTTGCTCTACCTCCAACTGAACATCGTCAACCTTCTCCTGACCTGCGGGCGAGATAACCAACAGAGTGACTTCATCTCCTGAACCAATTTTATCCCCCGCCTTTACAATCTTATAGCGCAGGATGTCTGGATTATCCTTAAACTGAGAAAGTCCCCTTGCCGGCATGCTGATATACCGAGCACTGAAGACGGGAGCTGATTGACTACTTATGGCACCGGGAAATGGGATTCTCAACAGGATTAAAAGAATTGCCACCAGCAAGACAAAGAGTATTGCGGCGGTGAGTATAAATTGCCTACTGGATGGATCTGGCGCTCTTCTATTTCTTGAATCTCTCGGAGATCCACGAGTCGCGCCTTCAGTTTGGCTGTCGGGATTTTCTGTCCAGCTAATCTGCGATTGTAGAACCCCTTGTTGAGGCGACACATTGGTTGTATAGTCGGGACGCGGCATCTCCTCCGGCTCAACCGGCTGCCTCGGCTGTTGAACCATCGGGAATATACATGGTTTAACTGGTACTGCTTCTTGACCCAAAAAGTATCTAATCTGCTTTCTCACAGGATCGCAAACAATTGACAAACACCAAGGGTGATAGAAAAATTTACGCTGGGTGTTCATATCTGTTCCTGACATGAACACGCCAAGATTCGGATGCGAGTGATACCAGCCCACAATATTTTCCTGGGGATGTTCGGCTCTCGCATAATCCATAATTCCTTGCCAGGAATCAGGCGTGAATTCCAGGTGCGCTCCCGTCCCAATCGTTGCTGGGGCGGCTACTGATGCCGTAATCTCCACATAGATCTGATACTCCGGATCTCTGTAGGCGTTACCCAAAAGTATGCCGCCTTGCTCGACTCTTAGATTCGACGCTAAATGCGATTTCAGATCAGCAAGGGCATCCTCTTTTATATAGACTTGCCTGACTTCATTACTGATGCCACGCTCAGCTGTAAATTCCCAAATCGACTTCTGAATTGGCTTGTAAACATCCTCACAGTCTTCACCCCAAATAATTTGGTTCTCCTGTTCGGAACCTGGAGTCCACCGGCTAGGGTTATTCCCACCGGAGAAGTCTGGGAAATCTGGCCTTCGTGTCATAACTGTCCTCCTATAAGTCTAGGAAAGAAATATTTACTCTCCCACCACTAGACGGGGGCGTATCGTCCCAAATAATTTGGGATTTGAACGTCTGAGTGTCCACCGGAAACCGCCCCATATTACTGGCTGCCCAAGTTTTGGCTGCCGAATTAGCTGGACTCTTCAAATTAGTTATGTCATCCGCATACTGAATAAGTTTGCCAATTCTGAGAACCAGTTCAGGCAGGGTTTCCGCCATTGTCCAATAACTGCCGATACAGACATTTAGATTCGGCCAGACATTAGGGTGGAAGATGGGTGTCTGAAATTTAGCGTCAGGCTGCTCTTTGGGATAATTGCTGCCCAGAGTAATTTCTACCCGGTGAGTGTCTCGGAATACCGGCTCATTCCCCTGCAACCGCTCTATTCCCCGGCACCGATATTCGATGACATATTGATACGGCGGATTGCCGCTCTTTGAAACAATCGCCAAGGTTCCACCGGAATTATCGACTAATTCGGACAGTCCCTTAAATTCATTTTCGAGTCTTTTGTCTCGCACGCTCATTTTTGCCCTGCCTCCAGAATGGGGAAAACCGTGAGAACATCATCCATCTGAACTCCTGCAGCTGCAAGAGTTGTGGAAAGGTTGTTGAACTGCTGACCTGTCCGCTCTAAGCGTACAGCATAGTCAGAATTCGCCGGCAGATTCCACTTTTGTTTTGCAGCTTGCAAAAGCTGTCCAATTGTGAGAGTTGCCGGCAGATTAACGCCATTTTTCCGGGTGCTATCAGCCGTGCGAATAATCAAAGACAGTGAATCAGCCATGTTTCCTCCTAGGCTTGGCAAAATTGTATTGCTATTTGACCTTTCGCGGTTTCGCAGTGCAAAATCTCGTTCGCCGTCAGACATAACTCTCCCAGGGTAATATCCGCACGAGATTCTAGCGACAGATTCCCGATCGCCTCAAAATCTCGCTCGCCCTCGCATTTCGGACAAGCCCGCTTGGCGTCTGGGTATTGGCGCAGAGGAGCATTCACTCGCTCTTCGTGACTGCAATCTGGATTCAGACATCGCATCATCCCTATCACTTCATTGCGCAGCCAGAGCACCGGCTCGGAAAACCCAGACTCCTCCAGATTTTGCAGAATCTCTCGAACCCTGAGATTTGGCTCGTACTTGACGCGCACGCTCGGCTCAACAGTCATGTCGTGGGCGAGACAATCCTCCTGTCGCTGAATTTCTACCTTAAAAGCTGTCCAAGGGTTCAACCCTAGAAAAACCTTCTCCCCCGGATTCAGCAACCCCGTTTTCCCGTGCATATATAATAGCGCTTGCTGAACCTGCATGGCACCGGCAATTGAGGCAATCGTCGCGGTTGTTGGCATCGCCGCTTCCGGGATATCCCGTTTCATCCCCTGACAGGAGTATCGCTGGTTGCGCCGCTCCCACATCTGCTGAGAAATCGTACACTCGTAACAAGCCGCCTCAGTCTTGGGGTCAAAAAAACTGACTTCCCCCTCCGCCACACCGATCCCGCCATTAATCCAGGGAATGCCGGCACGATACGCCATCTGGTTAATCGCCCACCGCGCATTCACGCTATCCAAGCACCCCATAATAATATCGTGTTCCCGAACATCCCCAATCCCCAGGTCAAATTCCAAATCGCCGTAAATGGCCCGAATCGCTATTTCTGGATTAATCTCAAGCGCCCGCTGACGCGCCACCTCTACTTTTGGCACGCCCACATCAGACTCCCGAAATAGAACCGAGCGAGTCAGGTTGGTAATCGAAACCGTATCGAAGTCAATGACGGTGATATTCCCGACACCCACCAGCGCCAAATTTTTCAGCACCTCGTTTCCCAAAGCACCGGCACCGGCAACCAGCACTCTGGCCACTTTCAGCCTTCCCTGATCCCACCAGTCAATTAAATAGTGCCGGTCATACCGGCTTTCCGCCTCACCCGCAATCTCAAAAAAGTCCATGTTTGCAGATTGTAGCTTTTCGTCCCATTTCCCAATTGACTTGCCAAGAAAGGAACTCCGTGAGTTTCTGCCCGAAAAATTATTACCCTTATTTATAATAATAACACGTTTTGATAAAAAAAAATTATATGTAATAAAAATTCATATTTCAGGCAGTTCGCAGCCGACATCTGGCCCGCAACCCACCGAGCCAGATGGCCCCCAATATCCCCAGCTCCAATGAGCTCCGATGTCCAAAAGTGCCTCCGCCCGCAGTCAATTAAGCGCCGGTGCTGTACTCCATAAAACAGTTCAAGCGGATTCAGTCTCGCGTGCCCGCAGGGCTAGCCAGCGCCCACATGTCCAACCTCGCCGCAATCGCAGCCTTCCCCCTCGCCATCAGTGCCGGTTGGACAGTCACCGGCACCACCCCCCAACAGGGTGGATCGCCTCAACGACGCACCGACACCTGTCCACACCCCAATTGCCGGCAATCCCCACCGGCATTGGCCAACTACCGCCGGCGTCCCACCCCCCGCGCCGGTGTAAAATTGCAGCGCCATTGCTCCCTTTCCCATACCAGGCACTTCCAAAAAATTGATAGCAAATATCCCCTACCTGTTATATTATTTTCGTTTAATTAACCGCAATAAAATTTAGCCCGCGCAGGCGGGCTTTGTTTGTATATCGGCAGGTTTTTCCCTGCCGTATTATGTCCAATCCCCAAATAAAATTGGAATCACACCTCCGGTTCAATCCCAGCAGCTCTTAACTGCGCCGCCAATCGTTCCGCTCGCTGTTGCGCCAACTCCTTTTGCTGTTGCGCCAACTCCTTTTGCTCTCGTTCCAACTCCTTCAGTTCATACAGATCCAGATAATCAAGAAACTGTTCCCCATTGGGAGTGTAGAGCTCCAACCCCTCATTACCCAACTCAAACCGCACCCCCAAACGCGGACTCACCCACCCCGCCATTGGGTCAATCACCTCTAACACTCCCTCCGTGCGCAGCCACCCTCTCAACTCCCTATCCTTTGGGTCATACAGGTAATACTCCTCCACTCCGTAGCGACTGTAAAATGCTAACTTCTTATCCATCTTTATCTGGGTGTCGCTTTCCGAACGCACCTCAAACACCACTTGCGGCGCTATATTCTCCTCTAGCCACTGCCGGTAAGACTTCCTATCTCCCTTGGTTCTGCCAAACACCACCATCACATCGGGCGCTTGGCAGATATTCGGGGTACCCTCCACCGGATACCAGAGCAAATCTCCCGCAACAAACACATTCTCGATGTCTTTGAACAGGGCGTCACAACCGCCTTTAATAGTGGTAATCCACTGGTACTGTATTGTGCTATCCGCCATTGGCTGACCGTCACTTGAAGGATAAATAATTTGTTCAGTAGTTACTTGCATGGAACTCACCAAAATTGGCCTCTACTGAAAACACTACTAGAGTCTGGCTGCCCTCTAGGCCCGCGCCATAGAGCGGAACAGCAGAATCTTCCTATAATATACCATAAAAAAGTAAAATTGACTGAGAGCAAACTCCCCTCTGCCTCTCTTCTATCCCCTCTAGGCGTCTTGGCGTCTAAGGCGGTTCATTCCCCCCCACTCACCCAACAACTCATGACCAATCAATCCCTTTCCCCGCAAGTTCGAGACATCGGAGAGCAAGGACTCCTCAAACTATTGCAGCAATTCTGTCCCCCAGAAATTGTCGGAGATGACGCCGCAATTATTGACATCCAACCGGCACAATCCTTAGTCGTCACAACTGATATGCTGGTAGATGGCGTGCATTTTAGCGACCGCACCACCTCCCCAGAAGATGCCGGCTGGCGAGCCGCCGCCGCCAATTTGTCCGACTTAGCTGCAATGGGAGCCTCCCCCCTGGCTATCACCGTCGGTTTGGGCGTCACCGGCAATACCCCCGTCAGCTGGGTGCAGCGCCTCTACCAGGGAATCACCGGCTGCCTCCAGCAGTACAATACTGTTATCGTCGGCGGCGATGTCGTCCGCTCGCCGGTCAACACCCTGTCCATCACCGCCTTTGGCCAAGCCGATCCGAAACGCACCATCCGCCGCTCAGCCGCCCAACCCGGAGACGCTATTATCGTCACCGGCTTCCACGGAGCCTCCCGCGCCGGTTTAGAATTGCTCCTCCACCCAGAAATAGGACAGGAACTCACTCAAGTGGAGCAAAACTCCCTCATTCAAGCTCACCAGCGCCCCAAACCCAGGCTTGACATTTTGCCTTTTTTGTGGTATGCAACCTGCGACTCCCCGCGAGTGGCCGGCATGGACAGCAGCGATGGCCTAGCAGACGCCATCCTGCAAATCTGCCAAGCCAGCGGAGTGGGAGCCAGAATTGAGCGCAGCAAAATCCCCGTACCGCCCTTTCTCAACCGGCTCGTATCCGCAGAGCGAGCGCTGGAGTGGGCCCTGTACGGGGGAGAAGACTTTGAACTCGTGCTCTGCTTGTCGGTGGGAGCCGCCGAGAGATTAATCAAGGAACTCGGTGCCGGTGCGGCGATCGTGGGGACGACCAATGCAGAAGCTGGTGTCTGGCTAGCAGACAGCACAAACAAAAATCCCGACGAGCAACTGACGCTCAGCCGGGGCTTTCAGCATTTTTGAAATAGCTGTCTCGTTCCCGGGCGGTAGGGGCGAACCGCCATTCATTCGTGTCAAGTCCCGCTCTTCTCTTAAGTCCGCGCAGGCGGACGAAAGTTTGTCGCAGTGAGTTTCAATCGCCGGGAGCTTAAGTGTATAGCCGCGATTTCAATCGCCCGGATCTTAACTTGACACCAATAACAGCCGGTGCGCCCCTACTGGGAACGAAAGCATCTTTATTTAGGCCACTTCTGAGCCACCAGTTCAGCCAGGTCAACAACCCGCTGGCTGTAGCCCCACTCGTTGTCGTACCAAGAGACAACCTTAACCATGTCGCCATCCATAACCATCGTCAGGCTGGCGTCCACGATCGATGAGGCATCGTGACCGCGATAGTCACAAGAAACCAACTCCAGATCGCTGTATTCCAGAATGCCTTTCATTGGGCCTTCAGCAGCGTGCTGCAGGGCTTGATTGACCTCCTCAACGAAAGTCTTTTTCTCGACCTGAGCCACCAAATCCACGACCGACACGTTAGGCGTGGGCACCCGCATGGCAATACCATTGAGTTTGCCCTTCATTTCTGGGATTACCAGAGCCACGGCTTTGGCAGCGCCTGTGGAGGTGGGCACAATATTCATCGCCGCAGCCCGCGCCCGCCGGACATCCCGGTGGCTGGAGTCCAGCAGCCGCTGGTCGCCGGTGTAGCTGTGGGTGGTGGTCATCGTGCCTTTGATAATCCCGAAGTTTTCGTGCAGCACCTTAACAACCGGTGCCAGACAGTTAGTCGTGCAGCTGGCGTTGCTGAGGACATCGTGCTTGTCGTGCTCGTAGGCTTCATGGTTGACCCCCATGACGTAGGTGCCAATGTCGGAACCCTTACCGGGAGCGGTAATCAGCACCTTCTTCGCGCCCGCTTGCATATGCTTGGATGCGCCTGGAGTGTCAATAAACACGCCCGTCGCTTCAATGATCAAGTCAATTCCCCATTCCGCCCAGGGCAAGTTCAAGGGGTTGCGATCCGAAACGCATTTGACTGTATGGCCGTTGACGGTGATGGAGTTGTCATCTGCCTTGATGTCCACATCCTTCAACGTCCCCAGCATCGTGTCATACTTCAGCAGGTGAGCGTTGGTTTTTGGATCGGAAGTGTCGTTGATACCAACGAGATCGAGTTGGCTGTTAGTTCTGCCAAGCCAGCAGCGCATGAAGTTACGTCCAATGCGCCCAAAACCGTTGATCGCGACTCTTATCACTGCGTCTTGCCCTCTGTGTAATTAAACAAATACCCGGTAATCCCCAGATCATATCGTAAAGGGTGTACAATTTTTCCCCCCGCTCTCAGGCAAAATTTCCCCGCTCCCCATCGCCGCCCTACTGGCTGTTAGTCCCTCAAACCACTTCCTCCGCCACTATGGCCCTGGCAAAAACTGCTAGGCTGGCCCATCGCACTAGACCCCCCGCGCCTGCTGGCCCTTCCCCGCGCCTCCCGGAAAATTTTATATTGATTTTGTACTCTCCAGGGGCTTAAATCAGTTAAAATTTTCGCCAGCATCATCTTCAAGGGTTAAGGCCGCTCAGCTCACTAGCAGCAATTAACCAGATTCGAGAAAAAGAGCCGGCGTGAGTTCTCACAAGCCGGTGCCATCAGGGGAAAAGTTACAATGCATCTGCGCCGGCTGGTGCCCAGAGGCAAGTGGGTCGCTCACGCTTTTAGCGCTTGGCGTGCCTGTGGCTGGGCAATGGCTGTTGGTATGGTTCGTGCGGTGCTGGCCATAAATTGCTCCTGCTGTCCTGGGGCTGCCAAGAGTGCCGGTGCGGCTAAACATTAGCCCTGACGCTGGCCTCAAGCCTTAGGTAGATGGCCAAAGTGGCAAGAGTGGCTTTTGGCAACCCAGATTGGCCTAGCTTTAGCCAGAGGATTCCAGCCAGCTTCCGTCACCCGCAGGCCCAAATGACCATTTGAGGCACGCCCAAACCGTCCGGGGAAGGAGAAAGACCTGCAGCCGGCTGCCATGACCTGTAATCCGCTTAATTAATTTGAATAAAATGTTGCGTCACTCTGGCCAGCCCGAGGTAAATCGGGACTCAGACCGTAAGAAGAGCGAGTATGCAGCCTGCGGGCGAGCGCGTGCGCCCTCAAATAGCCGACAGGCATAAGGGTAAGTAATCTAGCGGAAAAAAAGTAATTTCGCCGCCATAAACCAGAAAGATTCAAAACCCAGTTGGCCAGCAGGCTTTTGTTACCAGTGCGGCGGTTCCCGTGGCGCATTAAATTGTAAATTTGAAAGCTTAAGTCAGACTGCTCTGTTGGACAGTGGTGTCAGTCGCCGTTAACATAGGTGTCGAGACAGCCCCAGGGCAGGTGGCTGTGGGCAAGCGGACCTCAGCAGTTTTTCAGGAAATGGGTGGAGGAGCTATGTATTGGGAACCTAAAGATATACACAGTCGCAGGATAGATAAATAATAATCAAGGAATCTCAGTTTCCAGCGTAGTCGCCAATAGGTCGCTGCCCAAACAGCCTTGTGGAAATTACGCAAATTTGATTCAGGACTGTATCGCAAAAAAGCAATTATTGATATGATATCGCGTGTCATTGGCGTGGTGTGGTGTGTGAGGAGCTAAATATGCCGACATCTGTGGATTTCAGCGGCAGGCCATTCCATTTCATCGGAATTGGCGGAATTGGAATGTCAGCCCTGGCGTATATTCTGGCTAAGCGTCAGTTGCCCGTTTATGGCTCGGATCTTCGCTCCAGCCACATTACTCAGCGGTTGCAGCAAATCGGCGCTCATATCTTTTGGCGTCAGGACGCAAGCAATTTAAAAGTATTCCAGCCGGGCGACGCCGAGGGGGAAACCTTGGCCGCAGTGGCCGCCCGTCAGGGGGAACTGGCAGGTGAGACAGCTGAACCCTTAAGGCATGCAAGCCGGTGCGGCGGAGCAAAACCAGCAAAGGCATACTCGCCGCAGGTGATCTGCTCAACAGCCATCAATCCGGCTAACTCCGAGTACCGAGCAGCCTTGGAGTTGGGATGTCCAATTTTTCACAGGTCAGATTTGCTGGCTGCCCTGATTCAGAATTACCAGAGCATCGCCGTAGCCGGCACCCACGGCAAAACCACCACCAGCAGCATGATTGGCTATCTGCTGCTCCATGCCGGGATCGACCCAACGGTTGTCGTGGGAGGAGAGGTGAGCGCCTGGGAAGGAAATGCGCGTCTGGGAGAAGGGCCATATCTGGTGGCAGAGGCGGATGAGTCGGACGGATCTCTGGTCAAGCTCGCTGCCGAGATCGGCGTAGTCACGAACATCGAACACGATCACCCAGACCACTACTCGTCCCTGGAGCAGGTGATCTCAACCTTCCAGGTGTTCGCCCAAAACTGTGAGACTGTGGTGGGTTCCATAGACTGCCCGATCGTCCGCAACCGCCTCAAACCGGCGATTACCTACAGCCTTGACCCCAATTCTGGCGCTGACTACACCGCAGATTGCGTAGCATATCGCTCTGACGGCACCACTGCTAGGATTTGGGAGCGAGGAGAAATTCTCGGCCAGCTGAACTTGCAGGTGCTGGGCCAACACAACCTCAGCAACGCCCTGGCAGCAGTGGCGGTAGGTCGCAAGCTCGGCTTAGACTTTTCCGCGATTGCCTCAGGCTTGCACACCTTCGAGGGGGCACGCCGCCGCTTTGAGCATCGGGGCGAGTACAGCGGCATCCTGTTTGTCGATGACTACGCTCACCACCCGAGCGAAATCCGCGCCACCCTGGCAGCTGCTCGCCTGCACGCCAGAGGCCAGGAGTCAACAGCAGGACGGCGAGTTGTGGCTATCTTTCAACCCCACCGCTACAGCCGCACCCAGGCATTTTTAAATGAATTCGCCGAGTCTTTTAAAGATGCTGATATCGCTGTGCTCACAGATATTTACAGCGCCGGGGAGCCAGACTTGGGGCAAGTCAGCGGTCAGCAAGTTGCAGATTTGGTTGCTTCTGTCCACCCTCTGGTGCACTATCAACCCACCCTGAAGTCAGTCTCTGCGTTCCTGACTGAAACTCTGCTTCCTGGCGACATCGCCCTGTTTCTGGGAGCGGGAAATTTGAATCAGGTAATTCCAGAGGTGATGGCCTTTTATCAAACAGCTGAGCGGCAACTGGCTGGGGAAAACCGATATCCGGCCTAACCGAAGGGCGCAGGCTGCTAGTCCGCTAACAAAATCTGAACCAAATCTCTTTGACCAACTTTTAAAGTAGGTCTATAGGAATTTAAGCACTGGGATTATCATGACTCTTTCCTACGATCCTGCTGTTGCCCTCAACGCTTCTAGTGCGCTCGCCACTCCGGAGGCCAATGTTTGCAAGCAACAGACGCTTAAGCATTCGCCAATTTCCCTGCCCGGAACGGATTGCCAGATCAAGTCGCAAGTGCCTTTGGCGACTTTAACGTCCTATCGCGTGGGTGGGCCGGCTGAGTGGTATCTCGCTCCCCGACGCTTGCAAGATTTGCAAGCGGGTTTGTACTGGGCAGTCTCTGAAGGGCTGCCGGTGACGGTTTTGGGTGCCGGCTCCAATTTGCTAGTTAGCGATAGGGGGCTGCCCGGACTGACGATCTGCACTCGCTACCTGCGCCACAGCCACTTCGATGCCGAAACCGGCACGGTAACAGTAGCCGCCGGCGAACCCCTTGTCCGCCTCGCTTGGCAAGCTGCTGAGCGCGGCTGGCAAGGTCTGGAGTGGGCGGTGGGCATTCCCGGCACCGTTGGCGGCGCTGTGGTGATGAATGCCGGTGCCCACCACAGCTGCGCTGCCGATATCTTGGTTAGTGCTGAGGTCCTCAATCCTGACGGCACGGTTGAAATTCTCACCCCTCAAAACCTCGGCTACCGCTACCGCACCTCGGTGCTGCAAGGCGGCAATCGCCTGGTCTCCCGGGCGACGTTCCAGCTGCGTCCAGGCGCTGACCCCGCTCAGGTGATGGCGGAAACGGAACACCATCTCAAGCAGCGGCAGAACTCCCAACCCTATCACTTGCCCAGCTGTGGCAGTGTCTTCCGCAATCCCACTCCCCACAAAGCCGGCTGGTTAATTGAACACACCGGCCTTAAGGGCTACCAAATAGGCGGTGCCCAAGTCGCCCAGCGCCACGCTAATTTTATTGTCAACTGTGGCGGGGCGAAAGCCAGCGACATATTCCAGCTGATCCGCTATGTTCAGGAGCAGGTGGAAAAGCGCTGGTCTGTGCTTTTAGAACCAGAAGTTAAGATAATCGGAGATTTTCAACCGATTTAACCATCCTGCGCCATTCGCGCCGTGACTAGCAGCTGAGCTGGCTTCCTGTGCCGGCAGCTGCGCCGGTGCGGCGGAGGACGATTTCTGTCAAGAGTGAAAAGTTAGCGCCGTTTGTGGCGGTCACTTTTCACTGTTGGCTTTTTCGGTGACATTTCGCTTGTCTCTCTCCTAGGGGGAGTCGCAATTGATAAGATGGTTATCTGTAGCACCCGTCGGTCGCCCGCACCTCGCTCTCTGGTAAAATCGCAGCGGGCGGCGCTGGCTGCAGAGTGCACGCTGCCCCAGTCACACCCATATGCCGGTGAGAATGAGCTGGTAGCTCACACTCTACCAGTCTATCAGCCCGCGGCAAGCGCCCAGCGCTTAGACTAGAGTCTGTCACAAACAAGCCTAATCGATACAGAGTCAAGGAATTATGACAAAAGGACAGGGATTTGGCTTCGGTCTGGGGAAAATGAAAGAGCTGACCGAAGCTTTTAAGAAAGCCCAGCAGGTACAAGAAGGAGCGAAAAAGCTCCAGGAAGAACTCGACCAAATGGAAATCGAGGGACAAGCCGGTGGCGGTTTGGTCAAAGTTTGCTTGAGTGGGAACCAACAACCCCTTAAGGTGGAAATTTCACCGGATGCGCTAGGAGAAGGAGCAGACGTGGTTTCTGAACTCGTCTTGGTGGCGATGAAAGATGCCTACCAGAAATCTACTGACACGATGCGGGAGCGCATGGAAGAACTTACAGGGGGACTCAACCTCCCGGGTCTGTAATTTCCTTTGAGAGAGTGGCTGGGCTCCCCAGGGGTTGAACACCGGCACGCTTGCTGGATAATTTGGCTGGCGGCAGTTGACAAAGCCTGCATTTTGTGCTAAAGGCAAGTCATCCGCCTGCTTCTCTTATTTTCGGGGAAAGTGAGAAAACCCCGCGCGGCGAGAAACCCGGTTTCTTTAAGAAACCGGGTTTCTTAACGTTTATGGTACAAATTCGTTGCCGAATTTAACCTTGGTTTCTTTCTATCTTAAGATATAAAAGACAGTCCGCTACGAGACAGCCCGAGGCGGTGTTTGTCGCCTCCTTGAAAGGAATTGTGCGGACTTTTTACTGTACAAAGCGCAAGAATCCCTGATGCCCTACAAGCTCCTGTTTGTTTGCCTCGGCAACATTTGCCGCTCACCGGCAGCTGAGAATATCATGAATCACTTGATTGAGCAAGGCAATCTCAGCGACCGGATTGTCTGTGACTCCGCCGGCACCGGCGGCTATCACATTGGCCGCCCGCCCGACCGGCGCATGGTCGCCGCCGCCAAAGCCCGGGGAATGACCTTTATCGGTCAAGCTCGCCAGTTCCAAAAGGCAGATTTTGAGAAATTTGATTTAATTCTGGCAATGGATCGGGAGAATTACCGGGATATTCTTTACCTCGACCCTGCCGGCAAATATCGCGACAAAGTTCGCATGATGTGCGACTTTTGCACGCACCATGACCTCCAGGAAGTCCCCGACCCCTACTATGGCGGGCCAGAGGGATTTAATCAAGTCATCGATTTGCTTTTTGACGCCTGTGACGGCTTGCTGCAGGAAGTTGTGGGCAATCAGCTTTCAGATGTTAGCAGTAAGGGGGCAAAATAAAACATAGATTAGTCCGCTCGCTCATCTGCCGGCATAGACAGCGACTTATCGTTACCAGCCTCAGGTTGGTAACGAGGGAAAAACAGGTTTGTTAAAGTTTCCTGATTTCTGGCCGCAAACCTGTTAGGCGCAATCAGGTCCGCTATCATTACTGAGGAGTTATCCATCATGCGTAAACTGTACAAGCAAACTTCTCTGGCACTAGCTGCTGGAATTGGCTTAGGGTTTGCTGCTATCACAGCTAGTTTTAATCTAGCGGCGCAGGCACCGGCAACAGCGAAGACTCAGAAGATATCTGATTCCTCCCAGCTGTTCGCACAAACCGCACGAACAATTAACAAAGATGACATTTTAGCCGCTCACAATAAATATCGGCAAGAAGTGGGCGTGCCCGCACTCAAATGGTCTGACACTGTGGCAACTGCGGCTCAGAAGTGGGCAAATCAACTGGCTTCAACAGGTCAATTTCAACACAGTGGATCTGCCTCTTATGGAGAAAACCTCTGGATGGGGACTACAGGGGCTTTTTCCTTCACGCAGATGGTAGATAGTTGGGGGAGCGAAAAGAAATTTTTCGTCGCCGGCACTTTCCCCGATGTCTCCAGTAGTGGGAAGTGGCAAGATGTCGGTCACTACACCCAAGTCATTTGGCGCAATACCACAGAAGTAGGGTGCGGTTTGGCTACTGCCGGTGGGAACGACTACTTAGTTTGTCAGTACAATCCCAAGGGAAATTATATCGGGCAAAAAGTTTATTGACTTCACCCCAATCGGTGATGCCGGTTCCTATAGCGGTTTCATCTGAGTGAGGGACTGAGAAACCCGGTTTCTTTAAGAAACCGGGTTTCTGGCATGTACTTCATCCAACTGAAAACCGCTATAATAAAGTAAGGTGCCGCACTCTTAGAAAGCGGCACCCTACAATGTTTGGAGTGAGGACTGAAGTCCTCCTGTTTGCCGGTGGGCTAAAAGCGCCAGGGCGAAGCGCCTGCCGCGTTAAGACAGAAAAACTCTCAAACTCGCAGGCTCAGCAAGATTTCCCTGCAACACCACACCGCGCCGGTTCGCCGCCAGATGCCGCACAATCTTGTAAATCGACTCTACCTGATCGGGAACACCGGCACGCTCCGCCAGCGCCTCCAAAGTCATCGGCGCACCCTCCGCTTTCAGCACCTGCAAAACACGCTTCTGCAAATCCAAAATCGCAGCTGCCGCCTTCTTCCCCGCTTCCACACCCGGCTGGTGATAAGCGTTAATATTCACCAAAGAAGCGTACAATCCAACCGCTCGCTCGTACAGCGCAATTAACGCCCCAACTGTCCCCGGATTGACTTGCCCAATCGTCACCGTAATCGAATCTCGCAGATTTTCAAACAGAGCCTCTCGCGTTCCCAGCAAGAAACCCGAAAGGTAATCCCCTGAGGTAATTCCACCTGCTTCCACCTCCGGAGATGGCCCGTTCCTGTCTTCCAGCACCTCAATAAACGTTGCGAAGGAATTCGGCACCCCCTCCCGCAACTGCTGCACGTAGGCGTGCTGGTCTGTCGAACCCTTATTCCCGTAAACCGCAATCCCCTGGTAGACAGTATTCCCCTGCAAATCTTTCTCTTTCCCCAGAGATTCCATCACCAGTTGCTGCAAATACCGGCTGAACAGCAGCAGCGAGTCCTTATAAGGCAGCACCACCATGTCCTTTTCGCCGCGCCCATTGCCGGCATAATACCAGCACAGCGCCAGCAGAGCGGCTGGATTGCGTTTAATGTCCGCCACCCGAGTCGCCACGTCCATTTCCTTGGCACCGGCAAGCATCTCGCGAATCCCAATTCCCTGCAAAGCTGCCGGTAGCAACCCCACCACAGACATTTCCGAAGTGCGCCCCCCCACCCAGTCGTGCATGGGGAAAGTCTCCAGCCAGCCCTCTGACTTAGCCAGCTTGTCCAAACCGCTGTCGTGTCCGGTAATCGCCACCGCATGTTGGGCGAAGTTCAGGTTGTGAAGCGAGTAAGCGTGCTGAACCTCAACCATGCCGTTGCGGGTGTCTGGCGTTCCCCCAGATTTGGAAATCACGATTACCAGGGTACTCTTGAGCCGGTCTTTCAGCTGGGAGAGAGTGCTGTCAATGCCGGCGGGGTCAGTATTGTCGATGAAGTGAATCCCCATCGGCGGGAAAGAAGGCGCGAGGGCAGCTGCCACAAATTCCGGTCCGAGGGCGGAACCGCCAATCCCGATGGAGAGGACATCGGTAAATTTAGCGGCGTAGGGGGGGTGGATCGCGCCGGTGTGGACTTTTTGGGCAAACGCTTCCACCCGCTCCAGGGTTTCCACAATCTCCTGCTTGAGTGCCGGTGATGGCGCTAAATCTGGATCGCGCAGCCAGTAGTGGCCAACCATGCGGTTCTCGTCCGGGTTGGCAATCGCTCCCGCCTCCAGAGCCGCCATATCTTTAAACGCCTTCTCAAACTTGGGCTTCAAAGCTCCCACAAATGCGTCATCAAATCTCATGCGGCTGACATCCAGGTAAAATCCCAGCCCCTCGTGGTAGTAGAGCCAGTCCTGATATCGTTGCCAGAGAGCAGCAGCATCCATAACAAGCCTCAACTTATAGTTTTTTACCAATCACAAGTCTACCGAGAGCAGTTTATCGGACTGGATAGCTGCAATAGGCAGAATCCGCAGAATTTTAACAATGTCACCCCTCTTCCTCAGCCACGGCATGGGGCATGGGGCATGGGG
>Ga0114941_100061_pt1 | contig 22282 bp, 18 predicted proteins | sample DevilsHole_FD_89580 | JGI IMG/M metagenome (GOLD analysis project Ga0114941, IMG submission 89580) | Groundwater microbial communities from Devils Hole, Nevada to study Microbial Dark Matter (Phase II) - Devils Hole | ecosystem: Environmental > Aquatic > Deep subsurface > Groundwater | place...
ACTTGGCTAAAAGCGAGAAAAATCAAGATTTTATCTCTCGTTCCCAGGCGGAGCCTGGGAACGCAATCTTGAGGCTCTGACTTGAAAAGGTTCGTAGTTGGGCTTTAGCCCTACTGGATCTCCGCCGCCCGAAGCGACTTTTCATTGGTGGTGGTGTGCGCAGATCGTCGCGACTGCCTCCTTTCAACGGAAAAGCAGGTTAAAAGGCTAACAGCTTATTTCTCAGCCAGCTTGTCCAATTTTTCCTTAACCGCCAAATCGATTAAAGAGCGCAGCAAAGCCAAGAAACCCGCCCCAGACAGGGAAAAAGCCGCAAAAGCGCCCACCTTGAAAGTTCCGACGAGCAGCACCGCACCAGAGAGCAAAGCAAATCCAGTCAAACAGGCATAAATCAAACTTTTGATAGCCAGATTAATGCGTTTGAGGGTGCGTTCAGTCTCAATTGCTCGCACCCGCACCACCAACTCACCCCGCTCAATGCGCTCTTCCAAGCGGCGCATAAAAACTTCCGCCGCACTCGGCTGCTGCAGCCGGTATTTGATGAAATCTCTCGCTTGTCTTGCCAGTTCTCCTAGCGCCTTTCCTTGACCTTGAGCAACCGTAATACTTTTCACAAAAGGCTGAGCGGCGGCGACAATGCTGTACTCCGGATCTAGCGAGCGAGCGATCCCGTCCAGAGTCGTCAGAGACTTCAAAATAAAAGTCATTTGTGCCGGCAAGCGAAAAGGCTGCTGCTCGAACATCACATACAGTTCGCTCTTGATTTCATTAAAAGCCTGAAAATCTATAGGCTTTTCCGTAAACTTTTCTAGCATAAAAGAAATCAGCCGGCGCACCGGCATCATATCCGAAACCGGCTCAATCAGCCCCATGCGAATCAGCGTATCCACCACCGTATCCGTATCCTTTCGCAGCACAGCAAAGAACGTTTTAATCATCTGTTCCTTTGCCAGCGACTTCACCTCCGCCATCATCCCGAAGTCATAAAAAACCAGACTGCCATCCGGAGTCACAGCCAGATTTCCCGGATGGGGGTCAGCTTGGAAGAAACCATCCTGCAACAGCTGCTTCAAATAGCAGCAAATCCCCAGCTGGTTCAGCTTCTTAACATCCACGCCACAGGCTTCCAGAGTTTGCCGGTCATCCACCTTAATCCCCGGCACATATTCGAGCGTCAGCACCTTAGAAGTCGTGTGCCGCCAGTAAATTTTAGGCACAACAATCCGGGAGTAGCCGCTGAAGTTCGCGCGAAAGCGGTCGGCATTCTTACCTTCTTGAAGGTAATCTATTTCCTGATAGAGAATATAAAAAAACTCATCATAAATAGCGTCCAAATCATACTTTCTTATCTCCTTAAAATGCCGCTGGCAAAAGCGCATGACTTTGCGCACAGCTTTCACGTCCACATCAAATAACTTTTTCAACCCTGGACGCTGCACTTTCACGACCACATCTTCCCCCGTGTGCAGCCGCGCCTTGTGCACCTGACCCAAACTAGCTGCGGCAATAGGAAAACGGTCAAAATCCCGATAGAGAGCATTAATAGAGCTGCCCAGTTCAGATTCAATAATAGCGAGAGCTTCTTCAGCGCTAAAAGGCGGAACACTATCCTGTAACTTCGCCAACTCATCCACATATTCTAAAGGAAGAATATCGGCGCGAGTAGACAGCGCCTGCCCAATTTTAATAAAAGTAGGGCCTAAATCGAGCATATTGCGAACCAACCACTTAGCCCGACGCTTTCTCTGAGTGGGGGAACTGTTTCCAGTTATACCATCCCACCACAAATAGAACATAAACTTCCCCGCAGCGACAAAAACGTCTCTCTGACGCGCCAGCGGGGAATATCTAGACCTTTGCCAGCGAAGTTGCTTAGGCGCTACTTTTACGAGCATACAGTTTGTTCTTAGAGTTGGCGCACCGCCATTATTCCAACTATTAGTCTGTCATGGCTGACGCAATAAGTACAGGGGCAGGAAAGCTGTTTATCTTTTAATCTGCTTGTATACATAAATTAATTTAACCAGGCAAAAACTCTATCATAGCCTTTCGGCAAGGGCTTTGTGACCGCCAACAAAATGTAACGCATACAATAATAATGCAAATTAATAGATGCGCAATCGCAGGAGTCCGGCAGTGAGCCGGCACGACACGCCAGGGCGAGGAAGTCGCCGCCAGACAAACTGCACTGGCGCACTTGTCCCTGGGCATTGGGCATGATCGCATGCGCCCCGAGCCATGCGCCCCGATCCATGCGCCAGGGGATTCATGTCCTGACCTAAATGACAAGTGCTATATAATCTCCGGTCAATTGCCCCCAATCAATCTTTCTCCCCCTCCTCCTCATTCCTCTTCCTTCTTGGCGTCCGAGGGCTGGCTGAGCGGTTCACCACAAAAATAAATCAATCAGACGTAATATTCCCGCTCCTCCCGAGAGCAGCAGAGAAGCTTGTAGTGGGCATTGACCAGAGGAGTGGGGTGAGGCACCCCATGCCGGTGTCAAACCTTAGTGCTGTCCAACACCTGGGGTAAAGTCAAGGTGAAGCAAGTTTCCCAAAATGTCGCGCCCTCCAGGGGGTGGCTGAAAACCTCAATCGCGCCATTGACGTGCTGCACCAGACACTTCACCAGAGCCAGCCCCAAGCCAGTACCGGCAATCGCCTGGTCGGTCACCCCCTGTCCCCGGCGAAACTTATCAAAAATATAGGGTAACTCTTCTGGGGAGATCCCCTGGCCGGTGTTAGAGAGGCTGAGGACAACTTGTCGGCTGTTTTGATGGGATTGGTGATAGCCGCGCAAAACCGCAGTAGTTCCCGGTGCCGAGTATTTGCCGGCATTAGTCAGCAGTTCTTGCAGAATCCGCTGCAAGCTGTCCTTATCCGTCTGGAGTTTAAGCGATAGCTTAGGCAAATCCACAGCCAGCTTCAATCCCTTATCGGCCCAGCTCTGCTCAAAAGACTGGACTAACTCCGCGATTAAATCTTTGATATCGATTTTTTCCAGATGCATCGGCACTTTTTGCGACTCCAGCTGCTGTAGCGCCAGCAAGTCATCAATCAGATTAGTTTCCCGGTTGCACTGCTGCTCCAAAATATCCAAATACTTGTCGCGCTTCTCTGAAGGCAGACCGGGCTGGCGCAACATGCGGATGGCCAGGGTCATGCTGGTCAGAGGAGTGCGCAGCTCGTGACTCATGGTAGCCAAGAATTCGTCCTTGAGCTGGTTTAACCGGCGCAGCTGGTCGATTTGCTGGCGGGTTTTTTCATAGAGTTTCGCCTGAACATCCAGACTGCGCTGCAGTTGAGCGGTGCGCTCCTCGACGAGGGCTTGCACATGCTGGATTGTCTGGCTCTGGATGATAGCCGTACTCAATTGGGCACCCACTAACTCCACAAATTCCAATTCCTCTGCTGTCCACAGACGGGGTTGGCAGTGTTGCAGCACCAAGAACCCGAGAACAGTAGCGCCACCCCCCCCAGTGCCTTTACCCCCAACCAGAGGGACTAGCAACAGCGCCGGCATCACCTCTGGACTGAAAAGGGAGGCCACACTTAGCTCTGAGTCCGCGCCGATGGCGTCGCCAAAGTCGGCAATCGCCAGTGGCTTGGGTGCCTCTGTGAAAGCTTGCTGGAACAGAGCGCATTCCGAAAGCCAAAAGGATTGGTTTGAGATCGCCCCTGCCGGTTGAGGGTGGGGATTGGCCCGCTCTGGCAGCTGACCGGCACCCAACACCTGGCATACTATCGTAGCCTTAGCCTTAGGAATGCGTTTTGCCTGCGCCGCAGGTTGACGAGTGGCGAACAGGGGGTCTGCATATTTCAGCATCAGGATCGCACCTCTTGCCACCTGGAGAGTTTGGGCAATCCCATCTATGGCCAGCTGAAAAATCTGGTTCAGGTCTAGGGCGTTATGGATAGCCACCGTTAACTGGTTGATTAGGGTTCGGTGTTGAGCGAAGGCACTCACCTGCCCCTGTAAAGACCCGATCTTCCTAGTGTGTGCGACTTGAGAGATGGCAATCGCCACAGAGTCTGACACTGTTTTGAGCAATTCCGTTTCTGAATCCGTCCAGCAGTATGGTTGCGCTCGCATGACAATTATCTCCCCATTTACCTGACCCTGAAACTGCGTTCTTATTCCCAAAACTGCCCTGACTTGCAGGGAAACCCACAGATCGAGCCAATCACCCTGCCCCGAAACGGCCTCCAGGTCACCAATGGCCAACAGATGGCAATCAGCCTGCCCAAGAGCGCACAAGGGCACCCCGACGCCAGGAATTGCCAGCTGGGACAGCACCGCTTGCAGGCGGCTGGGATATGCGTGTAGCGACTGAGTCGTGGCTGAGTTTAGGCTCTCTTGAACCGCAACCAGGCAGCCATCTGCCTGAAACGCTTGCCCCACTGTAGAAGCCACGGCGCTGAGCAAGGTTTCCTCCCCGCCGCCGCTGCGGATTATCTGGACAATTTGTCGCTGTAAATCAGCGGCATCCGCACCAGGCTGAGCCAGTTGCGCCCAGTGGGGCTGTGTGGCAACCGCTTCAGCAGAGCCGGTGGACTGTACCGTGAAAGGTTCTGCCATCACTGGCGCAATCCCGTTGGTTTTTATACTGTGCTGACACACAGATTTGCTTCCCCTTTTGGATTTACAACCGACTAGCTCCGCTTTCTGCGCCCGCCTGCGCCCCGACCCCAGTTCATTTCCAGCTGTTTCACCGGCTCTGCGTGAATATACTGGCTCGGCTGGCGGCACTTCGCTCGTCCTCTGCCGACCTGTATTGTTTTCTACGAATTTATCTGGCATTAGATAGCCCCTAGTGCCATCCTCGGCACTCTCCGCACATCGCCCGAAACTACAAACAGAGTGAGCGTCTCACTGGCGCTAATCCCCAGCTCGAAGGCGTTCTAAATTAACAAAACAATTAGACCAATCAAGCTCCCTCGCTCCCCACTAACTCTGTCTGATCCAGATTACACCGCACCCCAGGCAGACAGCATCCGTGATTTCCCGCTTGTTTTTAGTTCCCACCGCTCACAGACACCCCCCTACCGGCTGTTAATCTTTTTTTTATTGTTAGTTGTTAATTGGCAACTGTCAAGGGCAGAGCCTGGTGCGGCCATTATCCGTGAGTCACAAACGGCTTAGGTTCTTTAGCTGACCATTCTCCCTGCAACTCCCCGACCTGCGCCAGACACTAGAGCGCCTCTAAATCATTTCGACAATAACTGTAGGGGCAGTCCCCCCGTGGCTGCCCCATCCCTTGCTGGCCTTGCTGGCCCGAATCATTTAGACGCGCTATATATAAAAATTCATTAAACAATATTACGATTGCTTCCCTTTTGTTACAGCAGCCCCGCTGACGCTACCCTAATATTAATTATTATAACCTCTGAGCTTTAATTTTCAAAATTACTGCTGTACAGTCAGTTATAGCAATATTTACTATAGTTAGGACAGTGCCACATCTGCGTTCATCTGCGTTTATCTGCGGTTCAATATTTAAAACCGCAGATGAACAGGACGCGGATAGGGTAACAGATGAATGTCCTAATCAATATGGCTACTGCTATAAAAGCCTGCCGGTCAAAGATACAGGCAAAGGTTACGGTAGGAGCAAGGAGCGATAGCCCCTGCCGCCGGGGGGGCCGCAATTGCCTTAATATCTTAATCGGTAGTTACAACTGAAAAATAGAACCATGCTCAAACTGTATGGCGGTGCTCGCAGCCGCGCCTCGATTGTCCAGTGGTACTTGGAAGAAATTCAAGTGCCCTACGAATTTGTCTTGCTCGACATGCAAGCCGGTGCTAACCGGGAACCAGAATTCCTAGCCATCAACCCCATAGGAAAAGTCCCCGCCATCACCGATGGCGACTTCAAACTCTGGGAGTCTGGCGCAATTCTGCTGTATTTGGCTCACAAGTATGGCCAAATGCCCGCTTCTCTAGAGAAGCAAGCTGAAATAACCCAGTGGGTGCTGTTTGCCAACGCCACCCTAGGGCCTGGGATTTTTGTCGAAGCCAGCCGAGAGCGGGAAACGCCCCGGTTGCTGACGCCGCTCAATGAAATTTTCCAGCGCCAGCCTTTCCTCACTGGTGAGGAGTTCACAGTGGCAGATGTGGCAGTGGGGTCAATTTTGGCCTACATCCCCATGATGCTCAAACTGGATCTGAGCCCTTACCCAGCTGTTGTGGACTACATCAAACGCCTGTCAGAGCGACCGGCATTCCAGAAAGCAATTGCCTCCCCCGCCAAATAGGGGCGCAGGGGGGATGGGATGGGAGAGGGGGAGAGGGTGACTCCCGCACAGACGCGCTCGTCGAGCGCGTCTCTTACAGTGATCGCCACCGGACATTTCGGCAACGCAAGAGAAACGCTGTTCCTTGTTCCCTCACCCAACGCCAGCTGGCCCAATCGACCGTTCCCAACCCCCAACCGTTCCCAGTGCGGGATTTAGCGGAAACCCACCGCCGCCTGCCACACGAAAGCCAGCAGCAGGAAAAACACGGGGATAATCGGCAGAACGTCCACCAGGGGGTCAAAAATTGAGTAAGCTTCAGGCAGTTTTGCCAACAGCAGAGCCGCTTCCATCACTAAATCTACCTCTTCAACACAGCTTTAAGAATTGAGAAGTATCTTAACACGAGCCGCTCATATATCAGCCGGCTCGCCCCCGAGCCAGCCGGCAAATTCCGCCACAAACCGGTCAGCGACAATAGCCTCCCGAATCCGGCGGTTGAAGCGAATCAGCTCAGTGACATTGTGAATGGACAGCAGCGTGTAGGCCAGAACTTCCCGCACCCGCACCAGATGGCACAAATAAGCGCGGCTGAAGTGCCGGCAAGTGTAGCAGGGACAGGACTCGTCCAGCGGCGCGAAATCCTCCCGGAACTGAGCGTTTTTGATATTCCAGCGCTCCCCGCCCACCATCACCGTCCCGTGACGCGCCCAGCGAGTGGGAATCACGCAGTCAAACATATCCACACCGGCAGCGATAGCCCTGACCATTTCCCGGTAAGTGCCCACTCCCATCAGATACCGGGGTTTTTCCGCCGGCAGCAGCGGCGCTGTTAGCCTGACGGTGTGTGAGATCTGCTCTGCCGGCTCCCCCACACTGACGCCCCCAATAGCATAACCGGGCAAGTCCAGCTCAGAAAGCGCTTTAGCAGCACCGGCACGCAAATCGAGATACGCCCCGCCCTGAACAATCCCAAACAAAGCTTGGTCAGGACGCCGGTGCGCCTGAATACAGCGCCGCAGCCACTGGTAAGTCCGATCCGTGGCCACCTCCACCTCTGACCGCGTAGCTGGGTAAGGCGGACACTCATCAAAGGCCATAATCACATCCGCCCCCAGCTGATTTTGAATTTCTACCGATAGCTCCGGGGTGAGGTGGATCATCTGGCCATCCCTAGCCGAGCGAAACGTAACGCCGTCATCCGCGATCCGGCGCAGCAGGCTCAAGCTGAACACCTGAAAGCCGCCGGAATCCGTGAGCAGCGGGCCATCCCAACCCATAAACCGGTGCAGCCCACCGGCAGCCGCCACAATCCCCTCACCGGGCTGCAAGTGCAGGTGATAGGTATTTCCCAGCACTATCGTTGCGCCGGTGGATCGCAGCTGTTCGGGCGTCAGAGTTTTCACAGTAGCCTGAGTCCCCACCGGCATAAAACAGGGCGTTTCCACCGGCCCGTGGGGAGTCATAAACACGCCCGCTCGCGCCTGCGTTTGGCTGCAGCAGCTTACGCATTGAAAAGTAAAATTGTCAAGCAAGATTAACAGACACCAGGTAAATTGTCAAGTTAGAGACTGTTTCGGGACTTACGCAGTCAAAGGAACCGGGTTTCTTGTCCTGGAGCGAGGGCTTTTGCGTCAAGACTGCTGGTGAAGAAACCCGGTTTCTGGCCCAGAAACCCGGTTTCTTTAAGAAACCGGGTTTCTCAGTACGGGGTTTCTTTTGCTGGCTGCAGGTCTTCCCGGTTTCTGGCTTCTTCACTTTCTTTATAAACACTCTCGATCGACTCCGTAACTCTGAAGTCGTGGAAAAATGTGTTCCCCAAGGGAACAAATCGCTACAAGTGAAAAAAGCCATAAAAAACCCATACCCCATGCCCCATGCCCTGTGCCCCATACCAGGCACTCCTATTTGAGCGCGAAGAACTGTAAAGTTTCTCACTTCACCCCTCAGAATGGCAGAGAGCCAAAATCGTCAATTTCCGCATCCAACTTGGCGCAAAGCACCTCGGTGAGCAGGGCTTCCAAAGAGGACGCACTGAACTGGCCACTGTCTCGCTCTCGCACCGGGTCAGACAGCGGTATCAACCGCAGCTGGCGACCTTCCTGAATCAGGTCAAAAAAAGCCTCCTGCCGGTCAGACTGTTTGATCTCCAAATAATCAAAACTGCAGACATTGAGATAGAGGGCGCGGTTAGCAACTAGGGTTGACCGCATGGGGTCGGCAAAAACTTCCAGCACATATCCCTCACCCTGACTTTGCAGCTGGCCATCCTGAATGTGGCTGTAGCGAACTCGGCCCAGATCGGCCAGCAGCAGCAGCATATCTTTTTTGTTGACAACGATACCAGTGTCGATGATACAGGGAGCAGGCACCCTTGCATTCGAGCCAAAGACACTGTCGCGTCTATCCGAGCTATCGGAATTCATAGGAAAACTTGCCTCTGGAGTTCTATTCTCCCTTATGGCACAATCTGCAGAATCCAGTGGGTGCCTTGGGGAGGGGGACGGATGTTATCGCTACAATTCTGGCACAGGTATTGGGGGCAAGCACTCCCAAAGCACAGAAAAAAATAAGAATTGATATGGCTTCGTATCAGCGGTTCACCGACAGGGGTTTTGAGTTTTTGCGCTCCTATGGGACAGCCCTGGCGGCGGCGGTGGCGTTCTACACCTGTTTGCCGGTTCCAGAGGCTTGGACAAGGGATTTTCGGGGCGTTGCCCGTCTGGCACCGGCTATCGGGGTGATGATTGGCGGACTTTTGGGGCTTTTGGATGCCTGCTTGCAGCTGCTCGGCATGCCGGTATTAACCAGGTCAGCTTTGGTGGTGGTGGCTTGGATTGCCCTCACCGGCGGACTTCACCTGGACGGCGCGATGGATACCGCTGACGGACTGGCGGTGCTTGACCCCAACCGGCGTCTGGAAGTGATGGCAGACAGCCGCACCGGCGCTTTTGGAGCGATGGCTGCAGTTGCCCTGATGCTGCTGAAAACCGCCGCCCTGCACGATTTAGAAGCCTACCGGTGGCTGGCGATTATGGCCGCAGCTGGCTGGAGCCGGTGGGGCCAGCTGGTGGCCATCGCTCGCTATCCCTACCTGAAAGCTACAGGCATGGGTGCGATTCACAAAGCTTCCGCTCGCTCCCCCCTGGATTTGCTTCCCGGACTGCTGTTGCTGCTGGGACTCAGTGCCCTGCAAATTGCCCTCGCTCCCGACCGCTGGCGGCTGGCTGCCGGTATGGCCACTGGCGGCGGTGCCATTGCCGTACTCACCGGTGCCTGGTTTAACCGCAAATTAGGGGGCCACACCGGCGACACCTACGGGGCGGTGGTGGAGTGGACTGAGGCGCTGTTACTCTGCCTGCTCACCGGTCTTGGCAATTGGCTTTAAATCATTGGGGGCAGTTGGGAATTGGGAATTGGGAATTGGGCATCATCGAATTGGGCATGATCCCATTGGGCATTGCACCCCATGCCCCATCGCCCGCTGCCCCCATACCCGGTTTTTCCGATTTCAAAGCACCCCAAAACTATTCAACGCGCTTTAAGGCGGCGCGGGCGGGCGACGCTCACACCCAGGCGCTGCAGGTAGTCCCAGCCTCGCTGATCCGGCACCTGACGCCCGAGTTTGTCCGCCATCCACTCCGCTACCTTGCGGCTATTCCAAGACCCGCCATCGGGAGCTGGCCCTTGCAGAGCTTGCAACAGTTCCTGCTGCTGCTGTTCGGACAGCAGCGGCTCACCGCCTGGATTTTCGTGCCGCCTATCTCCTAGCCCATCCGGGCCATACTGGTTGTAGCGACCGGCAATTTTCCGCACCCAGGTGGCAGAGTAGCCGGTCGCCTCCACCACGGCGCGAGTCGGTTTACCTTGGGCGAGGAGCCAGACAATCTGCCAGTGGCTGCGGGCCACTGGGTCTTTGGCTTTGCGATAGCGAGTTTCTAGCTCTTTCAGGCTCAAGTGGGTTTCGATTGACAGTCGTTTGGGCATTAGACAATTCTATAGTCGGAAATTGTCTGCTCAATCATAAACGATTTGTTCTGCGGTCATTTGTGGGTTGGGTAACAGGCGAGAAGCTGCGCACTCCGAGACACTTATAGCACTTGTCATTTAGGTCAGGACATTAATGGCCCCGGGCGCATGGGAAAGACTCACAGAAGCATGCGTTCTGGCGATGATGCCAGCGTTCTGGCGATGATGCCCATGTCTTAACCTAAGTGCATACTGCTATACCCCGCCGCGACGCTGGCGTTGTGCAACTGTAGAGTCGGGAATCTCGATAGCCACAGGGCCCAACGAGAAAGTAAACATATGATTTGCATAAAAGTGCATATCTATACTCTCGTTGCCAGCCTGGCAGCTGGGAACGCAGATCCAGGAGGATCTGCCTCCTTCTGACAGACAGGAAGATTAAAAGCCTAACAGTTTACAGCCCAGAAACCGGGTTTCTCAGCACCTCACTCATACGAAAAACGCTATATCTGTAGGCTGTATTCGCTGGGCCTAATGTCCCTGAGGGCAGGGGAAACGCCTTCTCCATTACTGATCTGTCTCTTGCTAGAAAATATAGCAATGCAATTTTAAAGAATAACTATTAACTGAGTTGCCTTATATCACTGGGGGGGTTGTGCCGGTGGCTGCTCTATGGGTGCCGGTGCTCCCCCACTTTGAGCGGCGTCAGGACAATCACCCAACTGCTCTGGTGTCGGGTTGGCCATATCAACAGCCACAGAGCGAAGCTTCTCTTCTAGCACCCATCCGGTGTCCCCCCGTCGCACCGGTGGCGGAGCCGGGGATTCTGATGCCGGTGTGTGCACGGTGGCGGTAGTGGATCTGCCAAGGGGGGGCGTTGTGCGCGGGGTTGCGGGTTTGCCGTTCGGGGTTGGTGCCGGTTTGTCCGGACTGTTTTTCTTGGAAGGCACAGAATTGTTTTCATCTGGCCCTGGTGTCGGTGGGGGAGTCCCGTCAGGCGTCCAGCAGACCTTCAGCTTTACCGATTTAGACGTCTCGTCTGTCTTGAGGACTTGCAAAACACTGCCGGCGGGGACAGTACCCATCACTTCTTGCAGTTCGGCTTTGGCAAACATCACTACCGGCTCACTCTTGACTTCAGGGTTTTCTGCGGTAGAAGAAATTCGGATCGGCGAATACAAAGTCAAGGATAGCGCCGGAGAGGGACTGGCAGATGGGGTAGGGAGTGGCGGCGAGCCGGTGGAAGTTGGCTCAGAGTTGGAATCTCCAGTGCGGCTGCTTAGGGAATTAATCTTGCCCTTGAGTTCAGGAATAATCTTGTCCTTGAAATCAGGAATGAAAAAGTAGGCAAGTGCGGGAACCCCCACTCCCAGGAGTAAAGCAATTAACAGCAGGAAAGGGAGTGGGCGGGCGGCGCTCGGAGGGCGGGACACCATCAAGGTGTGTCTGTCAGGGGAACGGGGATCGGGAGGCTGAATCAGGGTAACGGCGGTCTGAGAATTGGCAGCAGAGGCAGGTGCGGGGGGGGGAACGGCGTCGAGTTCAGCGAGCAAAGATTGAAAAGAAACTTCGGCGGTGTTGTTCTCCCTGACCTGACAGTAGAGGAGAGCGACAGTCACATTGTCGTGGCCATTTTCGTTGTTGCCGATGTCTACAAGTTTCTTGGCGCAGGTGGGGAGATCGCGAGAGCCTGTTAGCACCGGCAGAATTTCGCTTTCCCAGTATTGCTCAACTCGGTCGTTGTCGCTCAAACCATCGGAGCAGAGGAGGAAAATCGAGTCTGCGTCCACAACAAAGCGCTGAGCGGTGGGGTGGAGCATGTTGGAGGCACCCATTCCCAGAGCTTGAACCAGGGAGCCGGCTGCCGGCTGCTGCACGGCATCGCGGTAGAGGGCATAGCCGAGGCGCACCTCGCGAGAGGCCACATCATCGTCGAGGGTTACTTGATAGCAGGCATGGGGTGAGATCCAGTAAGCGCGACTGTCGCCGACATGGGTGATGTAGATTTCGTGAGCGCGGGCGACAGCCATCACCAGGGTTGTGCCCATGCGCTGGCGACCTTGGCGCTGTTCGTCATTATTTTGATCGCTAATGGCATCATTGGCAGCGCGGGCTGATTCTTCTAATTCCGCGATCAGGGTGTCAGGGGTTAAACCGGCTTGACCTGACTGGAGAGTTATGACTCGCTCGCAGATAGTTTCAATCGCTTTTGCCGAGGCGACATTGCCGCCTTCATGTCCGCCAATGCCATCGCAAACAATAGTGAGAACTTCGCAAGCAGATGGCAATTTCAGGAATGAGCTGCTGTCTGGGTAGCAGGCGTCCTCGTTGCGCCGGCGCATGGGGCCGGTGTCGCTGAGGGTGGCAATCTCACAGGTGAGTTCTTGGGTTCGCCCGCAAACGGCCAGAGCTTGATCTAACAGCGCCACCAGTTTTTCGGGGTGCAGGCGTCCCTCAACCTGCAGCTGGCAAAGTTTCTCTAGAAAGGGACGAATCAGGGGTTTTGCCTGTTTTGCCCATTTCGACCAGAGATGACCGAGTTCCGACAGGCTTCGGGGCTGCCGGTCGGGTTCAAGTTCCAGCAGCCGGATGATTTGCCCTTCGGCACGCAGCAGTTTTGGGTTCAGCAGGCTGGAGGCGACGCCTTCGGTGTGGCATGGCTGCCAGAGTTTGGCGATTTGCCACAGCCAATTGAGCTGGCGCATGGCGGTTGCGTCTTTCCAGATGCTGTCCAGTTGTGGCCGCAGTTGGGCGGCGACCGGCGCGTTGGGGTTGGTGGCAGATGGTTTTGGGGAACTTTCTGTAGCGATGGGAGCCTGTTCTAGCAGCCAGATGTCTTTTGTCTGGCGTCCAGAGTGGGGAAGATGCCCGTACACTTGGGGGACGTGCAGCCGGTGGAAGAACAGTCGGAGATAGGGTGAGAGTTCCGAGGGAACTTCCTCGGGCATGGCTGGTGGAAATCCGGGTTTGGTATCGAGCAGAATTCGCTCACGCTTAACCAAATAGCGGTCGGCTAATGTTTCCCCAGGCTTACAGGCGTCGGCACCAGGGCCAATAGCCCACAGGTAGCGAACCGGCAGCGGTGTCCGGCATTTCTCGCAAAACCTGTTGCTCTCGGGATTGGGAGCCTGACAGGTAGGGTTAGAGCAGTTGATCTTTGCCACATTGTTTTGCATGGGGATTCCTCGCGCCTATCAGCCTGAGTTGCTTTAGCTTTCGTTAGCCGACGCCAAGAGAGGGCAGCCTCGGTGCGACGCTCAAATTCTTTAATAGGAGTGCCGATTCCGATTGTAGTGCCTGACAAAGAGCGCGGTAGTGGTTTTGACATTTGACTGGCGTCCCCGCACTGTTAGAGTTACCTTTATTGTGGCGCAGCAGCCCGCCGACTTTCACGCGCCCGTCCGGAGGGCCAATCTGCTGTCTGGAACTGTCCCGCCTGGGGCTTGGCGCTGAAGCTGGGACAGTTTGTTCTCTTTGGGTGATTCTCTCAAAGCCCCTGAGAGCTGCTCATCCCCACAGGGGGCTAGTGTTTGGACAGATTTTGGGCACTGGCCACAGCGTCTAACTTGTAGGGTGCGTTCCCTGTCCCACTGACACCGATGGAGGTGCGTTCCCAAACAGGGAACGCACCCTACGGCGGGGGCTTCATAGAAAATGAGGATGACTGGGGGAAAAGTGTATAAACCGCAGCCACAGGGGGATAGCGTCAATAGCTGACAGCCAGGTAGGGGATTTCACCCTTGGAGGAGCAGCATGCCAGATTCTAGATTTGATGTTAAAGTGGCTGGAAATTTCCCTTATCTGCCCGACCGTCAACCGCGACTTTGGGGCTTTCCCGTGCGACGAGCGATCAGTTTAAAGACTCCCTCCCCCGATGGTTCGGGGGCGTTCTTTGAACTGCAGCACACATTTTTCCGATCCCCTTGTGGGCAGGACAGGGAGCGCTAAGGGACAGGGTGCTGTCAGGCTTTTTGCAAAAATGTTCGGAGTTATTGACAGCCAAAGCACTCTCATGTTGCCAGCCACCGGCAGCCCAGCACTCACCGAGGTCAGCAATCGCCATGTCCGCAAATAAATTCGACTCGTTCCCCAACCCACCTATTTTCAAGCCAGAATGGCCCGACAGCCTGGAGATTGAGCAGTGGATCGCAGCGCTCAAGCAGTCTCAGGAGATGAATTACAAGATGATGAGTCTTAACGCTTGGGTGCTCTCTGAGACGATGGACAGGTTTCTCCCTGGTTTTTGGAGTCGCTTTATGGCGAATCGCCAAATTGCCCACAAACAGTTTTTGCAGGGAATGCAAAAGCGTCACCAGCCGGCCAGTGGCCAAAGCGACGTCCTTCCAGCCGGCGGCAGCGGTCAGGCGCTGCCTGAGGGCGAGCCGACCGACAGCAGCAGTCACGCTCGGCTGTGCCAGCCAGACTGCCTTCAGGCCCTTGGCATTTAAGGGCCGCCACAAGATTTTATTCATTTAATTTGCTTATTTGGCAGCCGTTCGCCCTCCAGGTCGCTCCAGCCTGACGGTTGCATAAATCAACAGCTTATGAGATAATATATCTCACCTACTGTCGTGGGCGATGGCTGGCACTTGGTTGTGGCTATCTTGTATAATATGCAGATTGGATGCTAAAAAGTTTAGGGGCTGTCTGGGGAAACTACCTGAGGGAGTCCCATACTGTAATTGAGCACCCGACTGTTAAGGTTGTAACTGATTTGGCCACTTTGGAGGAGGGAGCGCACAAAATGCTCCAAATCCGAACCAATACGGCGGATGTTATATTCTGTCAAGTCTGCCCCGCTGCTGGAGTCCACCAGCTCCTCAAATTTGCGGTAGACCTGCTGCAGGGCGTCTGGATTCCAGTTCAGTTCATTGTCTGGATCGACGTCCAAGGTTAAGACCCGCTCGTTCGGAACGAGTTCGTTGTTCTCAACGTCGGCGGCAAATATGTGAATGTGGCGGGTTGTGGATTTCAGCAACATGGGACTGGATTGTATGCAAATCTTTACAAATACGAGTTAAATCATAGCAACTAACAGAGCCCCCGTGAACTTAGCAATTAAATCCCTGGACGCTGTACTGGAGACGGCTGCTTACTCTCTGTCCAGATGGCAAAAGCGCTATATACTGATGGCCATTGATGCTGTATTGCTGTTGCTGGCCATCTATTGTGCGCTGCTACTCCGCTTTGGCTCCCTCAGCCCGATTCCAGAAATCAATCGCTATCTCTGGTTAATTGCCATACTGATTGGCATTAAACTGATCTGCTTTCGCGCTATGGGGCTTTACCGCTCCATTCTGCGCTATACCGGCTTGGAGTTTTTGATTGCTGCGGTTCTCAAAGCAGTCGGGATCAGCTCGGGGCTGCTGATAATTATTGCTTATTTGTTTGTGTCCTGGCCACTGCCTCGCTCAATTCTGGCCATCGACGCGCTGCTGACCCTGCTGTTCGTGGTGGGCGTGCGGGTTTGTCTGCGCTGGCTGGTTTACGAGGTGACTTCTTATGCCCGTCGGGGTTCGTGTGCGGAGCGAGTGGTGATCTACGGTGCGGGATCGACCGGCTCTCAGCTGGCGCAATCGCTGGCGACTAACCCGGCGTATCGCCTGGTGGCCTTTGTGGATGACAGCCGCTCTCTGCACCAGCAAGTCGTTCACGGACTCACGGTGTACTCGCCGGCTGACTTGCCCAAACTGCGGGTGAAAAAGCCCTTTGACACTATCCTGTTGGCCATGCCCTCTGCAGACGGCAAAACCCGACTTCAGATATTGCAGCGCTTGCAGCCGCTATCCGTGGCGGTGAAGACCGTACCAACTATTGGCGAGATTTTATCAGGCAAAGTCTCCATCAGTAAAATTCGCAACATTGATATTGCCGACCTTCTCGGTCGGGAAGAAGTTGCGCCAAATCTAGAATTACTCCGGATGAATGTTACCGATAAATCCGTCCTGGTGACTGGCGCGGGCGGCTCGATTGGGTCTGAGCTGTGCCGGCAGATCGCGTTCCTGAAGCCCAGATGCCTGGTGCTTTACGAGCTCAGTGAGTTTGCCCTTTACACCATTGACATGGAATTGGCTGAAACTCACCCACAGCTTAATACGGTAGCCTGTTTGGGGTCTGTGACCGATGCCGCCGGGCTGATGGCCGTCTTGAGCAGCTATCAAGTCGATACGGTATATCACGCTGCCGCTTACAAGCACGTCCCCTTGGTAGAAGCCAATCCGCCTCAGGGTGTTTGGAATAACATTTTAGGGACAATGACAGCAGCCCGCTGCGCGGTGGAGTGCGGGGTTAGCAAGTTTGTCTTGATTTCCACGGATAAGGCGGTTCGCCCCACCAATGTCATGGGAGCAACAAAACGGGTGGCGGAACTGATCTTGCAGGCGCTTGCCGACCTGCCAAAAACCACCACCTGCTTGACAATGGTTCGATTTGGCAATGTACTCGACAGCAGTGGATCGGTGGTGCCCCGCTTCCGCAAACAGATTGCCGAGGGCAAACCGATTACGCTGACCCATCCGGACATGACTCGCTATTTCATGTCCATCCCGGAAGCCGCTTCCTTGGTGATTCAGGCGGGAGCAATGGCCAAAGGGGGGGACGTTTTCTTATTGGATATGGGCGATCCGGTGCGGATTTACGATCTGGCGGTGCAGATGATTTGCCTGAGCGGTTTGCAACCCGGGCAAGATGTTGAGATTCAAATTACCGGCTTGCGCCCGGGAGAAAAGATCCATGAAGAATTGCTAATTGACAGCGCCAAGGCCAAACCGACCAAGCACCCCAAGATTTTCTGCGCCCACGAGTCTAAAATCCGCTGGGAATTTTTGCAGCCCCGCTTGGAGGCGCTGTTCGCACAGGCTCGCAGAGGCGACGGTGACGGCATCCGGGCGGAGCTGCAGCGTCTGGTGCCCGAGTACCTGCCAAAAACTGGGACAGTGCGTAACGGTGCGGCTTGGCGGGTATCCGCGCAATAGGTAAAACTGTGGGGAGCCAGTGGCAGCGGTGTCAGGGCGGCCACTATGAAGCCGCCCCTAGAGGACGGGCCTGCTTGGCTGCGGTGAGAGGGCAGTCAAAGTGCAATCCGTTGGGGATCAGGATGGACCGGCGCTGGCAATCATGCCGGTCTGGCGGGCGTAGGCAAAAATGCCACCGGCATCAATCACCGGCCCCACTTCTCCGAGGGGCTTGAGGTCATAGGTCTTGCCGAGGCTGTGATTGACCAGTTGATTTTTTTCCATATCTATGGTAACCTCTTGACCGGTTGCAAACTGATCGCACAGCCGCTCCACACTTTCGCAGGGGTAGAGCTCGCCGGTGGCGGCGCAGTTGCGGAAAAAGATGCGGGCGTAGGACCCGGCGACAACAGCCTGTACGCCCGACGCCCCTAAGGCAATCGGTGCGTGTTCCCGCGACGAACCGCAGCCGAAGTTTTCTCCTGCCACAATAATGGGGTAGCGGGTCTTCATTTCACCGGCACCGATAAACTTGCCGTAACGGTCTGGCAAGCCGACTAGGGCGTAGCTTCCCAGTTTTTCGTACTCGTCCGGCTTGGAGGGAACTAGGGTGAGGTATTCTGCTGGGATGATCTGATCGGTATCAATGTTGTCGTCCAGTACAAAAATCGCGCCTGCAATGACTCTGCCCACTTTTCGATATCCCTGTTTTCTTTTAGCTGTTCAAAGAAACCACTTTGCATTGTAACCCGCGAGGCGGGGCAACAAGTTTACCCTCTCGGGCGCAATTGAAACTGGAAACGCCCTCGGTTGTCCCCTGCGGGCGCGGGCTTCTGGGGGGGCTCGGGGCCCCCTTTGGGGATGGGGGGGGAGTGGGGCCTGAGCGTGGTGCCGGTGGGCGAGGGCCTGGGTCTTAGGGCCGGTGCTGGGGGACAGAAACCCAGATACTCTAGATATAACGGTGAAAGCGCGACCTGAAAAGGTCGTTTAGAACGAGGGGCCATCCCCTCTGGGAGATTCATACCTCCCACCCTCGCGGAAAAGGCCCCCATTGCCCGGTCACATCCTTAGTAGGTAACGAGAAGGATGGAATGCAGACCCCGAAATTCGCCGAGGCTTGCAGCCTAAGCAGGTCAGGAGCAAGAGGGACTCTTCTATGGTGAGCGCACGCGAACTGTCGCATAAACTGCGTTATTTATAAATGGGCCAAATAAGGCTGACAGGCCCAAACCAAAAGGTCAGCAGATGGTCTCGACGCTTTTCACTCGGCGAGACGTATGAACACACTTCTGCCGCAGGAAAGGCAGCACCTGAAAGAGAGAAAATCTAAACGACACAACAGGGTAAGTCCTACAGAGTCCAGGGGAGGGTCGAGAACCCTGGTAAGCCAACCGCAAGGAAGGCAGAACTCTCTGGAGGGTAGAGGATGGGACAAAAAGCGAATGCCCTCCTGTAATGGGAGGGATAGGGGTTCAAAATTTGCCCCTGACCGAAATGTAAGCAGACTTGTCCTTGGTCTTGCGAGAAAGAAACCAAACAATAAAACCGAACTCAACGGTAAGTTAGATGTCAGGTACAAACTTGGTAAACGGACGAAGAGAGCCCCTAATGGACTGGAACCAGATTAACTGGCGTAAAGCCCACAAGGCGGTTAGGAATTTGAGACGACGAATCTTTCTGGCGAGTCAGCTTGGTAACTGGCGCAAGCTGAGAAGCCTGCAAAAGTTGATGCTAAGGAGCCGCTCAAACCTACTGCTGTCGGTGAGGAGAATCACCCAGACCAACCAAGGCAAAGCAACGGCAGGAATCGACAGAGAGGTTGTCAATACCCCAGAGCAGCGGGTGAAGCTGGTCAACGACTGGAGGGGAGGGAGCCAAAGCCCGACAAGACGGGTAATGATACCCAAGCCCAACGGTAAGAAACGACCGCTTGGAATACATCGGGTTGCATGGCCTAGAAAATTACATAAAGGCCACCAACAATCGATTAGGTGTGGTGCGGTACGCCGATGACTTTATCGTCACGGCTAGGGACAAAAGGAGTCTCGAAAAAGCCCAAATCCAGATCCAGCAATGGCTGTCAGAGAGAGGACTTGAACTCACAAGGGAGAAGACGGCGATCTCGTCAATGGAGGATGGCAACGAAAACCTGGGGTTCAACCACCGCCACTGGGTGTGGAAAGCTGCTAATCAAACCCTCTAAGAAGAAAGTCCTGGACTTTTGTAAGAGAGTGGGGAGAGAAATCAGGTCAATGAACGGAGCCGAACAGGAAGCCGTCATTTTGAAGCTGAATCCTATTCTCCGTGGTTTTGCGTGCCTACTACAGAGGAGTAGGCACGCCAAGAAACCTTCAGCTACATCACACACAGGGTGTGGCAATCCCTCTGGCGTTGGGCCATGCATGCGGCACCCCAACAAGAACGCCAAGTGGGTTCGGAAGCGCTACTTCCAAACCATAGGTGGCAACCGGTGGACGTATGCTTGCAAAAGCGAACGTCGTGGCAAGGAGTCCTTGCTGACCATCTACCACATAGGGAACACTCCCATCGAACGCCACATAAAGGTAAAAGGGGAAGCGTCGCCGGATGACCCCTCCCTGAGAGAATACTGGGAAAAGCGCCACCAAAAAGCTGGTAAGAGCTACTGGGAGAAGAACTCCCGCAATTACAAAATCGCTGACAACCAGAACTGGAAGTGTCCAATCTGTGGCGAACCCCTATTCAACGGGGAGGAAATCGAAACCCACCACTCACGTACCTGTGGCTGAAGGGGGGCGGGACGACACCGACAACCTCCAGCACCTGCACAAAGCGTGCCACAAGCAGGTACACTCCAAATCCAAGCAAAATCGCTCGAAGTAAGACTTGAGCCGGATGAGCGCGAAAGTCTCACGTCCGGTTCTTAGGGGAGGTTTGGGGAGTAATCCCCAAACCTTACCCGACTCAACAAGTCAGGTTTAACTATCTATCAACTGCTGAACCAAACATGGCCAATTCCATCGATGACATTGCCAGACAGGCTCGCCAGGGAAGCGTTGCGGCGATTATTCAAATCCTCAATGAAAAACTCGCAGACTGCGGTGTCAGAACCCGAGCCGTTTTGGACAATGGGGTGTTGCAACTGCTGTGCGAGGCTCACAAGGCCGAACACCTGGAACAATCTACCTTGGTCGAACGCATCCGGCAGATTCTGGAGTCACTGGAACCGCGCAATATTCGTCGAGTTAAGATCAACAGCCGGCTTGTCCGGGAACAGCAGTTACTCTGGCTCGAAGAAATTAGTCGCAACCCTGACAAACAGCTGCTCTGGTTCCAAGAAATCACCCTGGCCAAACCCAACATCATCCAGCGGCTGGCAGAAGATATCAAAAACCTGAGCGCTAAACCCGAGGAGCGACCTCTGGCTCTGCCTGCTGCTGCGACTTCTTCTTCTTCTTCTTCTTTGAGTTTGGAGCGCGAGCAGCGCCAATTCTGGCGAGGCATGATCGTGGGCGGAGCCGGCTTGGGCTTGTTAATGTTGGGTTTGGGCTTGGCTGTCTCTTATTTCCTGGGTCTGAAACTGCCCTACCCGATAGAAGCGCCAAAGCCTGCTCCTCTCGCTCAGCCCTCCCCAAAGCCAGACCCGTTTGCAGAGGCGGTGCGACTGGCTGAGCAGGCTTCCGCCGCCGGCAAAAACGCCAAATCTCGCGCTGATTGGCTGGCTATCGCTGCTAAGTGGCAGCAGGCTGCAGATCTGATGGCAGCAGTACCGCCAAGCCATCCCGACTACAAGAAGGCTGAGGACAGGAGGAAGGTATATCGTCAATATAGTCAAAATACTCAAAAGCAAGCGGATAAAAAGGGATTCTAGCTTGTAGCAGTGAAGGGCTGCTACCTGCTGGCGTCCTGCAACTTGACCTCAAGGCCACCACTAGCAGATCGTCCGCTCGCAGCATTCCCCAGCTAAGTGACTCTCACCTTTGAAAGAAAAAACTAATATGAAATCTTGGTGTGCGCTATTTTAGTCGCTGAATCGGATTTGATATAAAGTCCTGAATGGGAAGCCGCAAAATGGCAGGTAGCTCAGAGCCGGTGGCGAATGCACAAGAGGGGGACGAGCCAAGTAGATCAGTGTAAGTCTGCCTCCCAGATACCAATATAGATCCGCTGGCGATCGTCCCGCTCAATCACACCCTTTAGGGACTCCACAGTCCAGGTGTACCGGCTGGACTCTCGCTGATGCACTTGCTGCAACCCTCGCTTGATTTGTTCGTTCATCCGGCAACCTAACATGCTATTCAGCGTCACCAGGATCTGCCGGGAGTCCACCGAATCGGCAAAGGATGCCTCCGTTTGGCGCAGCTTCTCGGAATCCTTGTCAAATAAAAAGCCCAAACTAACCCGGTTTGGTATTAACTCATAGACTACCGCACTGGTATTTGGCCAATAGCCTGAGAGAATTCGGCTCGGGACGCCGAACATGCGGCGGACAAAACTTCTAGGTGTACCGGGCTGAAATCCCGGTATCCCGACTCCGATGGGATCTTTCCGGCACTCACTGTCGAGAATCCTCTCCAGGCGTGCGCCCTGATGTGTTAAAATTAGATAAGTCAGGGAATCTGCCAGCGTTTTCGAGCTCTGTTTTGCGGTGAGGGAATACATTTCTTTTCCCCGCAGCGGTTCTGACAGCAATTCGGAAGGCAGCGGTACTTGGGAAAGTCCGCTGAGTAAAAAACTTATACCGAGAGAAGCGTTGAGAGCGATCATGGTTGAATCTCTTAGGAATAGGCGTTGCCTGTTTTTAGCCTTCTACAGTAATGCACCCTCTGACAGTCTTTGATTCCGAAGGGTGCCGCTAGCGATGCCGGCGTCTGGCGCAGGCTAAGTCCTGCCGCTGTCAGCGTCGCTTTACCCAATTTCCAGTATATCTGAAATTGAGGGTTCCAGAACATTTGTAAAGACTTTCGCCGGCAAACACCAGTTTTGCCTAAACAGTGCCGGTGCGGGTTGGCCACTGCCCCGTTTGTAGTTGGGCTAATGCCCAAAGTTCGTAGTTGGGCTAATGCCCAAAGTTCGTAGTTGGGCTAATGCCCAAAGTTCGTAGTTGGGCTAATGCCCAAAGTTCGTAGTTGGGCTAATGCCCAAAGT
>Ga0114941_100062_pt1 | contig 22137 bp, 16 predicted proteins | sample DevilsHole_FD_89580 | JGI IMG/M metagenome (GOLD analysis project Ga0114941, IMG submission 89580) | Groundwater microbial communities from Devils Hole, Nevada to study Microbial Dark Matter (Phase II) - Devils Hole | ecosystem: Environmental > Aquatic > Deep subsurface > Groundwater | place...
CCTATTTGAAGACATCCCCCGCTTCCTGATCGCCCAAGCGGGGATAATGTTTGCCGTTAGTCTCGTCACCATTCAAACCGGCATCCTCAATGGATTCACTCGCTCCACTTCCCTCCTAATCGACAGTTCTAAAGCCGATATCTGGGTGGGGTCAAAATACATGGTCAGCTTCGAGCTATCTCTGCCAGTCCCCTACGAGCGAGTCGAGCAAGCCCAAAAAGTTGCCGGTGTCGATCGCTCGGAAGCCCTGATTGTCCAAGGTGCCCTCTGGCGCGACAAAGATGGCAACATTGTACCCGTCAGAGCCATCGGATTTGACCCCGCCAGCCAACTATTTGCACCGGGCAATATCGAGCGCGGAAACCTCAGCTTCCTCAACCAGCCTTACACCGTGATCGCCGATCGCGCCAGCTTGAAATCCCTCAACGTCGAATGGGTGGGCGATGAAGTGGAAATGGGTGCCTTTCGGGCGCGACTGGTGGGCTGGACGCGAGGCAATCAATCCATCGTATCCAATTCTTTCCTGTTCACCTCTCTGGAAAATGCCTACGCTTATGTCAATTCCACCCTCAGCGCTACGCCCCAAACTGCGCAGCAGCTGCAACAGCTAGCCGCTGACGGCAAAATTCCCGATCCCGCCCTCGCCGCACAGCTGGCAAATCTCCCTCCCGAACAGCTGCAGAAATTAGCCGCCACCGGCAAAATCCCCGATCCGGCACTAGCCGCACAGCTGGCCAATCTCTCTCCCGAACAGCTACAGCAATTAGCCGCCACCGGCAACATCCCCGCCGCCACCGCCAAACAATCCCCACCGGCACCTCGAAAATTAACCCCCAACGACCGCATCACCTATATCCTGGTGCTAGCCAAACCGGGCCAAAATCTAGAAGAACTCAAACGGAACCTAGAAGCGGCTTTGCCTGACACCCGCGCCTACACGCGCACTGAAATCGCCGCTAGAACTCGCAGCTACTGGCTGCAGCGAACAGGAATTGGCTTCATCCTCGGGCTGGGCGCGGCGGTGGGCGTGATTGTGGGCACGGTGATTGTCGGTCAAATTCTTTACGCTTCCGCCTCCGATCACATCAAAGAATTTGGCACTCTCAAGGCAATTGGTGCGTCTGATTGGGTAATATACGGCATTATTGTGGAGCAGGCTTTATGGATGGCGGTTTTGGGGGATCTCCCCGGTGTGATTGTCTGCTGGGGGGTGGGCAAATGGACACTCGCCAGTCAGGGAATCGTCATATTAATCACGCCGGCAACTGCAGGTGCCGTATTTGCCATCACTGTGGTCATGTGTGTCAGTTCAGCCCTATTCGCCATTCACAAAGTCACCCGCCTCGATCCGGCAGTGGTCTTCAAAGCCTAACCTCAAGTTTTCAGGCGTTTGTCTCAGGAATTACTGCCGGGAGGGGGTAAATATTATAACGTAATATCGGGCAGTTAGGGAGTTATACTTGCGAATTAATCTCGCTATAGCGGTTCTAAATGATTTGTGAAACCGCCCGGGTGTGGCCAGAAACCGGGTTTCGCCGAAGTTACCCGGTTTCTCCAACGCTATATAATTAGGAATTTATATCAAACAGACACCCATAAATAAGCTTTTGTTATCAGCGGATAGGGTGAATCATCCCTGTGCCAAACAGCTCCGTCTCGCGCTCCCCACTCCTGCAAATAGGTTGTATTATAGTCAACCAAAAGGACTTGATATGCAATAACCGCTACCTAAACGCAATCTTTAGTTTTTCTGTCTTGCCGGCTACAGCAAACCCCCTCACAACCTCAACCTATGACAGCTTCTCAACTTCAAATTGCCAAGTTCCTCCCTCAAGTGCGGGCTGCGGCCAAAAGCTCGGTCAGTGCCAGAACCGGCGCAATCACCGCCCGGGGGGTGGGGATGGTTTTCCAGTCGGGACAGCAGTGGTATCAAGCCCTGAAAGGGATTAACCTGGAAGTCCAGCAAGGCCAGATCCAGCTGCTCATGGGGCCGTCTGGTTCCGGCAAAACCACCTTGCTGTCAATTTTAGCCGGCATGCTCACCCCCTCTGCCGGCAAGGTTTTTCTCCTCGGGCAAGAAATTACCAAGATGTCTCGCTCCCAATTAGCCCAGTTCCGGCTGAAAAACATCGGCTTCATTTTTCAGGGGTTTAACCTGTTTCCCGCCCTGACAGCGGCTGAGAACGTTGAGCTGGCGCTGGAAATTAAAGGGATTCGCGGACGGAAAGCCCGCCAGCAAGCCCAGGCGCTCCTGGAACAGGTGGGGCTGGCCGATAAAGCCAAGCTGCACCCCCGGGATTTGTCGGGGGGACAGAAACAGCGGGTGGCCATTGCCCGAGCCTTAGCCGGCAATCCCCAGCTGATTATGGCCGATGAGCCCACTGCAGCGCTGGACTCCCACAGCGGGCACGCGGTGATTGAACTGCTGCGCCGGCTGGCCAAAGAAGGCGGCTCCACGGTGCTGATGGTGACTCACGATCCCCGGATTGTAGATGTCGCCGACCGGGTGCTGTATCTCGAAGATGGAGAAATCACGCCGCACCACCGCTGAGTTGGATATGCTACCAGTGATATCGCCGCAAAACTTGCTGGGGGTCTACAGTTCCTTCTGGTCGCGGTACAAGGGCGCTTGTGCCCGCTTCTGCCCCACCGGCAGTCCCCGCAGAGGGGGGGTTGGCAGCAAACCCGGGCGGGATATTGCCCGACTGGGTGAGGACTTCGAGCTGGAAGCCCACCGCCGCAACGGATTGCTGCAATTCGACCATCTGCTGTTGCAGCTGCACAGTAGCTGCAGCGAGAGTCTCCAGCTGCAGACTCGGTTGAGTGCGATCGTCTCCCGGATTCAGACCGGCAATGTCCGCTCTCAAATCCTCAATTCGCCGGTCTAAAAGCGCCGTGATGCCGGAAACTTTTACGTCCAGTTGGGTCATAGAAACGGCGAGTCTTTCCCTGGTCATTTGCTCCCAGCGGTGCCGGTTGAACAGATTGAGCAGCAGCGACAGCGATAGGGGAACCGCCGCATAAATCACCTGCTGCAAAGACACCGCCGCCACTGACCCAATCACCGCACCGGCGAGTGATAAATATTCGGCCATCTGCAGCCAATCCAGGTTGTTTGCTTTCATGAGGGGTTGCTCCAAAGCCTTTTTCTCGGCATTATTTCTACCATTAACCCAAGTTGCTACCTACAAATCTAAACATCCAGATCCCCCCAAACCCCCCTTAAAAAGGGGGGCTTTGAGTATTTCCCCCCCTTTTTAAGGGGGGGCTAGGGGGGGATCTTACCTAACTCACTGGTATAGCAGTTGGCACTTAGGTTAAGACATGGGCATTGGGCATCACGCATGCATGGCATCATCGCATTGGGCAAAAAGCTGTGAATCTTTCCTATGCGCCATGCGCCATGCGCCATGCGCCATGCGCCATACCATTAATGTCCGCGCGCAATATGACTGCTGCTATAAGTAGCAACTTGAGTTACCATTATTAGAATCACCCTGATTCGTCTATTCAAGCTGCGCCGCCGTGAGCATCCCGATTATGTAGGGGCTCCGCATTCGGGCGAATAATCTCTCGGTCAAAACCAGCAATTGATAATCCGAATGCTTCGCCCTCACTAGGGTAGTTTCAAAAACGGGATGCTCCCGCGCCGCCCCGCACAAACAGCCAAGACAGCACCGCCACACAGCCGGCGCACAAAGCCAGCAGGACTGTCACAGCCTCGTGCGAGAGATATCTATTTAATAATTTACCCTGAATGCCGCTTTCTGGAAAGTTGGGGTCTGTCCCGACTTGAATGCTGTCACTTACCCCAGAAATGCGCACTGACAAGCCTTGCGGTTTTCCGGTGTGAATCTGGAGATTGCCCAGCCTCTGAATCCCCGGTTTCCCCGCTATGAAAAACTGACTGGCTGCCATGGGCAATTCTCGACCTGCCATGCGGATTTTTCCTTTAATTATGCTAGAATCAGGCAAACCATCTTTAACGTCACCTGTCCGGTTGTTCCGGTAAAAACGCACGTCTTTGACGGCTAAGTCGCCCCGCAACCATTCCTCTGAATTCACCGCTTTGGGGTCGGACAAGCTGAGAGACATACTGGCAAATTCTCGCACCGGCACCTTGACTTCTGTCTCAGTTGGTGTTAAAATGAATTCCAGCTGATTCTGATTTTTGCTATCTTTCAAGGCGCGTCCTGGCAAGCGATAGTCTTCTAGAGTGACTTTGACCGGCTGTTTTCCGAGAGACAGTTTCAAGAAGTTGGGCTGCTGGGAATCACCGGATCGCGACTCACCGGATCGCACAGATAGCGCTAGCTGATGGCTAGAAATATTGTAGCTGAGTCCCGCAACTTTGGCAGCCGGTTGCAGGCGCAGTTCAGCGAGTTCAAGTTGGCTTTGTTGAGGGTTTGCCGGCTCAACACTCCATTTGCTGGTTTGGTTGGGGAGCAGAATTTCCAGTTTTGTTAAGCGGTTCAAGCTGGGATTCGACTGGCTTTGAAAGTAGCCGGTTAGCGTCAGCTGTTGCCAGCCGGCAATTTCGACTCGCTTCAGGTTGCGGATGCCGTTGATAAACAGCTTGTCAGGGTAGGTGCCGGTGTGGGTGAAGCTCATTTCTCGCACAGTCAGATCGCCCTCAAATACATAAGTGGCTGGAACAAAAGCTGCAGCGAGGGTGACAGCAGAGAAGCTCAGTAAAATCAGGGAAATAAAGACTGGCGCTGGCTGCCGGTGGCGCTCAGATCCAGAAACCGGGTTTGTTTGAGAAACCCGGTTTCTAGGCGGAAGTGGAGTTTCGTCCGGCTGAGTTTCTGTGGCGGGAGAGTTTTGGATCAGCAACGATCCCAAACTCGACAAAACCCACGCGAACAGCTCAATAATTTGGATTAACAGCCAGAAACCTGTCACAGTAACTGCCCACAAGCCGCGCAATATCAGCTTGAATGGCCACATAAGAAAGGCCATTTTGTTTCGTTTCAGAGAGACTCTCAGCAGGCGCTGGGTTCGCTTGATTCTTTTGCTGAGAGCAGAGACAACCCACGCTGACAGTTCAATCAGCCCGATAAGCAGCCACAAGGAGATTTTGAAGATTTCCCAGAAGCCGGCTAGCAGCAACTTGAGAAGTGGGAGGGAGAGATTGAGAAGTTTTTCCAAGATTTTCCGCACGAATTCCACAATTTTACCTCTCGCCAGCGCCCCAGACGCGATTCAAGATTTGCTTGGGGAGGGTGGGGCTTTTCCTGGAGGCAGGGGGAGCTTTTGGGCTAAAGCCCAACTACAAACATAATGAAAATTGTCTCTGGAGGCGGGGCAACGGTAGGGCTAAAGCCCAACTACAAACATTTTCAGGCACACGGCCTGTAGGGGGGGCCCCCCGTGGCCACCCCCGGTTTCTGGCTCCTTGACGTTTTCTTGATCAACAATCTCTAATGTTTAAAAACCCGGTTTCTTGAAGAAACCAGGTTTTTGGCGGGTTTTTGGGTGAATTAACCGGCCACCGGCGCGGCGGCTGCAAGCGTTGCCACCTCCCTTGCCAGCAACCCTTGAAACAGCGCCATCCCATCCGTACCCCCCAGCACTGGGTCAGCTGCCCGTTCGGGATGGGGCATCATTCCTAGCACATTTCCCTGCAAATTGCAAATCCCCGCAATATTATTTAACGAACCGTTAGGATTGCCGTCCGAGCTGACTTCACCGGTGGCGGTGCAGTAGCGGAACAGGACTTGGCCATTATCCTCTAGGCCAGCCAGGGTATGGGCATCGGCGTAATAACGACCCTCACCGTGGGCAATCGGGAGCGAGATCGCCTGACCGGCGGTATAGGCGGAAGTCCAAGGCAAGTCGGTGCGCTCCACCTTGAGGGGAACCCGATCGCAGATAAAGTGCAAATCCCGATTGCGGATCAGCGCCCCGGGCAAAAGTCCCACCTCTGTCAGCACCTGAAAGCCATTGCAGATACCGAGGACTTTCTTGCCCTGGTTGGCGTGTTTGACCACCTCCTGCATGACTGGGGAAAAGCGGGCAATCGCGCCACAGCGCAGATAGTCGCCATAGCTGAAGCCACCCGGAAGCACCACCACATCAAGATCCGAAATATCCGTTTCCTGATGCCAGACCATGCGCGTTGGCAGGCCCAGCAGTCCTTGCGTGACCCAGGCCACGTCGCGATCGCAATTGGAACCCGGAAAAACAACAACCCCAAATTTCATAACCTTGGCATTGCAGATTAGAAAGATGATTTCACTAAATTAAATTACCTTCATCGAAACCCCCACTTCTTTCTCCCCCTCCCCGCAGGCGGGGAGGGGGCTGGGGGGTGGGGTTTTCCTCGCTTCCAGGAGGATCTTGCCTTCTGGGAGGGGGCTCCCAAGTGGCAGTCCGGGAACGAGAGAAGTGGTAATTTAGACTCCCGCCTCTACCGACGCAGCAATCTCAGTCAGCTCGAAGCGGTAATTTTCGATCACAGGATTGGCCAGTAGCTGGTCGCAGATCCTGTGCAGCCGCTCGCTCGCCTCTCCCTCATCGGCTGCACAGAGCGTCAGTTGAATATATTTACCGATGCGCACCCCCTCCACCTTCTCATAGCCCAGATGCTCGATCCCCGACTGGACAGCCGTGCCCACTGGGTCTAAGACCGAGGGGCGCAGAGTAACATATATTTGAGCCTGATATTTTTTGTCAATCACAGCAGATCCCTAAATTTTTTAGATAATGCTTATGACGCCGCAGACTCTCTCATTTTAAAGCTAGAGCTGATACTATTTGTCAGGGTGGCTGAAGAAAGCGGCGTCAAGCAGCATGGATTATGGTTGGAACTTGAATTAAAGATATATAACACTGGCCATGAAAGTCAAACGCACCCGCAGTCAGGAACGGATTCTCAACCTGCTCAAGACCCTCAAGCAAGCCGTTTCAGCTCAAGATATCTATGTAGAGCTGCGCAACCGCAACCAAGGGGTGGGTCTGGCCACCGTCTACCGCGCCTTGGAAGGCTTGAAACTGGAGGGGGTGGTTCAGGTGCGAACCTTGGCCAACGGCGAGTCCCTTTATAGCAGCGCCCAGGAAGACCAGCACCACCTCACTTGCCTGCAGTGCGGGACATCCACTCCGATTGACGAGTGTCCAGTCCACCAGCTAGAGAGCCAGCTGCAACAGTCTTATCATTTCAAAGTCTTCTATCACACTTTGGAGTTTTTTGGGCTGTGCGACCGCTGCCAGCTGGCCCAAGCTGCCGGGAAAAGTTAGGGGCGTCTGCGGTGCGGCTCTTAAAGCGGGGGAGATGGCATAGCGTTTCTCATCCTTTGTGAGGTACTGAGAAACCCGGTTTCTTTAAGAAACCGGGTTTCTGGGCCCTGAGAACCGCTCTAAATGATTTGTCATCCCCCTCACTTTTCTTTCCTTGGCGTCCGGGCGCGTCTTGGCGGTTTATTAAAAAAAATTTCCCCCCCATCAAATCCGCCTCAAAATGACGAGCTAGTCAGGTTTAACCTCCTCCGAGACAATCGAGCGGATGCCCTCAAACGTTGCCGGTATGCTGCGCGGGTCCATAAACATCACCTTGCTGCTGTCGCTGCTGCCAATCTTCATTCCCATTTCCAGATAATTCTGCGCCAGTAAAAACTGGAGCGCTTGGCGGGCGTTCGGATCTGACTGGAGCGTTTTGCCAATAATTTGCAGCGCCTCAGAAGTCGCTTGGGCTTTCAGGACTTGCTGCTGGCGTTCCGCTTGGGCTTTGAGGACGATCGTCTTTTGCTGCGCCTCCGCATCCAGAATAACAGCCTTCTGTCGGGCTTCGGCGTCGAGAACTTGCGCCTCAGCTTTACCTTTGGCGCTGTTAATCGCCGATTCGCGATCCCCTTCCGAAGTCAGAATAGCCGCCCGCTTGCGCCGTTCCGCAGACATTTGCAATTCCATCGACTCCAGCACTGCTTTGGAAGGCACAATATCCCGCAGTTCCACCCGCGTCACCTTCACGCCCCAAGGATCGGTGGCGATGTCGAGATCCCGCAGCAGGATTTCATTGATTTGATCGCGAGCGGTAAAGGTTTCATCCAGCTCCAGTTTTCCCATTTCGGCGCGAATCTGGGTGAGTACCAAATTCACCATTGCTGACTGGAGATTTTCCACCTTGTAGTAGGCTTTTTCCATGTCTACGATCCGCCAGTAGACCACGGCGTCAGCGGTGATTGACACATTGTCGCGGGTGATGCACTGTTGTGGGGGAATGTCTAAGACTTTTTCGCGGATGGTTTGCTGGTAAACAACCCGGTCGAGGAAAGGGGTGACGAAATTCAGCCCAGGTTCCAGTTTTTTGCCGTTATATTTGCCCAATGTTTCTACCAAGGCTTCGTTACCTTGATTGATAATCTTGACGGAGCCGGTAAGTACAGAACCGCCGAATACCAGGAAGACGAGAAAAAAGAATGGCTCCACTTGTAACCTCCTGAATTAGATTTTTTTACAGGTTTATCTTAGGAATGCAGCAGGTGTTCTGGCACGACAATCAGCGTGGTGCCTTCCCGCCTGACGACGTAAACTTTTTGCTTGGGGGGAATGGCCAGTTTGTCATCTTCGCACCGAGCACGCCAGGAATTTCCTTCGTAAAGCACCCGACCGGCCTCACCGGGCAAAATTTCGGTCAGGGTTTCGGCTTCTTTGGAATCCTCAATCGCAGATACCTTGCGTTTTGGCAGCAGGCGGCGCGTTAGAATAACGCCTCCTGTGGAAAGCCCCATCCACAAGAAAACTTGCAAGCCAAACTGAATGGGGAATATCCAACAAATCAGCGAGACTGCAATGCAGCTCAGTCCCATTGTCAAGGCTGTAAACGCTGTTGGCACCGGCACTTCTATCAAGCAAAGCACCGACCCGGCTATCAACCATAACAGTGCGGGGCTTAATTGCAAGGTGCCGGCAAGGGGGACAGCGGAGAGTACCCCCCCGTCCAGGAACCAGATCGTCGCCGGTGTTTGTGGCATATTAACCTCCTGTTAAGCGCATCTACAAGGCTAGATTCCAGGCATTGCTATAGCGAGTCTAAATGATTTGCGCAACCGCTCTTAGCCCAGACCCTTGGTTTCTTAAAGAAACCGGGGGTCTGAAATTTACTTCTGCGGGCGCTTCCCCCATCAATCGAGGGCAGCTTTCTGTTAGCTGCGCAACAGTCCTTTATCCCAAGTCCGTCAAGCGTGCTTTTGACCCGCGATCGCTCGCCTTTAAACCCTGACCTACAGTTCCTCTATGCTAGCTTTCTTTTCACCGGCACCCCAATCTAATTTAAAAACTTTTATAAATCTTTACTCAATTTCACCTAAATAACCCAAGTTGCAACTTTTGTCGGCTCCGCCGACAAAGCGGCGTTCCCAGCCTGAAGCTGGGAGCGAGGGGAATCTTTACTCAATTTCACCTAAATAAGGTATAATAGCGACATTCTAACTTAAGAACTGCTGACGGGGACGCTAGATGTAACGTCTGTGCAGGAAGTAGTGGCCCCAAAAGGACGATCTGCCTCTATCCCGGGACGAGTGAAGGCGATTCCACCAGGGCAATCCAGCTTTGGGTGGCACAGCAGTCCCGACAGCCTTTGGGGGGCATCCGGTCAACCGGAAGCACCCCGCACCCGGTACGGGAGAGGGGGAGCTTGTGATGGTTTTAGCACCGAATAATGTGCGAATAAATAATAGTTAAATAGCAGTTCATATTTACTAAAATTATTTCCTAGAGAAAGTTATAGAAGGAATGAGCAGTTCAGAGCCACTTCTTTATTGCATAAATAGGGCCTGTGATAATCCGGGCAATGCCACAGGGGGGCAAGTCTGTGCCAGCTGCTCTACCCCGCTAGTATATCGCTATCTTTGGGCGGTTGGCCCAGAGGCTGCGGAGATGGCCACTGGCGAACTGATTAACGAGCGCTACTCGGTGGTGGCGCGGCAAATTTGGCTGGACACTAAACCTGCCGAGCCACCCTACGCCCCGGAAGAGCTGCCTGAGCCGATTTTGCCTTACCTGCGGCTGTACCCCCACAGGCTGCACGTTCCGGAGGTGTACGGTTTTGCGCGGTTGGGGGAGGAGCCGGAAACAGATATCCTGTTGCTGGAAAACGTGCCGGTCGATCCGGTGGGCAATCTCCACCCCTCGCTGGCGGAAGCGTGGCCAACTGCGCCGGCGGTGCGCCAGGTGTACTGGCTGTGGCAAATCCTGCAGCTGTGGGTGCCTCTGCTGGAACAGGGCGTGGTGGCGAGTCTGCTGATCCCGGACAATATTCGGGTGGAAGGGTGGCGGGTGTGGTTGCAGGAACTGTATGTTGAGGAATCGGGGAGCGGGAAATCGCTGACGCTTCCCCAGACGCGGCTGCCAGATTTGGCGCAGTGCTGGCTGACTTGGGTGTCTGGGTCGCAACCGGCGGTGGCCAAGCAACTGACAGCGATTTGCCAGCAAATGCGCCGCAGCACGGCAACGGTGGAGGGGATTGCCGAGCAGCTGAACCAGCTGCTGCTGGAACTGGCGGCGAAGCTGCCGCTGCGTTTGCGGGTGGCCAGTGGCACGGATACCGGCCCGATGCGCGAGCGCAATGAAGATTCTTGCTATCCCACGCCTGCAGATATCAAAGCCCGTTCGGCACCGCCCCACGATCTGCTGATCCCCTATCTGGCGATTGTCTGCGACGGCGTGGGCGGGCATGAGGGGGGCGAGGTGGCCAGCCAGTCGGCGGTCAGCGCCCTCAAGTCACTGACGCAAACCCTGCTGTTAGAAACTGCTGAATCGCAGGAAATCACCCCGCCAGAAATGGTGGCCAAGCAAATTGAGGAAAGCATCCGGGTGATTAATAACGCGATTGCCGCCCGTAATGACGCCGGGGGGCGGGAGGACCGGCAGCGCATGGGGACGACGCTGGTGATGGCGCTCCAGCTGCAGCAAACGCTGAGGGATTCTGATGGCCAGGAGCTGGGAAAAGCTCACGAGCTGTATGTGGCGCATGTGGGGGACAGTCGCGCCTACTGGATTACCAGCGATTACTGCCACCGGCTGACGGTAGACGACGATGTGGCCAGTCGCGAAGTCCGCTTGGGGCGCAGTCTGTACCGGCAGGCGCTGCAGCGAGCGGATGCCGGTGCCCTCACCCAAGCCTTGGGGACAAGAGATGCTGAATTCCTGCGCCCCAACATTCAGCGGTTTATTGTCGAAGAAGACGGCTTGCTGCTGCTGTGTTCCGACGGTTTGAGCGATAACGACTGGGTGGAACTGTCCTGGGCGAATTACGCACCGGCAGTCCTCAAGAATGAAATGCAGCTGGATGCTGCAGTTGAGGCGTTTATTAAAGTGGCCAACGAAAAAAATGGCTACGACAACGCAACGCTGGTGCTCTGCCAGTGCCGCCTTTCCCCAGAGCCGGTGGTGCTGTTCAAGGTAAAGCCCGCCCCCAAAGCGACAGCCCCTGCGACGCCGGAAGTAACCCTAGCGTCTGGGGAGCCGGTTTTCCAGGAGCCAAAGCCAAAGTCCGCCCCCAAAGCGACAGCCCCTGCGACGCCGGAAGTAACCCTAGCGTCTGGGGAGCCGGTTTTCCAGGAACCAAAGCCAAAGCCCGCCCCCCTAGTCACAACCCCTCCCATGTCGGAATTTTCCGAGGCGTCTAAAGCGCTGCTTTTCGAGGAACCGGCAGCCTCTGGGCCGGCACCGGCGGCCAAACCCCCGCTGAAGCCATCCCGCGAGTCAGCCCCTGTGCTGGGGCTGTTAGCCTTGTTGCTGATCAGCGGTGCGGTGGCCCTGTTTACCTGGTCGCAGCTCAACCCCCAGGGGTTCGGACAGGTGCGCGAGAAAGTTTTCCCCGGCAAATAGGCGAGCTGCCGCTGCCGCCTCTGTGCGAGGATGAAGAATTAAGAATCAAAGATGAGCATTTCTCCCTATTTTTCTATTTCTTCATCGCTCCATCTCCCCATCTTTGCCTCTCCGTGAGAAGATAGAAAAACTGTCAAGGCACGCCTTGGCGCTGTCGCACTGACAGTTTTTCTAGTTTATGGAGTGAGAGCACAGGGTTTTATTATGGAAGTAGGCGATCGCGTTCGCGTCAAAGAGTCTGTAGTTGTTTACCACCATCCCGACCATCGCAATCAGCCCTTTGATCTCAAGGGTCAAGAAGGAGAAATTGCAGCCATCATTGAAAAATGGCAAGGCAGACCCGTTAGCCCCAACCTGCCTTTTGAAGTCAAGTTTGGCAAAAAATTCAAAGCTCACTTTCAAAAAGGGGAGCTAGAACTCATCGAATAGGCGGCGGCGAGAATTTTTCCCGGAAAAATTTTACCGGCGTCCCCGGAGAAACCAGCCAAAGATATTGATATCTCCGCGCATTTTTTGCAACTCTTGCCGGTGGCGCTCAGCTGTTGAGTAGTACCACTGGCAGTAACTGTCAAAGTCTTGCCGGTGCTGAACTTCCCGGTAAAATTCGCGGGCGGTTTGGTGCGCTTCTAGAATTTCAATTTCCGGTTGGGGCGCGGGAGCGAGCCATCGCAAGTCGTTGAAGCTCATAACACTTTTTTCCTCCTGGCAGCGATGCCCGGATTGACAGGGTAGGGGATAAGCGGGTGTTTATAAAGAAAACGTGGTCGGCCACGGGGGGCCGCTTCTACAAACTGGGGGCGGCCACTATGCAGCCGCCCCTACAGGCCGTGTGCCATTACATATATAGGGGCGGGTTCACCCGAGATATTTGCTGGTAGCTTTGGATATCTGTAAACCTGCCCCTACCAGCAAAAGAAACCCGGTGAACTCCCGTCACGGCCTTAACAATTACTTTATAAACAGTCTCTAAGCTGGCAACAATCAGCTGAGGCGAGCCGACATCCTTCAATTCGGGCCGGTCGAAACCATCGACCTCCGACTTTCAGGCCGGCAGCCCGGATTGCTTACGCCTACGATAGCACAGAATCCCAAACCTCGCTGGTATGCCCGGAATCGCCGGTGCCATCCAGGCAGTCACGATGCTCCGGCACGAGCCGCTGCGCTACAACTGCGCACACCGCCACCGATGAAAATTGTCCCCAGGGCGGGGCGAGCACGGGGGCGCAAGCCCCTACAAGACTCCGTGGGGGGCACCGCCCCTACTGCCTGGGAACGCACATCTGGAGGATCTGCCGACTTTCAACGGAAACCCAGGTTATAGCAATATTTACTATAGTTAGGACAGTGCCACATCTGCGTATCCGTTGCGTTTATCTGCGGTTCAATATTTAAAACCGCAGATGAACACAGATGGACGCGGATAGGGTAACAGATGAATGTCCTAATCAATATGGCTACTGCTATAAAAGCCTAACAGCTGATCAGCGCCCTCTGGCGAATCGAACGGTTAAAAATCGAGCGCTTAAAAACTGCAATCCAAAACCTTAAAAGCGTGCGGGCGGGAAAACCCTTAAAGCCAGCCCTTGAGGCGATATACGGCGATCCCTATATATTCCTTCAAAGCTTTGGTTGCCTGTTCCAGCCGAGTGGCATCGGGGAGCAGATTGAGCACAGCAGCTTGCCAGCTAATTGACAGTTCTCGCACGTCTTGCTCGCTGACCAAAAAGTCCGTGGGAGCGGGAATAGCCTCAATTTTCTGGCGCTTGAAAATCAGGAGCGAGCGCGGCATGTGCAGGGCTGAGGTCACCAGCAGCACCCGCCGGCGGATGCCTCGGGAGTCGAGGAGTTTGCCGACATTGACGGCATTTTCATAGGTGTTGAGCGAGGTTGGGTCTTGCAGGATGGCGGATGCCGGCACCCCCATTGCCCGAGCCAGCGCTGCCATGTCCTCCGATTCGGGTGGCCCTCCGTCTTTCCACTCAATGCGACCGCCGCTGAGAATCAAAACGGGAGCTTTTTTCTGCTTGTAGAGTATAGCACCGTAGAGAATCCGGTCGCCGGCCTCACTGACATCCACCCAAGGTCTGGGAGACAGCTGCGACTTGATGCCGCCACCGAGGACAACTATCGCCTCAGCCTGGGGCAGTTCACCCTGAGGCAGATTCTGCCACTCCAGGGAGCGCACCAAAGCCAGGGAAACCCAGCCGTTACTCCCCAGAAGCAAGACAGTCAGCGCCAGCGCCACGGCAGCGAGCGCCCATCTCGGACGCCGCCACAGCACCACCAGTGCTCCCAGCATCAGCAGACAGCTCAGCCCCAAGGGGTAGAGGAACACCGGCAGCAGCTTCGACAAAAATAAAAACATCTACTACCCACTAGCTAATCAGGGAATTCTTGGAATAGAATAGCAGAGTCATATCCGTCCGGCTTCCCGCAGCCGCACCTTCAACGTCCAGTTCGCTCACACCAACATTCGGCTTTCCCCTGGGAAACGTTTTGTGAATAAATTATTAACTTTTATGTATAAAGGGTTTTTTGAATTGAAATTGATTTAAAATGTTCCCCAATAAGCAGGGTGCGTTTCCCCTTGGGGAAGGCACCCGCAATCCTCAGGCATTTTCAGGGGGAACGCACCCCACACTCCGCGCAAAACAGCCGGTGCTAGCTGGCTTTCCCAAAAAAAAGAGACAGGGTATGAAACTGAGAGCGAAGTTGGTGTCAAGTTTTTTGGCTGTCGCCTCCCTGGCAGCCATTTTGGGCATTCTCAACATGCAAGCCGGGAAAAATGTCAAAGAAAGTTTTAGTGCGGTATCGGGGGAAATCACTCCTAAATTGCTGGCGCTGCAGCACATTAAGCTGGCCTCCTTTAAGATGATGGTGGAGGCCAATAGTTACGCCCTGATTGAAGGGGGCGCGGCCAATATTTCTGGAGACGTTAAAGTTGAAGAAGACAAAGAAGAAGAGCTAGAAAGCTTTGAATCGGCCCGAGAAGATTTAGAAAAAGAGCTGGAAAACTTTAAGCTCCTCGCGCACTCTCCAGATGAGCGCAATTTGCTGCAAGAGATTGAAGCGGCAAAAAAAGACTTTTATCAAGCCGGCCAAACTCTTATACAAGTGAAGGGGGAGGGAGTTAGGGGCGAAAAACTGGTCGTAAATAAAAGAAGTTTGGAAAAAGCAGAAAACTACTTTACCGAGGTAATCGACCGGGCAATAGCAACTGAGCTAGAACAGCTGGATCGGGAGAATGAAGTCGTTGCCCGCAAGGCGGAGAGGGCGATCGCAATTAACACCCTGTCGGTGGCAGCCGTAGCGCTGATCTCCTGCACGCTCGGTTTAATATTAGCAGAAAATATTGCGAAGCCAATCATTAAAATTAAAGAGGCGGCGGTCAAAATTGGGCGAGGGGACTTAGGGGCGAGGGTGTATGTAGAGACTGAAAGCGAAATTGGGGTTTTAGCGTCAGCTTTTAATCAGATGGCGGAGAGCCTCAACAGGACAACAGTCTCGAAAGGGTACGTCGATAACATCATAAAATCGATGCTCGACGCTCTGTTCGTTCTGAATCGGGACGGAACAATCAAAACCTTCAACTTGGCCGCTTTTATAATGTTGAGATACCGGGACGAGAGCGAGCTGTTAGGGAAGCAGGTCAAAATTTTATTTGGGGATGATAAAATTCTCAGAGAATTGGACTTCGAGGGGGCAAAGCAAAACAGTTTTCTGGGCAGAAAAGAAACGACATTGTTGGCAAAAGATGGCCAGAGAATACCCGTGTATTTTTCAGTTTCAGTGATGCGGGACGAGCGGGGCGAGATTGAGGGTTTTGTCTGTTTAGCCCAGGACATCACGGAGCGGAAAGCGGCGGAGGCGGCGCGACAGGAATCAGAAGCCAAGTGGCGCTCCTTAGTCGAGAACGCTCCCGATATCATTCTAACCGCAGATGCTGCCGGTACGATAACGTTTGTCAATCGCGTGACGCCCGGTTTGAGCGCACAGCAGGTAATCGGGAGCAGTATTTATGACTGTGTGGTGCCAGAATCCCGCGAACAGTTGAGGGAGATCGTAGAAAGCGTCTTCACCAGCGGCATCGCGCAGCAGTTAGATATAGCCGGTGTGGGTCTGTACGATAGCATTTCCTGGTATTCCAGTCGCATCAGTCCAATTCAAAAAAGCGGGCAAGTGGTGGCTGTTACCATAATCGCCACCGACATCACGGAGCGCAAGCGGATGGAAGAGGCGCTGCGGGAATCGGAAAAGCGATACCAGCTAGCCGTGCGTGCCGGCAAAGTGGGCGTCTGGGACTGGAACATCGAAACCGGCGAAATTTATCTCGACCCCAACTTAAAAGCCATGCTGGGCTTTGAGCCAGACGAAATCCCCAACCGCCAAGAAGACTGGCTCAAGCGCGTGCATCCCGAAGATTTGCCAGCGCTGATGGCAGCTGCGAGAGCGCATCTGGAAGGGCACACACCCCACTACGAAATAGAGCACCGCATGATAAATAAAGATGGCAGTATCCGCTGGATTCTGGGGCGGGGCACGGCCATCCGCGACGGGGGAGGCAAAGCGTATCGCATGATGGGAACCGACAGCGACATCACTGAAGACAAGCAGGCGGAGGAAGCGCTGCTGCAAGCCAAACAGGACTTAGAAATTCGCGTTCAAGAGCGCACCACTGAATTAACCCAGCTGCTCGAGCAGCTGCAGCGTTCGGCTTTCGAGCGCCAGCTGGTGGCGGAAGCGCTCAGCCAAAGCCAAGACCGGCTCAACAGCATTCTCAACTCACTCGATGACGTGGTGTGGTCAGTGCACGCCACCACTTTCGAGATGCTTTACATCAGCCCCGCCGCTGAAGCGGTTTACGGACGCCCCCAGTCCGAGTTTTTCACCCATCCCAACCTCTGGATGGAGATGATTCACCCGCAAGACCGGCAGCGGGTTGAGGGCATGCTGCAAAAACGCATCACAGCCGGCACCACAGATATGGAATACCGCATCGTGCGCCCTTCCGGGGAGGTGCACTGGCTGCGGTCGCGCAGCAGGCTGGTTTGCGACTCTGCCGGCAGCCCCGTCCGCATCGACGGCATCGAGACGGACATCACCGACCGCAAGCAGGCTGAAGCGGCTTTGCGCCAGTCGGAAACGCAATTTAGAAAACAGGCCAAACGAGAAGCGCTGCTCAACCGGCTCGCTAGCCAGATCCGCAACTCTCTCAACCTCGACACGATCCTGGAAACCGCCGTACAGGAAATTCACACCCTGCTACAGATTGACCGCTGCCTGTTCGTTTGGTATCGTCCTAACGGTCTCGAAAGTTGGAAAGCCGTTTCGGCGGAAACTGGGAAAGGGCTGGAAAGTCCGGACCGGCAAACCAGCCCGCTAACCTCTAAAGCTTGCAACTCTTACTGGGAAGTGGTCAAAGAAGCCAAGAAGCCCACCGCGCCCAGCCTCTTGGGAGCTTACCCGGATCAGCGGGACTGTCCGGTGATTGCCAAGCTTTTAAATCGGGAAATGATTCGCCTCAATGATGTCAGTACCCTCGCCGAGCCTGAACTGCAGCAGCTGAAGTGGGTGAGCGGCTTCACTTCTATAGCGATCTTGCCGATTCACACGCCCGCCGGGGAGATTGGCTTGCTCGCCTGCGGACAGTGCTGCGGTTCCCGCCCTTGGCGCGACAGTGAAGTGGGGCTGCTGTGCGCCATCGCCGACCAGCTGGCGATTGCCATCAGCCAAGCTGAACTCTACGCCGGCGCAACCGAAGCCGCCCGCGCCGCTAAGGAACAAGCCCAGCAGTTGCAGCAAGCGATGAACGCCCTGCAGCAAACCCAAGCCCAGCTGATCCAGACGGAAAAGATGTCCAGCCTGGGACAGATGGTTGCCGGTGTCGCCCACGAAATTAACAACCCCGTCAGCTTTATCTACGGCAATGTTGACCCGGCGATGCAATACATTCAAGATTTGCTGGGGCTAATTGACCTCTACCAGGAACACTCTCCCCCTTGTCCAGAAATTGAGGAAGAAATTGACGCCATTGACCTGGAGTTTGTTAAGGAAGACTTGCCCAAACTCCTGCACTCCATGAAGGTGGGGGCTGAGCGCATTCGCCAGATTGTCTTGTCGCTGCGCAATTTCTCAAGGCTGGATGAAGCCCAGATGAAAGCGGTAGACCTTCACGAAGGGATAGACAGCACTCTGCTGATTTTGCAGAATCGCTTGAAAGCTAAGGGGGCGAGTGCTGAAATTAAGGTGATTAAGGAATACGGCAAACTGCCTCATGTGGACTGTTTTGCTGGGCAGCTGAACCAGGTGTTTATGAATATTCTGGCGAATGCGATTGATGCGCTGGAAGAACCTCGCAAAGCGACGACTGGGGCTGCCGGTGGCAGAGAAGCTGCCATCCAGATTCGCACCGGCACCCCCGACGCCAATCGCGTGGAAATCCGGATTGCCGACAGCGGACAGGGGATGAAACCCGAGGTGATATCGCGAGTTTTTGACCCCTTCTTTACCACCAAACCTGTGGGTGCCGGCACCGGTTTAGGGCTGTCGATTAGCTATCAGATTGTTGTGGAAAAACACGGCGGTCAGCTGAAGTGCTTTTCTGAACCCGGGAAGGGGACGGAGTTTGTTATTGAGCTGCCGGTGCGCCAGAATTACAGCGAACCGCCGATATTTAAGGAATAGGGCATTGGGCATTGGGCCATGCGAGCGGGCCCCATGCGAGCGGGCCCTGTCAGCGGACTGCAAGCGGGCGAGACAGTGGCAAAAGGTGACTTTTTTCAGCTTCAACCCACATCGGTCACAAAAGAAGTCACAATTCTCACTTGACAAAAGGCTCAAAGTATGAATGAGCGCCGGGAATAGGGTTTCAGGCGTTTTTGCGCCCGATTTTCGTGAGGGAAGTGCCGAAAAACTGTTCCAACAAATACAATTTTTTGCCAGATCACAGGAGGTGCCGGCTATCAATATGTGACTTCTTTAGTGCGGTTTTGTGACCTGTTGAGGATGAAAGAGGTCACATTTTTCTCTTTACACGCCTGTTTGACGGGAGCTATCGTAGAGGCAAGTTGCGGATTTCCACTGAGAGCGCCGGGGAGGCAACAGTAGCTCTCAGGGGAGCCGGTATGGGATATTCCTCCGGCTCGCCTGCGACTGAAGCTAGTAGTGTAAAAATTCTGCCTCCCTTTTTGAGGGGGGAAGTGAGATTGCTCAGAGTTCTAATTAGCCACTAGAGTGTATATAAGGGTGCAACTTGCGTTATGAGAGCCCAACTTTACAGCCGGCACTCCACTGAGAGGGCAAAGGTTAAGACCGTTGCCTTGCTGTCCCGAAAGGGAGAAAATCCTGCCGGGATCTCCATCGGCATCGAAAAAATAGTCCTGTCAAAAAGCCTTCCTCGCCGCTATTTCGACAAAGCAAAGATGGAGTCTTTGGTGGAGTCAGTCAGGAGAGACGGCATTCTCCAGCCGCTCTTGGTCAGGCCGGTAGAGGGTGACCGGTACGAGTTGGTAGCGGGCGAGAGGCGCTACAGAGCAGCCTTAGAAGTGGGGCTAGCAGAAGTGCCGGCGGCTGTCCGGGAAATGTCGCCGCCTCAAGCGGCGCAGTACGCCTTAACCGAGAATTTGCAGCGGGAGGATTTGAATCCGGTTGAAGAAGCTGAAGGAATTTTGCAGTTGCTGGCGCTGAAGCTGGGGACTGACACTCAAGCGGCGATCGCATTGCTGCACCGGCTTTCAAAAGTTAAAAGGGGTTTGGCGGACAGCGCTGTCCGCCCGAAAGAAGAGCGGGCGGTTGAAGAAGTGTTCAAGCTCGTCGGGCGGTTCAAGCCTGAGTCTTTCCGAACCCACCGGCTGCCCCTGCTCAACCTCCCGTCTGAGGTTCTCGACGCTCTCAGAGCTGGGGATATCGAGTATACCAAAGCTAGGGAAATAGGCAAGGTGGAATCTGAACTGGAGCGCATTGCGCTGCTGAAAGAGGCGGTAGAGCAGCCTCTGTCCCTCTGTGAAATCAAAAAGAGGGTTCGAGCTATCAAGCCGGCTAAAGAAGAAGAGGAACTCCAAAGCCGGTTGGAGTCAGCCGTCAAGCAGATCGGAAAGGCAAAACTGTGGGGCGACTCCCAAAAGCGCCAGCAGCTTGACAAATTGCTGGCTCAACTTGAAAAGTTTGTGGCCGGCGAGCCGGTGTAATGTATAACTCTCCTTTGTCCAAGCGTCCACGGGTCCTGTCTCGACCAGAAACTTAAGAACTCGCACTTCTAATATCATCTCGTTGAACTCCCGCAATTCAGTGGCCAATGCCCAATGCCCAATTCCCAATGCCCGCTCTCAGAAATATTATGGGTATTCAAGCTGACGTGATATATAGCGGTTCTCAGTTTGATGTACTATGGCCCAGAAACCCGGTTTCTTTAAGAAACCGGGTTTCTCAGTACCTCACTAATCTGAGAACCGCTATAAGTGTGCCAGCCAACGCAAACCATCATCTAGGTTTTTCCTGTGAGTATTGCATCTGTGAATAGTGCCAGCGCCTCGAACCCGCCGGTGATTAACGGCGTCAATATGTCTGAAAGTTCAGACGCCACCCAATGCCTCCTCCCGCGCCCCGACCGCAATACAATAAACGGTGGGCAACCCCACTTGCACCCTCCCGTTCAAGAAGACTTTGAGCAGATGGTGGGAGCAGTTCACCAGATGCTGCTAGGCGTCGGAGAAGATCCAGAGCGCGAGGGATTGCTGAAGACGCCCAAGCGGGTTGCGGAGGCGATGCGCTTTCTCACCAGCGGCTACTCTCAGTCTCTGGAAAAACTCGTCAACGGTGCCATTTTTGATGAAGGGCACAATGAAATGGTTCTAGTCCGGGACATCGATTTCTTCAGCCTCTGCGAACACCACATGCTGCCATTTATAGGCAAGGCTCACGTCGCCTACATCCCGAATCAGAAAGTGGTGGGACTGAGCAAGCTAGCCCGGATTGTGGAAATGTACGCCCGCCGCTTGCAGGTGCAGGAACGGCTGACGCGCCAAGTAGCTGAGGCGATTCAGACGATTTTGGAACCCAAAGGAGTCGCCATTGTTATGGAAGCCACTCACATGTGCATGGTGATGCGAGGCGTGCAAAAGCCCGGTTCTTGGACGGTCACCAGCGCGATGGCTGGCATCTTCCAGGATGACCAAAAAACTCGTGAGGAATTTTTCAATCTGATTCGCCACAAACCGTCTTTCTAGGAACCTAGCTAGCAAGCCGGCGCGAAAACTGTGTCCTTCCAGGTATTCTACGGGAAGCAGCTGGCGCGTCTACCGCCTGAGAACACTTGACAGTCAGAGAGCGCCGAGTATTACCCCAGCGCTCCTAGGTTGAGCTAAACTCCAGCATTTTTTACATAAGAAAGCACAAATGGTTTCAGCTTTTCTAGAACCTGATGAATTACAGCTCGGTCGAATGAGTCCCAGATTCGGGGATGCCCGAAAATACACGGTTGCAGGATTGCCCACAGTAACCCCTCGTGGCAGAGGTGAGCGTGAATCAGCGCTCGATGTCCAAAGTATGTTCGCTCAAAATCAATGTTCAAAACATCGGGACTGGTTAGCTCAACATCTTCCACAAAGATAGAGGGAGCTGTGCGGAGGGCTGCCGCAAACATGGGATCTTCCCGCTCCCATTCGATTTCTGGCTCCCAGCCATTTGTACTCGTATCGGGAATCTCAGGGCTGCGCCGCCAACAGAGATTTTGATACATCCTGGTGTGTGGGTTTCGCAGGTGAAGGAAACAGCGGTCGGTTCGCAACACGTCGCACACGGCTGGCAGTAAGGCAGCAAACACATCTTCTGGGTTGCTGGAGGCTAAAAACACGTTTTCTAGCACTTCTGGCAGGACTGGAGCTGCGGTCATAGGTCAATTCTCAGATAGGACAGCGTTAAACAGGCGTAAATCTTTGATTATAGCATAAATACAATTGAGAGATGCGCCTGGGAATTTGTGTCAGTTTTTAAAATTTGCAAGAGAGGGAAGGGTCATGGAAAAAGTTCTGATGGCTGCCAAAGCTGCTAATAATGTAATTGGGAAAGATAATTCTCTGCCCTGGCATTTGCCGGCTGACCTGGATTTCTTTCTGCAAACAATCGAAGGTCAGTTTATTATCGCCGGTCGGAAATTCTTTGAAACCGTCCAGGGGAAGGAGGTATTTCACCAAGGGGTAGAAGGGATCGTTCTGAGCCGGCAAAAAGATTATCAAGCTCACCATATTCAAGTGGCTCACTCTATTGAGGAATCTTTACAGCTGGCTGAAAAAAGCGGTGTGCCAAAGG
>Ga0114941_100065_pt1 | contig 21620 bp, 12 predicted proteins | sample DevilsHole_FD_89580 | JGI IMG/M metagenome (GOLD analysis project Ga0114941, IMG submission 89580) | Groundwater microbial communities from Devils Hole, Nevada to study Microbial Dark Matter (Phase II) - Devils Hole | ecosystem: Environmental > Aquatic > Deep subsurface > Groundwater | place...
CACCCACGCCGGTGCCAACTCCGGAACCGACTCCAACTCCGGAACCGACTCCGACGCCAATTCCAACGCCGGTGCCAACTCCGGAACCGACTCCGACGCCGGAACCGACTCCGAGTCCAGTTCCAACGCCGGTGCCAACTCCGGAACCGACTCCGACTCCGACGCCGGAACCGACTCCGACTCCAACTCCGACTCCAGAACCAACTCCGACTCCGATACCCGTACCGCCACCGACTCCAACTCCGGAACCGACTCCGACTCCAACTCCGGAACCGACTCCGACTCCAACTCCGGAACCGACTCCGACTCCAACTCCGGAACCGACTCCGACTCCAACTCCGGAACCGGCACCGGCACCAACACCGGCACCGGCACCGGCACCCACACCCGCACCGGCACCCAGTCCAATTCCCACCAGCACGCAGATCCCACTCGCCGGCACTTCTGGCAATGACCAACTCTGTGCCAGCGGCAGCAGCGATTATGTGATTGCCGGTTTGCAAGGCAATGACGAACTGTGCGGCGGTGACGGCAACGACTTGCTGTTTGGCAATGAGGACAGTGACACCCTCGATGGCGGACTCGGTGAGGACACCCTGTTTGGCGGCATCGACGCTGACACTCTCACCGGCAACACCGGCAACGACATACTCTCTGGCGACATCGGCGACGATAGCGTCAGTGGCGGCAACGGCAACGACTTGCTCTTTGGCGGTAAAGGCGCAGACATCGTTGATGGCGGTGATGGGGACGATATCCTCTTTGGTGGCCAAGATAATGACACCCTCACCGGCAACACCGGCAACGACATCCTCTCTGGCGACATCGGCGACGATAGCGTCAGCGGCGGCGACGGCAACGACTTGCTGTTTGGCGGTAAGGGGGATGACACCCTCGATGGAGGCACCGGCAACGATACCCTGTTTGGCGGTAAAGATGCCGACATCCTCACCGGCAACTTGGGGGATGATGTGCTCTATGGCGACACCGGCAATGACACCCTGACTGGCGGTGCCGGTGCTGATAAATTTATCTTGACAGCTGGCAAGGGAAGTGATATAATCACTGATTTTGAAGATGGGATTGATTCCTTGGTATTGGGTGGTGGTTTGCAATTCTCGCAGCTGGCAATTACCTTTGATAGTGGTGCCACTGCCATCAAACTTGCCGGTACGGATGAGTTGCTTGCCACCCTGAATGGGGTGAATGTCAATCTCATTGGCATGGAGGATTTTACTACTCTGTAGTCAGAATCTACCCACTGCAGTTGGTGTGGTATTTGCCAAAGAAACCGGGTTTCTACCGCAGGGAACAGAAACCGGGTTTCTCAAAGAAACCCGGTTTCTAACCACCTCGCGCAGTCCAAAGAAACCGGGTTTCTTATGCGGAGATTAGGCAAAAATAGCGAATCCCTGCTAAAGAAACCCGGTTTCTCAACCCTCCCAGCAGTCGGCAACCGCACAGCTACTTCCCGAAGTGCCGGTTAAATGAACAGCGAATAATAATTGCGAAACCGCATGAAAGAAGCTTACTGCCTTAATCTGGCACCTTAGACCGCAAAATTAATTAAAAAGTAATCAAACGTAGGCCAGGATCTGTAGGGGCGGCTCCCGTGGCCACCCCTACGCCGCCAGCCCCCGCACCCGCCCCCGTTCCTAGGAACAGCTCACCCCGCTTCCTCAAGGCTTCAGCGTCAGGCGCTTTCCACCGGCAGCCACAGCCTCCCGCTCCCACAGCATCGGGTGATAGTCAATCTTCCGCCACAGCTCAATCATATCATCATAATGCCCGTGAAAGGCGTGCCCCGACTGGCCGGTGCTGTTAATAGAAAGCGAATTTTCGGGCTTCGCCAAATCCACCACCATCCGCATTGACGGCAGCCAAGTGACTGCGAAAGACTCAGCCGCATTCCACTGAGTTGCATTCACAATTGAACTCCCACCGGCAGTGCGAAAAGCCCCCCGATTTAACAGAAACTCAATCGCACCAACCCCCGATTTCCCCAAAGTCAAATTGCGGAAAGTGACAGTGTGCAAATCGCCCCAGCGCCACCGGCTCGCATCTTTCCCCAAAGTCCGCTCCAACTCAGCAACCCCCTCCGCAAACGCTTTGCGAAAGATGTCGTCGCGGCTTTCAACCGCACGGGTTGTCTTATTATCCCACCAAAAGCTCTTCGGCTGTCTCACCAAATTTCGCACCACCTGCACCCAGCGATCGTCCCCGTCAGGCCAATATTGTTTTGGCAACTCATCCTGGAATGTATCCGCCAGCAAATGTTTCCAAAACGCCTCAAACACAGCAGGAGCCGCCCCATCCATATTTTCCTGAAAATCCCAATCTCGCAACAGGCTGCGCGCGCTTTCCAGCCGGTCACTGTTCAGGGGAACTCCCAGAAGTGCCGGCACCAGCATCTCAGCGTTGAGACTTTTACTGTCTCCCTGCATTTTCTGAACATCAGCAAGATCGATTGGGGTTTTATGCCCTTCAATCATCCCCACAATCCTCTGAGCGCGGTATCCGTAATCCCACTCAGTCGTAATAAAATAGGGATACTCCCTGCCCACCACACGATTGTTAGCCGTGGCGATATAACCTTGGGGGGGATTGAACGCAGAGGGCAACTTTTCAAAGGGAATATACCCTTTCCACTCAAAATCGTCCGTCCAGCCGGCTGCCGGATAGCGCCCGTCACCGCCAGCGCGAATGGGAATTTTACCCGGCATCTGGTAGCCAATATTCCCTTCCTCATCCGCGTATACAAAATTTTGCGCCGGCACGTCAAACTTCTTAACTCCAGCGCGAAAATCCTGCCAGTTAGTCGCGCGATTTATCTGCGGAATTGCGTAGATAATGTTAGAAGGTTCCAGCGCAGTCCAGCGCAAGGCAATCGCGTAATTGTTGGGCACCTTAATGCCTTTTTGCTCGTCAAAATCTTTCAGCCTTTTGTAAGTGTCAGAAATCACCGGTCCGTGACGGGTGTAGCGCACGGTTTGGGAGACAGACTTGCCACCGGCAACCTGAATTGTCTCTTCAACCAGCTGCATGTCCTGCCATTTCCCCCTGACTTCATACTGGTTGGGATTCTTGGGATTGATTTTCTCCACATACAAATCCATAACATCCGGGCCAACATTAGTGACCCCCCAGGCAATGCGGTCATTGTGACCGACAATCACCCCCAGCATGCCGGCAAAAGAAAAGCCGGTGACATCGTAAGGGCAATCAGCTGCTTTCGGGGTGCAGTGCAAGCCGATTTCGTACCAAATTGAAGGCATTTGCACGCCCAAATGAGGGTCATTTGCCAAAATTGGCTTCCCCGATCCGGTGCGCTGTCCTGAAATCACCCAGCTGTTAGAACCGATGCCACTCCCGCGAGGGCCTAACAGCGCATCCAAGCCGGTAAAATTTGCTGCAGCCAACTGCAAAGCAGGGGCGATATCAGCAGCCAAGGCAGGATTCATTTCACTTTCAACAGCACCGGCATCCCCGATCTTTTTCCCTTCATCTCCCGATACAGACGCGATAAATCGCGTCCCCACTACAGAGCTATCTTCAGCTTTCCTGGTGTATTTGGGAACAATCACCGGCTGCTCTGAGTCATAGGGGGGAAACAGCTCATCCACTTGTGCCGGTGTGAGAGTTTTCAGCAAAATACTTCGCTGGATTTCCGCACTCATATTATATCCCAAATCCCAAGCCATTGCTTTTCCCCAAGTCAGGGTGTGGAGAGGTTGCCAAGTTTCTGGCTGGTAGCTGGGGTTGAGCAGTTTCAGCACAGCGTATTCCAAGCTGATGGCGCTGCCTCGGTGGCTGGCAAGATAGGCATTTACACCGCTGGCATAAGCTTGCAAGCTAGCAGTCATTTCGGCATCGAGTTGCTCTACCTCTTTTTGGGCAATCCGCGCCCATCCCAGCGTGCGGAGGAATTTGTCAGTATTGAGTTGCGACTCACCAAACATTTCCGCAAGGCGTCCCGAACCGATATGCCGCCAAACATCCATTTGCCAGAAGCGATCTTGAGCGGTAGCCCTGAGCCATAAACAAATCGTGCTGATTGCTAGCGTAAATGTGGGGTACGCCCCACTTGTCGCGCACGACTTCCACCTTATCTTTTAAACCGGCAATTTGAATCGCACCCGTTTCTTGGGGCCACGATTTCCGGACTGTGCCGGTGACAGCCCCTGCAGTCACAAGGCTCAGCGCCAGGATAACTGCAGCAATGATTTTCAATGTTCGCCTGAACTTGCCCTTCATAAAAACCACTGAAAAAGTGATAACTGAAAGCGCAGAAACCGGGTTTCTAGAAGAAACCCGGTTTCTGTCAGCACTCAACAAACTTTCTTGCTGTTAACTGTTTCCCTCACCGGCAGCGGGAGCCTCACTGTCTGCAGGCGGGGGAGTGACAGACTTCGCCTCAGCCGGCTTTTTCTCCGCTTCTACCACTGCGGGGTCAGGTCGTTTGGGGCGCAACAGCTGAGCAAAACCCTCCTCTTTTTTGGGCGCTTCGGCGTCGGAAGGCGGTGCCGGTGGGGCGGCTTCTGGCACCGGCACGGCTTCCTCCAGGGGAGAAACCTCTAGCGCCGCTGCGGGTTGCGGTTCAGCTGCAGCCGGAGTTTCAATTTGCCCTTCCGCGTTGTCTGCCGGTGGAGCCAGTTCTGCTTCCGGGGCGATTTCCTCAACCTGCCCCTGCGCCGCCGCCTCTTTCACCTCCTCAGCCGGTGTTGTGGCGGCTTCTACCAGTTCCGGGGTGGGGGGATTGGGGGCAACCAGTTCTGGCTCTGCAGTCGTGGCGGAGAGTGCCGGTTCAACAATAGCAGCCACTCCTTCAACGATCGCTTCTGTTTCTGCAGTTGCCACTTGCAGCTCCACCTCTCCGATGGCTGGTTCTTCCCATTCGTCTGTTACCGGCTTTCCGGGTGCCCGAGGTTCAGATCCCACTGTAATGTGAATCGATTCTGCGGAAGCCGGCTTTGGGGGCACCGGCTCAAAAGTCACATCCATTTCCAGCGGGAAAGCATCGTCATCGCTCAGTTCTTTTGCTGTGTCGGGAACTGCTTTTGCTGGGGGCGTCTTGGGGGCTGGCTGGCTCTTGGGCTTGTTAATCTTGCTCACCAGCCCCTGAATCCCCTCTTGGATCTTACCGATTGCCCCGCTCACCGGCGCGAGGATTTGGCCCGCACCGGCACCCGATGCCGGTTTGGCTTTATCGAGTACCGGCTTCACCCCAGCTGCAGGGGGTTTTGCCGGTACTGGCGGCAGTGGGGGCTCCGGCTCAAAGCCTTCTTCCTCCAGTGTTTCTTCCTCAGGTGGGGCAAGGGATTCAGCGGTTGCTCCCTCTAAGGCTGCTGCTGCCGGTATTTTTTCAGGCTCGGTTTGGCTGCCTGCAGGTGCCGGTTCGACTGCAGCTTTTGCCGGCTGTTCTGCTGCGGGAACTTCTGGAGTCAGCGCTTCAGCAACAGTTGCCGTTGCGGCGACTGTCGCTTCAGGGGAAGGCGGCATTTCTTCGCTGGGCGCTTTTGTTGCGGCAGCTGTTTCTGGTTCGGCTGCGGGCGTTTCTACTTTAAGCTCAGCCTTGGGCTGTTGGGGCTTGCCCTTGAACAAGCCGGTGACGCGCCCACTCAGCTGGGACACGCCGGCGGACAGCTTCTCTTGAGAAACCTGAGTCCGCTCTCCGCTTGGGGTGACTTCCCGTCTCAAGCGCAGGGTTTCCCAGCCGAACCAGCCCAAGAGGGCGACGCCGGCTGCTTCTCCGAGGAGCACAGCGCCGGTGATCCGCCCAGCACAGAACCACAACACCAAAGCGTAGAACATTGCCACGCCACTCCAGATGAAGTCCCCCTTGCGATGGACTTCTGGGAAGAAGAAGGCTGCCATGTAAAGGGCAAAGCCACCGATACCTACTGCCAGGGCCAGAATATATGAGAGCATGTTTGCCGGAACCCCCCGCGTCGCACAAGATTTTCCACCGATTTTTCGTAACCAGGCTTATTTTATCGTTCCCTTCGTCTCTCGATCTGTTTCGGGACACTCAGCTCGTCGGTGGGTTCCGCCCTACAGCTCCTATAACGCGGAACGCACCCTCCCTTTCTGGCCCTCCGCACAAAGGGCCACTGCCCTAAGACCGCACGGCGTTCCGCCTCCGCAGGCTGGCTCTTGAGGGATTCCGCCAGCTTAACAAGCAGGTGCCTTTTATATATTCCGCTTAATTAGTTGCTAATCTTTTAACTGCCTGTTCCTCTTTTAAGCTAAAAATAGGCATAAAATCAACTAATACTTTAAGAAGTATACAAACAGATATAAGGTCAGCTTTCTTGAAAGCCACCGGCCAGACTTGTGCCAGAAGAGAGTATGTCCGGTTAATTGCCCGCAATTAATTTCTACCGACAACACCCGCGCTCCCCGACTCTTAATGTCTTCTTTACAGGCTCTGCCAGTGAGGGCGGGCTACCCTGAGTGAAGGAGCAGCTACTGTTCTGGAAAAAGCAGAGTGGAAGATTAACTTATGACAAAGCAGAGCTTTGGTGTGATTGGTTTAGCCGTCATGGGGGAGAACCTGGCGCTCAACGTTGAGCGCAACGGTTTCCCGATCGCGGTGTACAACCGAACTCCCGAGAAAACGGATGCCTTTATGGCCATCCGAGCCAAGGGCAAGAATGTCAAAGCCACCTATACCCTGGAAGAATTTGTCCAGTCGCTGGATCGCCCCCGCAAAATCCTAATTATGGTGAAAGCCGGAGCGCCGGTGGATGGGGTGATTTCGCAGCTCAAACCCCTGCTGGAGCCTGGTGACATCATTATAGACGGCGGCAACTCCCTGTATGAAGACACAGCCCGCCGCACCTCGGACTTGGAGGCGACTGGGTTCCGGTTTATCGGGATGGGAGTCAGCGGCGGTGAAGAAGGGGCGCTGAATGGCCCGAGCCTGATGCCGGGAGGCACGAAAGACTCCTATGAGTATTTGCAGCCAATTTTAGCCAAGATTGCCGCGCAAGTCGATGACGGCCCCTGCGTCACCTATATTGGCCCGGGCGGTGCCGGTCACTACGTCAAGATGGTGCACAACGGCATTGAGTACGGCGACATGCAGCTGATTGCGGAAGCCTATGACCTGCTGGAGAATACCTTGGGGCTCGACAACAACCAGCTGCACGAGGTGTTTGCCGAATGGAACACCACCGAAGAGCTAAACTCCTACCTGATTGAGATTACAGCGGACATCTTTAAGCAAATCGACCCAGAGACGAACAAGCCTGTGGTTAATTTGATTCTAGATGCGGCTGGGCAAAAAGGCACGGGGCGCTGGACGGTGCAGAGTGCCTTGGAACTGGGGGTGTGCATCCCGACGATGACAGCGGCGGTGAATGGACGTATCATGTCTTCCTACAAGCAGGAGCGGGTAGCAGCCTCAAAGATTCTCACCGGCCCAACCGGCAAGTATGAGGGGGATACTAAAGAGTTTATCAACAAAATTCGCGACGCCCTCTACTGCTCAAAGATTTGCTCCTACGCTCAGGGCATGGCGCTGTTGAGCACAGCGTCTAAGACGTTTGGCTACAACCTGAACCTGAGTGAAATTGCCCGGATTTGGAAGGGCGGATGTATTATTCGAGCTGGGTTCCTGAATAAGATTAAAAGCGCTTTCAATGAGAATCAGACTCTGCCTAACTTGCTGTTAGCGCCCGAATTCAAGCAAACAATTTTAGACCGGCAGGATGCGTGGCGGGAGGTGATAGCGGTGTCGGCGAAGCTGGGAGTGCCGGTGCCGGCGTTCAGCGCCTCGCTGGATTATTTTGACAGCTACCGCCGCGAGCGCTTGCCGCAAAATCTCACCCAAGCTCAGCGCGACTATTTCGGTGCCCACACCTACGAGCGCATTGACAAACCGGGCGTCTTCCACACGCAATGGACTGAGACGGATTAGGAAACCCTGCTTGCCTTCCACGCCTCAAGGCTAGCAAGCAGCCAAACCGCTGGTTTCCACCGGCTCTGTTAAAAGTTAGGTAGCCGGCGCTCTGCTGTTACCGGGAGGCTCCGCCTCCCTTTAGCCCAATTTTAATTTTGGATACCCGGATGCCCGGATTTTGGATTGGGCATTGGGCGATGGGGCAGCTGACCCAGTAGACCAGGTTTCTATTATATTTTAGCCATGCAGAAACTTGGTTTTAAATCCCCACTCAAATTACATCACGACTGACATCGGACAGGTTATGAAACAAATGTTTCGATACCTACTACATTAGATATATCGATTTTCATATTCCTTAAATCTTGATTTAAAATGAGTTTTGGCGAACCCTTGATATCAACCACTAAAATTCTGGCATCTCTAAACCCAATATCCCCACGGCTCGACTGTCTAAAAACCTTTAGAAAAATATACAAATATTTGGCATTGCCTTTAATTGTTGCTCCATAAATAAGTGCAGTTTCTTTTTCCAATTTATAATTTGGAGTGTCATAGGCTATCAAGCTCCCTAAATCAAGCATTTTTTCAAATTGCACTCGATTCTTTTCCGTGCTGACCCTTGACAAATAAATACTTTTCTTACCATCTTGAATTATTGCCCATACGGGATGTAGTTTGGAAATTGCCAGAATCTTAATATTGCTAATATTCCTTCCTTCCCACGATTCTTCGTCCCACGATTCTGTTGAAAGTGATTGACATTCTAGCAGCCCCTTGGGGTCTTTTTTTACTTCATCAAACCGATGTATACCCAGTCCCCCACTAAACATATCATAATCATCTGGATAATTCACAACTTCATTGCCAACATCGAGTGGAAAAAACAGAATATTCTCGCCAGATGGTCCCATGCAAGCATATCGTTGAATGATACACCATTGAGATAGTTCGGGGTTGAGCCATTGGTGGATAAGGTGATGATTTACACCTTCTATTTCAACCTTGGAAATAATTTGAAGGTCATGATGATTGCTAATATCGACACGCAATATAAATACTGGGTGTCTAATATTGTCGAGAAGATAAGCAGTATTTTTATAGAGCAAAATGTCATGGGCATTCTTGAGAATGGGTCTGTCAAAAGCATCTGTTTCAGCCGAAATTTCTAAGTTCAATTCACCCAAAACTTCTAAACTTTGGTTGAGGGCTAAAAATTTTCCTTCCGTTGATCCAAAAATTATTTCGCCATCTGTTGCCATTGCCGGGACGGTATCATCTTGAAATTCTCGGCAATTTTGCTTTTCCAAATTTTTTGTCAATTTGACGACGACTGAAGTGGTTGTCTTAACTCTAAAATCCCTCGGTTTACTGCTGACAAATATATGGCTGTCAGTTACGACAAACTGGGCAATATCGTGTTGTTCTAGCGGGTGAGTGGTTTTACTTACATCATACAATTGACGTGAAGGATTGTAAACGAGTCGTGTCAGTTGATTGCGGCTGACCAGTAATAAGTCCGAAAAAGGATTGTTCGATGACAATGGTAGGTTAGTCTTCATTTTTTTAGTATTGAGTCTGGATGGGAAGACAGTCGTCAGCGGTAGTGATGACGGTACAGTGCGGTTGTGAGACTTGAAAATCAACCCCCAAGGTGAACCGTTCAAAGGACATGAGGGTCTTGTCTTCTCAGTCGCCATCAGTGCGGATGGGAAGACTTTTGTCGGCTGCGGCGGTGATGACGGAACTGTGCGGTTGTGGGACACCGGCCTATAGATTCAGCCGGCTGTATTTAGGGTTGCCCCCTTCGGACATCTCCGGATCATTATCACACTGCTTTTTTCTGACTTGCTTTTTATTTTATCACTGCTGCTTTTTGATTGTCAATGCCAATTATGGAATTTTTTCTTAAATCCCAGGCAGTGGTCTGAATGTTTTCCCGTTTCTCCCCGGTTTTTAACCTTAACACATCCTCACCGGAGTCTGTCAAGACCTAACCCTCAAGATTTTATAGCAGTAGGCATTCAGTTTAGAACATGGGCATCATTGCATGATCGCAGTGGGCAATGGGGCATTGGGCATGCATCTGTGAGTCTTTCCTCTGCGCCTGGGGCCATGCGCCCCGATCCATGCACCAGCGGGGAATTAACCCAACTCGAAAAAACAAAGCGGTCGCACCCTCAGGCGGAGGCGACCGCAGAAAAAATGGCTAGTAGCTAATCGCTAAGGGCACAGACGCCAGAGCTTGATAGTGTCATCAAAACTGCCACTGATCAGGGTTTTACCCACAGGGCTGAAAGCCAACTTGACTTCCGATGAGTGCCCCTTGAGCGTGCCCAGATCTGCGCCGGTGTCGGACTGCCAGAGTTTGATAGTGCCGCCATAATCGCCGCTGGCCACCGTTTGGCCATCCGGGCTGAAGGCCACCGACCAAACTTTATCTGAATGGCCCGTGAAAGTGTTAAGTAAGTCGCCGGTTTTTAAATCCCAAATCTTAACAGTGCCATCCCAGCTGCCACTGGCGATTTTTTGGCCATCGGGGCTGACCGCCACCGACCAAACCGCCTCTCCATGACCGTGAAGCGTGCGCCGCAGGTTGCCGGAACGAGCACTCCACAGCTTGACCGTGCCGTCGGTACTGCCTGTGACCAGCATTTTGCCATCTGCAGAGAAAGCGACCGACTGAACGTCTGCTGTGTGCCCCCGCAGGGTGCGCAGCAATTTGCCGGTGCGGGCGCTCCACAGCTTAACCGTTTTGTCCTCACTGACACTGGCGATTTTCTGGCTGTCAGGGCTGAGGGCAACAGAGAGCACCGCCCCGGAATGGCTTTTGAGCGTGTGCAGCAACTGGCCGGTTTTGAGATTCCAAAGCTTGACAGTCTTGTCATCGCCGCCGCTGGCCAGAATTGCGCCGTTCGGGCTGATGGCCACTGACCAAACCGCCCCGGAATGCCCCGCCACAATGCTGCTCAGCTGGCCGGTGTTCAGCTGCCTGAGCTGGATTGTCCCGTCATAACTGCCACCGGCGACGGTCTGGCCATCTGGACTGACGGCCACCGCCCAAAATGGGCCGCTGTTGCCGTTGATGGTGCGCAGGGGTTGAATCTCGTCCCAGATGTGGGGAGTTGAGTACCCGATTTCTGGGGGAGTGAGCAGCACCTCTGCGGGCATTAAAGCGGTTTGCGGCACAGGAGCGGGCACGCGAGAGGTGAGGTTCCCCACCAGCAGCGCCAGCGCCGCCCCGCCCAAAGCGCTGACAGCCAGCCGCTTCTGGCGGGTGCTGACCGGCGGCAGCATCCAGGAATTCAGGTCTTTGAGCACTTGATCGGCTGATTCATAGCGCTGCTTGCTGCTGCGCTGCACCATTTTGTCGAGAATCTGGCCCAAAGAATAGCTGACCGGCGTTTTCAGGTAGTCCCGCCACACCCAGGCATCGGCTTTGATATCGAACATATCAAAGGGAGGCACTTGAGTGAGCATATAAATGCAAGTGACGCCCAAGCTGTAGAGGTCGCTGCTGCTGGTGGCTTGACCTTGGGTTTTTTCGGGGGCGGCGTACTCGGCGGAGCCGCTCACCGCACCGGTGGTGGCAAAGCTATAGCCGTGGCTGCCGGAACCGTCTCCAAAATCAACCAAAACCAGGCGGCTGTCCGACCGGCGGCAAATGATATTTTCCGGCTTGATGTCGCCGTGAATCATCTGGCGATCGTGAGCATACGCCAGCACCGGCAGGATATCCCTGAGCAACTTGCGGATGTTGCTTTCGCTGAAAGTGCCGTTATTGGCCAGGGAGTTGGCTAAATTTTCCCCCTCGATATACTCTTGCACTAAATACTGGTGGCCATCTTCTTCAAAAGACGCCCACAGTTGGGGAATCTGGGGGTGTTTGCCCAACTCATTGAGGCGGGAAGCAAAGATGCGAAATCGCTCCGCCCCCCCTCCTTTGACGGGGGTTCCCGAGGGCGTGCTGGCGTCTTGCGGGAAAAACTGCTTAATCGCGCAGCGCGGTTGGGACGGTTGGTCGTCATCCACTGCGAGATAGGTTCGGCCAAAGGCCCCCTGGCCAAGCAGTGCGATGGCCCGGTAGCGGTCCTTGAGCGACAATTTTGACCCACAGGTGAGACAAAACCCTGTCCCGTCAGGATTCTGGGGATGATGGCAATCGGAATTGAGGCAGTAACTCATACCGCAATGCAATTATAGGTCCTGAATTCTATACTAAGACTTCCCCAGAATTTTCCCCTTTCCGGGTTCGAGATCCCAGAAGTGCCGCCATCTCTGCCTTTTGACGCCTTTCCCCCCGTACCGAGCGCGAGATGAAAAATTAAGAATTATAGATTGTCGGGCAACAAACCATTCTCAACTTCAGCTTGGGGCGAGCCTCCCTGCGCGTCCCCAATCTAAAATCTCACATTCCCGCACGCGGTAGCTTGGCGCTGCGGCCAGCCAACCAGATTTTTTTACGTTTGAAAACTACTGCTATAGCCCTCAGAGCCAAGCAATTGAGAGCCGGTGCGCTGCCAGCGGGTGCTAATATAGCGTTTCTATAGTTGTGAAAACGTAGAAACCCGGTTTCTTTGAGAAACCGGGTTTCTGGCCCCTCAATTAGGTATAAATTCTTATCTCGTGGCGGGTTGATTATAGCGGTTTAGTGAGGTACTGAGAAACCCGGTTTCTTTAAGAAACCGGGTTTCTGGCATGTATCACCGGGCAGAGGAAAGCAAGGGAGCGGAAATCTCACCCAGGGGGGAAGAAGAATTTATTCCCGCTCTGCCCAGTGAGAAAAAATTATTGTTTATCTTTACCCCACCTCCCTTGCCCGCAAGCGGAAGGGGCGGGCTTGCTTTGGGCAGGTTTTTTATTTAGCTTATATTCAGCTAAATTCACCCTACAAAAAGCAAGAAGAAAGAAAAGTTCTCCGAACCGCCGCCCGCGACCGAGTACCGCGCTCGCCCGAAACAGGGGGTTGGGGGGGGAGACGGTTGAGAACCGGCTGCGGAATCAGAATTGATATTAGCCCGAGTGCCGGGGGTGTCAAGGCATGTCCGAAACTGTCCTGTGTTATTTCTCACGGGATAGCGCACTGCCAAACCTTGATTTTTTTATCCTGAGCGCAGCTGATCAGGGTTTTGCCATCTTTGGTGAAAACAAGACCAAACACGACGCTGGAATGACCGGGGATGGTTTGAATCGCCTTGCCGGTGCGGGTATTCCACAGCCTGATTCTACCATCCTTGCCGCTGGTGGCGAGGACGAGGCCATCGGGACGAAAGGTGACAGCCCGCAGGGATTTGATGTGCCCCTTGAAGGAGTGGATCACTTCCCCGGTGCGCAGATTCAGCAGTCTGGCGATCCTGTCTGTATCGCCGGTGACGGCGAAGGTTTGGCCATCGGGGCTGACGGCGACGCTGTGCCCCCAGACTGCCTCAGGCATGTAGTTGTACACCCGTTTGCCGCTGGTGATGTGCCAGACTTCACCGCTGGTGATCAGGAATTCGCCATCCGGGCTGAACGCCAGAGAGTCTAACTCGTGGCAAAGCTTCTCGTTCTCGGCGCTTCCCAGGGTGTCGAGCAGAGCTCCGCTACTGAGCTCCCAAAGCTTGACGGTGCCGTAGCGCTCTCCTGTGGCCAGCATCTGCCCGTCCGGACTGAGAGCGAGGGCTGTAATGCTGTGATCCAGTTTGGCGAGGGTGCGCCGACACTTGCCGGTTTGGGGATTCCACACCCTGACCGTTTGGTTGTTGCTGCCACTGATTAGGCTCTGCCCGTCTTGGCTGAACACTAAGGCGTGCACGTCGTAGCTGTCTACTTCGATGGTGCGCAGCAGGTTTCCTGTTGGCAAATCCCACAGCTTGATTGTGCCGTCGTGGCTGCCGGAAGCGAGGATTTGCTCGTCGGGAGAGAGGGCGAGGGCGCGAACGGTGAGGGTGTGCCCCCTGAGGATGTGGGCGCATTTCCACTCCAGGGGCTCGACCGGCATCGGTGGCGACACCGGCAGCGGCGGCGCTGCGTCCGGGGCGGTTCCCGGCTTTGACCCGGGCTGCAATTCTTGCAGGACATCTGCGGCGGATTGATAGCGGTGATGCGGCTGGCGCAGCAGCAGCTTGCTGAGTGTCCGGCGCAGTGAGGAGGTGAGGTTGTGGCGCAAGTAATCCTGCCACACCCAGATATCCTGCCGGCTGTCTAGCAGTTCCAGGGGGTAAATCTGAGTCAGCATCTGGATGCAGGTCACGCCTAAACTGTACAAGTCGCTGGCTGGGGTTGCTTTCCCCGAAGCTCGCTCTGGTGCCGCGTACGGGGAAAGGGCGGTGCCGGTGGCGGGAGCGCCGCTAAAACCCACTAAAACAAACAGCGGCTCTGCCTGGTCGCCGCTGGCGCTCCCTGTGCGGCGGATAATGTTTTGCGGCTTGATGTCTCCATACACGAGCTGTTTTTCGTGCAGGAATTGCAGCGCCGACAGCACGTCACTGAGCAGCTTTTGCATTTCGGCTTCGGTGAAGGCACCCTCTTTGACTAGCAGTTCCGCCAGGGACAGCCCCGAGACCCATTCGCACACCAAATACTGCTGGCCATCTTGCTCGCAAAAAGCCAGCAGTTCCGGAAACTGGGGGTGCTTGCCCAGTTCCGCGAGATGGGCAGCTGTTTGCTCAAATAAGTCGGTTTTCTCTGTTTTGATTGGCTCCGCGCCCGCCCCACCCCAGAGAACCGGCAGCGACGTGTTCGCGCTACCGCTTTTGCCTTGGCGGACAAACCGCACGATCGCGCATTGCGGTTTAGACCGCTTGCGCTCATCAGTGGCCAAAAAAGTGCTGCCGCTTTTGCCGATTGGCTGGATGGGCCGGTAGCGTGCCTTGAGCAGCAATTTTGACCCACAACTCAGGCAGCGTTTGGCGTCATCGGGATTTTCGGGGCTCTGACAATCGGGATTGAGGCAAAAAGTCATAGGTGCAAGGAATCAGCAGCTAGATTCTATGTTAAGCCTTCCTCAGAATGTTGCGCCGATTATAGCAGCAGTCAGATTGGGCGCGGACATTAATGGTATGGCGCATGGATCGGGGCGCATGGCCCCAGAAATGGGAAAGACTCACAGATGCATGCGTTCTGGCGATGATGCCCAATCCCCAATGCTTATGTCCTCACCGAGCGTGCCAACTGCTATAAAACCTCTCGCGCCGGCTGGGCGATCACAGCCTGCCTGCCGTTCCGTGAGGTGCGATCGCATCGAGTAGCGTCTGAGATGCCCGGATGGATTTGGGATTTGGGGCGTTGTACAGTAGAAGGATGATTTCACTTTTTGCACTCATCCAAAACCCCTCTCTTACTCCCCCTCCCCGCACGCGGGAAGGGGGTAGGGTGGGTCTCACAAGTGTGGGTTTTTTGCACACGGTGGTTGTGGGAACATTGGTGTGAAGTTAAAATTAATAATGAACCGCATTGACGCAGAGAGCGCCAAGAGAGAAGAGGGAGTTGCCCACGGAAAAACGCCATTTCAGCCAAGGTGTGTAAAAGACCTACACCTGTGAGGTAGGGGGGTGGGGAATATCGCCGCAATTGTGCAACGCCGGATTTGGAATGCAAGGATTTGGAATTTGGGATGCAAGGATTTGGAATGCAAGGATTTGGGATTGGGGATTGATTGTTTTGCCCCATGCCCGTGAGCCCCATGCCCCATGCCCCATGCCCGTGAGCCCCATGCCCGTGAGCCCTACTTTGGCATGCGCCAAATTTTGATCGTTTTGTCACCGCCGCCGCTGATCATTGTTTGCCGGTCGGGGCTGATGGCAACAGACCAAACGGAGTTGGTGTGACCGGTGAGGGTGGTTTTTAGGGTGCCGGTGGCGATATCCCACACTTTGATGCTGTTGTCCCAGCTGCCGCTGACCAGGGTTCGTCCGTCAGAACTGATAGCGACAGAGGTGACGCGATCAGTATGACCGGTGAGGGTGGTCTTTAGGGTGCCGGTGGCCAGATCCCACACTTTAATCGTTTTGTCCCAACTGCCGCTGACGACGGTTCGCCCGTCCGGGCTGATGGCGACAGCCCAAACCGAGTCGGTATGATCCGTAAGGGTGGCTCTCTCTTTGCCGGTGGCTAGATCCCACACTTTGACCGTGCTGTCATCGCCACCGCTGACTAGGGTGCGGCCATCTGGACTGATGGCCACAGTATTGACATCGTTGCTATTACCCCTGATCGTCCTTTTTAGGGTGCCGGTGGCGAGATCCCACACTTTGATGGTGTTGTCCCAGCTGCCGCTGACCGCAGTGCGCCCATCGGGGCTGATGGCGACAGCAGAAACGCCGCCGGTGTGACCGCTGAGCGTGGCTCTCACGGTGCCGGTGGCCAGATCCCAGACTTTGACTGTGCTGTCATCGCCGCCACTGACCAGGGTCTTCCCGTCCGGGCTGATGGCGATAGAATTAACATCGTTGGCGTGTCCTGTGAGGGTGGCTCTCAAGGTGCCGGTGGCCAGATCCCAGACTTTGATCGTGTTGTCCAGGCTGCCACTCACCAGGGTCTGCCGGTCGGGGCTTAGGCCGATGCAGCCCTCAAAACAGATTGAGTCAGTATGTCCGCTGAGGGTGTTGAGGAGAATGGAATTTTTGGCGGCCACAGTTTGGGCCTGGATAGCAACCGGCTGACTTGGGGTTGGGCTAGCAACCGGCTGACTTGGAGTTGGGCTGGCAACCGGCTGACTTGGAGTTGGGCTGGCAACCGGCTGACTGGGGCTGAGGGCGGCGGTGAGCTGGCCCAACAAGTCAAAATCTGGCTGCGTGGCTTTGCCATACTGATATCCAGCAACGGCTAGCAGCAGGATGGCCGCACCGGCAAATAAGCTATTTTTTGGCAGTGACACCCGCTCCGGTTTCAAATCTCTTAGCACTTGCTCAGCGGAATGGTAGCGCTTGTGGATGTCTTTTTGCAGCAGTTTGTCGATCACCAGAGCCAATTCTTCACTAATCGGACTCTTTAAATGTTGCTGCCAATTGGCAGTCCAGCTACTGCCATGTTCCGCAAGCAGCTGCAACGGATGAATGCGGGTGAGCAGCGCAAAGCAAGTCGCACCCAAACTGAATAAATCGCTGGCGGGAGACGCCTGACCACCTTGTATTTGTTCCGGCGCGGCGTAGCCTTGATTCGCCAGATTCGCCCCCATTTTGGCGCTCTCGCCTGCCGGCACCTGCTTGCAGCAGGCAAAATCAATCAGCACAAATTTCCCGCTATTTACCTGATCTTGGTTGGCGGAGTTGTCAGGGAGCCTGCGAATAATATTCTCCGGCTTTATGTCTCGATGAATCACCTTTCGAGCGTGGATAAACTTGAGCACCGGCAGCAAGTCGAGTAACAGTTCCCGAATCTCGCTTTCTTTCCAAACTTCCTGCAATTGCAAGAACTGCCACAAATTCTGCCCGTTAATAAATTCCCGCACTAAGTACAGGTAGCCGTCTTGCTTAAAATAGGCGCACACGGAGGAAATTTGCGGGTGTTCGTCTAGCTGTTGCAGTTGCTTGGCCTCTCGCTCGAACAGTTCTACGGCTTTCTTCAGCCTCCGGGTTTCCTGGAGATTCGGTGCTAGCTGCCGGAGGACGCAGTGCTGGTTTTTCTTTTCTATATCTTGTGCCAGATAGGTTCTGCCCGCTCCCCTTCGCCCTAGGGGCAGGATGAGACGGTAGCGCCCTCGCAGCAAGGGCACCAAGAATGTCCCGCAACTCTGGCAAAAGCTTAAGCCATCCGGATTTTGGGGATTGGGGCAATCGGGGTTGAGGCAGCAGACCATAACCGTGCTTCTATCGGCGGATTGACTCTATCATAAGTTTGACCTATTAGGGGTCAGGGGTTGGGTGTTGGGTGTTGGGCATGGCGGATGGCGGATCATGGCATGGGGCATGGGGCATAACGGATGGGGCATGGCGCTCACGGGCATGAAGCATGGGGAAGATTTTCAGCTTTTGCGCGATCGCGAGCGTGCGAGCGTGCCATGATGCCAATGCCATGATGCCCGATGCCCGATGCCCGATGCGATCATGCCCGATGCCCGATGCCCGATGCCCGATGCGATCATGCCCGATGCCCGATGCCCGATGCCCGATGAGATCATGCCCGATGCGATCATTCCCTATTCCCCATTCCCCATGCTAAATCCCATGCTTACCCCTCACAGCGGCTACCACTGGGACAAGAGCAGCCGGCGATTCTTTGAAGGTTGGTACTACCGCGTCACTCTACCGGCACACGGCAGCACTTTCGCTTTTATGTACTCTATTGAAGACCCTGCCGGTGGCAGCCCCTACAGCGGCGGCGCTGCCCAAATCCTAGGCCCTTCCGACACCTATCTCTGCCGCACTTTCCCAGATGTCCGCCGGTTTTGGGCTTGGCGTCACGCTTTGGGCCTGGGCCACTGGGGCCGCTGCCCAGGGGGGGATCTCAGACAGCCCGCTTTTCTTCCACCGGCTGTGTTTGACCGGCATGTCGGGGAAGGCTACCAAGCAACCTCCACTTGGCACCAGGGCGTTTTGCGCGATCCAGCCACCGGCTTTCTTGCCCGCTGGCAGTATTCTATTAAGCCGGTCTACGGCTGGGGCAACACCGGCAGTTTCCAGCAATCTACCGCCGGCTTGCTGTCTTTTTTGCAAATTTTTGAGCCCGGATGGCAAATTTTAATGGCTCACGGTCTGGCTACCGGCTGGATTGAGTGGGGTGGACAGCGCTACGAGTTCTCCGACGCCCCCGCCTACGGGGAGAAGAACTGGGGCGGCGCTTTCCCCAAAAAGTGGTTCTGGCTCAACTGCAATTGCTTTGACGGGGAACCGGATTTGGCTTTGACTGCCGGTGGGGGGCGGCGCGGAGTGCTCTGGTGGGAGGAGGAAGTGGCGATGATTGGGCTGCACTATGGCGGCAAGTTCTATGAATTCGTTCCTTGGAACTCCCGCGTCACCTGGGAGATCCAGCCTTGGGGACTCTGGCGTATGCAAGCGAGCAACAGCCAGTTTGCGATCGAGCTGGAAGGGCGCACGGATCTCCCCGGCACTCCCCTGCTGGCACCGACGGAAAAGGGTTTGGCTCAAGTCTGTCGCGACACGATGAACGGGCACCTGTCTGTGCACCTGCGGTGTGCCGGTGGGCAATCCTCCACTCTCCTGAAAGCTACCAGCTCTCTGTGCGGTTTGGAAACGGGCGGAGGGGGGTGGGACTCTCCCTGGCAGTCTCCCTAGCTTTCAGCCGGTGCGCAGATCCCCCTCTGTGAGCGGTTAAATTTGTCAAAATTTCCAGATGTTGCTGACGCAAGGCTGCTAGTGCTGCTATGATTAACATTTAGTTGGGGCTGTAGCTCAGTTGGATAGAGCGAGCGCCTCCTGAACAATCGGGCACCGTGGGGGAAACTCTGCGTGTGAATGTGGTCAAATTCAAGGAAGCCTACGTCTGGCAACAGATAGGGTAATCTTGAGCCAAGCCAAGGTTAGGGCTGAGTCCGGGCTGCTGAGCGCTGCTATGTCGGCGTTCAGTGCTGAGTGTTGAGTGTCTTTGTCACTTAAAACTCTCCCGCCAAACTCAAAACGCTTTGGAAGGTGCAGAGACTGGTTTAAGGAGTACAAGAAGATAGACTTTCATGTCTTATCAAAAGTAGAGCAACGAGGGATTCTGGTTGGAATGCTCCTGGGTGATGGTCACAGAAGTCAGAATAACTTCTTTATCCAGCACTCATCGGAGCGAGAGGACTATATTCTGTACAAGAAAGACGTTCTCGAACAAATCACCAGAAGACCTGTACATGTCCGGAGATGGGAGACAAAGAAGGGCTGCCACCTGATTAGCATTGAACCCAAGTTAATTCCTCTGACACGGGTTTTGGTTAACAAACTGTACAGGAACGGAACTAAAACAATTACTAGAAAGTTCCTCAACCTGTTAACCCCCCAAGGAATAGCAATCTGGTTCACGGATCAAGGGAGCAAGTCCTTTAAGAAGAAAAACGGTAATGTCCGCGCTCTGGAAGTCACCCTGAATACTTATATCTCTAAGGAAGAAAATGAGATTATCGTCTCTTATTTTTCAGAGGTGTGGGGGTTTAAGTGGGGGCTGAATAGGAGTAACGGCGCTTACCGGCTCCGCATGGGCACGAAAGAAGGAAAACGGTTTCTCGCCTTCATCACCCCTTTCGTCCCGGAAAGTATGCTCTACAAAGTGCAAACCTCTTTAAACATAATGGCCACCACCTAAGGGCTGTTAGCCTATGGTGAAGGAATAGTCCAGAGAGTGAGGAAACTCACACGAATCTGAAGCGCTAGGCCGCCGGTTCAACTCCGGCCAGTCCCGTAAATAGAGACGCACAGGGTATCGGAGATTGCGCATGGGGCATTGCGCATGGGGCATTGCGCATGGGGCATTGCGCATGGGGCATTGCGCATGGGGCATTGCGCATGGGGCATTGCGCATGGGGCATTGCGCATGTGGCAGAAGCAATCAGTCCCCAATCCAAAATTCCCAATCCACGCCTGCACGCACCCACGCCTGCAAAATCGCCCAGTGCTCAATGCCCAATGAGATGCCCAGTGAGATGATGGGTTAGATTGTTCAGGTTAATCAACAAAGACTCGATACGCTCCGGAGCGGACAGCTGCTAGGGTAGATTGGGTGTGAGATGGTGAGAGTTGTCTCTATATATGTTTTTGAGGCTCTGGCCGAGAAATCGACGTTACCGCCGCAACAAAAACGCGATGGTTCGCAAACAGACGCGACCGTTAGGGCCGTCTTTCCTTGTTCTGCTGCTGGGACTTTCTGTGGTGTGCTGGTTTGGCTACCGGCAAATCAAAAGCCAGTTCGACCAGCCTCAAGCAATGTTGGTGCTGGGTGGGGACACGAAGCGAGAGGTGTTTGCCGCTAAGCTGGCTCGCGAGCATCCAGATTTAGAAATTTGGGTGTCTGGCGGGAGCAATCAAGAATACGCAGAATGGGTGTTTTCAGAAGCGGGAATCGATATGAGCCGGCTGCACCTGGACGAGCGAGCGGTAGATACGGTGACGAACTTCACCACGCTGGTGGATGAATTGCAAGCCAAAAGAATTAGCAGTATCTATTTGGTAACATCCGATGACCACATGCGCCGAGCTACCGTGATCGGCGAAATTATTTTAGGCAGCCGGGGCATTACGTTCAAGCGGGTGCCGGTGCCTTCTGGGCGAGAACCGGAACCTGTCTCGAAATCAATTCGAGATGGAGCCAGAGCCATTTTGTGGGTGACAACCGGCCACACGGGTTCCAGTCTCAGCCGGTATTTCGAGCGCCGCTAGCAGGGGGTGAGCCCCGACGCACCCCGCGTTCTTTCAAGCAGCGGCGGATTCTTGTACGAGAACAAAAGGCTGCACGATCAGGCTATTAAAGCGTTTGTTTGGGTTAGCGTTCCAGTTCGAGAGTTCGGAGGTGGAAGGTTTGTAAATCAATCGCTCGCCAATCCAACCCTGTACAGAGGAGACGTTATCACTCGCCATCGCCAGCGCCACATCGATCAAGTCCAGCTCTGGCGACACCACAATCACCGCCTGGCGCTGGGCGTGGGGGATCAGCCACTCCCACTCCGCCTCGTCTACTGTTGCCGCTAATTCCGCTCTTAAATCTTGCATTGGGTTAAAAATCCAGCTTGCTTTCGGCTCATTTTAGCTTGCGGCTGCCAGAAAAAAGTTTGTTGTTAACCCATTTGGGGGTGGGGCAGGTACGGGGG
>Ga0114941_100067_pt1 | contig 21459 bp, 20 predicted proteins | sample DevilsHole_FD_89580 | JGI IMG/M metagenome (GOLD analysis project Ga0114941, IMG submission 89580) | Groundwater microbial communities from Devils Hole, Nevada to study Microbial Dark Matter (Phase II) - Devils Hole | ecosystem: Environmental > Aquatic > Deep subsurface > Groundwater | place...
AAAAGGTTCGTAGTTGGGCTTTAGCCCAAAAGGTTCGTAGTTGGGCTTTAGCCCAAAAGGTTCGTAGTTGGGCTTTAGCCCAAAAGGTTCGTAGTTGGGCAAGAAACCCTCCAACAGATCGACGAGTTACAAGCCCAGATCCGAGCTGACCGTGCCGAGAAGCCCTTCGACCCACCCATTGATGAAATTATCCACCAAATGCAGGAGGAACTAACGGAAGAACTCATGCAGGCTTGCTCTGCGCAGGAGGACGTGAATTGCGCACACCGCCACCAGTGAAAACTTGCCTTGGAGGCAGGGGGAGCTTTTGGGCGTGCAGCCCAACTACAAACTTCCCAGCCTGTAGCCGCAGGCTTCCCGTAAGGGTGGCTGGGAACGAGAGGAAAAGGGTAACAGACAAGGCAGATTCTTACTTTTTAGCAGGTTTGCTAGGCGCTTTTAAAACTTTATCTTGCACCATGCTATCAATCACTAAAGCGCTCATTATTCTCGCACCGTGTGCTGTGAAATGTACGCCATCACTGACCCTTACATATCCCTTATAACCTGATTTGTCTGCGACAATTGGAGCGTATTTAGCACCAACAGAAAAAGCATTCCAAGAGTCAACAAATTCTATTTTTGGATAATTTTTGGCTGCGTCTCTGTAAATCTGATTGATGGTATAAAAAAATCGGTAATAGCGAACATTGCTCGTTTTGGGGTGCCCTACAAAATAGACTTTTCTGATGGAGGGCGAGGCGGAGACTAATTTGGCATACCTGTCCACTCTTTCTCGATAAGCCTTTTTCCAGTCGTCTGTAAGGATAACTCGGTATTTGCCCTGAAAATCTCGGATGTCTTGGTTGTCATTCCCGCCAAACATAACCACAAGCACATCCGGTTTGTAAGATTTGAGAAGTTTGCCGGTTCTCGCATACCAGTCGTAATAATCTGTGCGATTCAATCCTGTAGATACTTTGTAAGCCAATTTCGTATGACTGATGTTATAGGAGTTTTGCAGGCTGTACTGGACTGCGGTAGCCAGGTCAAACATGATGGAATCTCCCACAAATAAAAAGCGAGAATAAGGTTTCTCCGGTTTCGCCTTGATTTGGGCCGGCTGGGGCTTTTTGTTTTCAGTTGGTTTAGGGGCTACCGGCTGTTTTTCTGGCTGACTATCCGGCATTTTTTCTGCCGCATCAGGTTCTGGATCTTCCTCGTCCCTGTCAAAGTTAACAGTTTTAATGTCGCTCCAAAACTCTTGTTCGCTTTTTCGGAAACCCTCCAGCTTAACTTTCTGGGCTGCTTCTTTAATTGGGGGGGGAGCGAACTGACTTGAGGCCAAGTTCTTGAGGAATATAGGAAAATTGAAAGATATCAAACCGAGCGTAACTAAAACAGCGAGAAGTAGAAATTCGCGATCTCTCATGGCTTTCAATGGCTTTCAGAAGTTAAAGTAGATAAACGGGGGTACGGTACTCGGGCCGAGCATGAGTATAGTGTACAGTATCGCTGCAACAAATGCAACTCTCCATAACAAATTATTAACAGAGAAGAGGCGAGAGAACAGTGAGCTAAATCTGTCCCCAAAAAAATTCATGGCCATGAGAGTGGCCAGCACCGCGTACAATTGCCAAAAATTGAATTGGACGGTCTGGACTTTGTTCCCGGCGACAATACCGCCAATGAACGTTGCGGCGCTATCCCAGGTTTTAGTATTGAAAAAAATCCAGCTAAAGGTGATAAAAGTAAAAGTAATCAACCAGCTGGATGATTTGAGGGCGGCTCCAAAAAAATAGCCCGGTTTAAGCCGAATGGATTTGGTTAAATCTTGAAAAAGATGGTTGGCCACTAATCCTAAGCCGTGCAGCCCGCCCCACACAATAAAATTCACACCGGCACCATGCCAGAAGCCACCTATCAGCATGGTTAAAAGTAAATTGATATATTTCCTCAATTTACCCGCTCTGTTCCCACCCAAAGGAATGTACAAATAATCCCTCAACCATTCCGAGAGACTGATATGCCAGCGCTTCCAAAACTCTTGCAAACTCAGCGCCTGGTAAGGCATATTAAAATTTGGGACAGGTTTGAAGCCGAGCAAACTTGAAATTCCATTAGCCAAATCTGAATAACCGCTAAAATCTGCATAAATCAAACAGGAATAGGAAAGTGCCGCCAGCAGCAGATCGGTGCGGCTGTATTGCAGGGGCAAACTGAAGGGGGATTGAGTGAAGTCAAATAGAAAACTCGACAAGGTGTACTTTTTGAACAGTCCCGACAGGATCAAGGTGATGACCTCTCCTGTATGATAGTCATATTTACGCGGGCTGTTCAGCTGAGCGTAGAAGTCTTTGGCCCTGGCAATTGGGCCAGAAGCAATTTGGGGGAAATAGGTTATGTAGACGGCATAATCCAGAAAACTGGGACAGGAAATTTTACTCTTATAGAGGTCTGCCAAGTGAGATATCATTCTAAACGTATAGAAAGAAACCCCAGCCGGCGCAATGATTTGTAACGCTTGGAAGCTGGCTTGTATATTGAGCGAGTTGAGCATTGAGAAGAGAGAGTCCACAAAAAAGTTGTAATATTTGAAGACGCCCAAGTAAATCAGGTTAAAAGCTATACCGGCAAATAGTATCCTTTTTCTCAGCTTGCCTTCACTCAAAGATATGGCCCGCAGCGTCAAGTAATTGACCGCAGTGTCCGCCAGCAGCAATCCCAGAAAAGTCGGGCTCCAAAAGGAATAGAAAACTAGGCTCGCTCCCAGCAATAACCACTTGTAAACAGTCACCTTTTCTTTCAAAAATATGGCGGCGCTAAAAACAATCAGGAAAAACACCAAAAATTGATAAGTTGGAAATAGCATGGACAAGCTCTACTGATAATTGAATAACCAAAGTTGCAACTTTTGGAGGCAGAGCCTCTAAAGTGGCGTTCCCAGGCTCCGCCTGGGAACGAGGGGAAACTTTTGGAGGCAGAGCCTCTAAAGTGGCGTTCCCAACGAAGGGAAACCCGAAATTGCGCGGGATAGTGGGGCGAAGCATCGGGTGAGCCGCCTTGGAATGTGGGTATTATCAGATATTTTGCAGCAAAATGTCAATATCATCCTATCTGAAAGCTGTCCGCCCCACAACCGGGGGAGCGCCAACAATGGAAAACATCGCAGACTTTACCCTATCCTGTCCCATCCCAATTCAGCAATATCCCAACGTCCTGCTGGCGCACGGCGGCGGCGGGAAGCTGATGAACCAGCTGATTGAAAAAATGTTTCTGCCGGCATTTGGCCAGTCGGGCACTGTCCCGCACGACTCGGTGGCGCTGACTCTGCCGGCAGGCAAAATTGCCTTCACCACTGATTCCTATGTGATCCGCCCCCTGTTCTTTCCCGGCGGCGACATCGGCTCCCTGGCTGTCCACGGTACAGTGAACGACCTGGCCATGAGCGGGGCTCGCCCCCTTTACCTGAGCGCCGGCTTCATCCTGGAAGAAGGGCTCGCTATGGAAACCCTCTGGCGCGTCGTGCAGTCCATGCAGCGAGCTGCTGAGAGCGCCGGCGTGCGAATCGTTACCGGCGACACCAAGGTGGTGGACAAAGGTAAGGGGGATGGCATTTTTATCAATACTGCCGGTGTTGGGATAATAGAACACTCGCAAATCATAGCGCCTCAAAGCGTGCAGCCGGGGGACGTGCTGCTGCTCAGTGGGGACATTGGGCGTCACGGGATCGCCATCATGGCAGTCAGAGAGGGGTTGGAGTTCGAGACGGCGATCGAAAGCGATTCCGCGCCGGTGGCCAGTTTGGTGCTCGAACTCCTCGATGCCGGTGTGGAAATCCACTGCATGCGGGATCTGACGCGCGGCGGTTTGGCGAGTGCGCTCAACGAGATTGCCACAGCTGCCGGTGTCACCATCCAGATTGAGGAAAGTGCGATCCCCGTGCGGGAAGACGTGCGGGGTGCTTGCGAGATTCTGGGGTTCGATCCCCTGTATGTCGCTAATGAGGGCCGGTTTGTGGCCTTTGTGCCGCCGGCGTTTGCCCAGAGGGCGCTGGAGATAATGCTCGCCCACCCCACCGGCACCGACGCCAGCATTATCGGCATGCTCACAGCGACCGGCAGATCCCAGGTGAATTTGCGGAGCTTGATTGGTGCCGGTCGCATCGTTGACATGTTGAGCGGCGAACAGCTTCCGCGCATTTGCTGAAAAGCTGCCCAGCAAGCGCCCAGGCAAATGTGTAGCTTTGTGTAGAAATTCAAAATTGTGTTTGATTCGGCTATCCGAACCAGTCACCGCAGGGAGAAAACATATAAATTGAAAGAGTATCAAAGCGGAGCGCGGCTGGGACATATGGTCAGACTCACCCAGCCGCACAGCTCCGGGAGGAAATAAAATGGTCAAAGTTACGCAAGGCTCTCGCCAGAGATTCGATATCAGTCTCCCGAAAAAGTCCCAGCCATCAAGCCGGGGAGTGATCCCGACTCTGGAGGAGCGAATCGAAGAAGCTCGCGAGCACGCACGCTTGGTCACTGAAACCAGAGGCGTGGTGTCTCCAGAAGCAGCTGCGGCTTGGGATGTGGTAGAAGAGTTGCTCGCTGAAGCCGCTCACCAGCGAGCCAACAAGCCCAAAACCAATTTCGATCTCTACTGTGAGGAGCGTCCAGACGCCCTCGAAGCTCGGATTTACGACGTTTAGGCAGATTGAGAGCTACACTCTCATATCATTTCGCCCAAAACCGGCACGCATCACCCGCAACCGCACACTTATCGAGCGGGGCTTTAGGGGAACTGCCGGTGCGCCACAAAAGGGAGAAGGGAGAAGAGACACACAATACTCTCTTCTCCCTTTTCGCGTTTCATATCAAATCCGGTTCACTGTCGTATACGCCCTAACGCCCCAACCCGCTTCCCTTGCAGGAGAGGGGGCGCTGGCAGCCCTAAAGGGGGTGCGGTTCTTGTTTAATCTATCTCTTCATTATGCCCTTTTGGGATGGTCGTCTAACGGGGAAAATGTTAAAATATTATTAGGAAAAAAGTTTTAAATAAAATAGCACTTTGGCATCTTATAATACAGACAGAAGTGACATTTTATGCAGTCCGCACCTTCGCTTAAGCAATCTCTGCGTTGTTTTAAGTTATGTAAATCTTTGGCATCCAGGATTGACAAACCGGAAGGTTTCTGTATTAGTCTGATATAGGAAATTATCGGCACGCCTGGAAGCAGGCGCAGGCCAAACTCAGCTTTGTAACGAGAAGATGGCGGCTTCGCTTCTGTTCGTTACTGGTGCTTTGAGGTGAAGCGCGATTGACCGGCAAGGCAGCCATCTGCCAGTGGTTTTTGTCTGACTGTCTGGCGCGACGGTTTGACAACAAGGGGGTTGTTTTAGTAACCGGGAATGCAGCCGGCAAGACAATTTACATTTCGCCGAAAATACGTTATATTGATCAACGAGTAGAGAGGGAAGAGCCAGATAAGGCAGCGCCATTTAACCTGGAACAAGCCAGAAAGATAGCGATCAACGACCGCGAGCGCCAAATCGGGCTATTTTCAGAGAAGGTTCAGAGCCTCTTGAAAAAGTTATGATAGGGAAATTTTAGGGGGAAAATCTCGAATTCAACCCACTCCCAATTGACCCGACGACCAGTTCAAAGAAAGCCCCGGCGACGGGCGGCGCGAGAGGCAAGGCGCAAAGCTGTTTTGCAAGATCAGGAAGGATGAGAGACATGGAAACTTCCACTGCTAAACCGGCAGTCGAACAGAAACAGAAAGGAACAAAAGAAGCAGCGAAAGGGCATCCGAGCGGCGACAAACGCTTCCGAGTGCTGGACATGACAATGAAGCGCAACCAGTACCGCCCAGATGCGCTGATTGAAGTGCTGCACAAGGCGCAGGAAGCCTTTGGCTTCTTGGAAGAAGACGTACTGATTTATATAGCGCGGGGGCTGAAACTGCCGCTGTCGCGGGTGTATGGCGTCGCCACGTTTTACCACCTCTTCTCGCTGAAACCGGGTGGGGCTCACACCTGCGTGATTTGCCTGGGCACCGCTTGCTACGTCAAAGGCAGCGGCGAAGTCCTCTCGGCGCTGGAGAAGCACGCCGGCATCTCGCAAGGCGAGACAACCCCAGACGGACAGCTGTCAGTGATGACGGCGCGGTGTATTGGCGCGTGCGGCATCGCACCGGCAGTCGTGTTCGACGGCACGGTAGCGGGCAAAGTGACGCCAGAGCAAGCCATTGAAAAAGTCCAAGCATGGCTCAACAGCCCTCAGGAAGCAACCGTCAGCGGTTAATGGCTACGGAGACAGAGGAAAGAAGACTATGGATTTAACAGAATTGCGGCAAATTGCCCAAAAAGAGCGCCAAGCTCACAAGCCCATCCGCGTGCACTGCTGCACGTCCACCGGCTGCCAAGCCGCCAACTCCCTCGGCATCAAGAAAAATCTCGAAGCAGCCGTAAAAAGTGCCGGTTTGGGCGAGCGCGTGCAAGTTGTCGGCGTCGGCTGCATGGGCTTCTGCGGTCGCGGACCCCTAGTGCAAGTCGAGCCGCAAGAAACACTCTACGAGGAAGTCACGGTTGACCAAGCCGCCTCTATTATAGAAGCGCTCAACGGCGGCACCGCCACCGCCATCGAAGGCGATCCCCACCACCCATTTTTTGCCCGTCAAATGCGGATTGTCCGCGAAACCAGCGGCAAAATAGACCCTGAACGCATAGAAGAGTACATCGCCGAGGGCGGCTACGAGTCCCTCTACAAAGTCATCCACGACATGACCCCAGCTGAGGTGGTTGAAGAAATCACCAAAAGCGGACTGCGGGGGCGGGGCGGGGGCGGCTACCCCACCGGCTTGAAGTGGGCCACCGTGGCTAAAATGCCGCCCGGGCAGAAGTACGTGATCTGCAACGCCGACGAAGGCGATCCCGGTGCCTTCATGGATCGCTCCGTCCTCGAAAGCGACCCCCATCGCGTCCTGGAAGGCATGGCCATCGCCGCTTACGCAGTGGGAGCCTCAGAAGGCTTCATCTACGTCCGCGCCGAATACCCCCTGGCCATCGACCGGCTGCAAATCGCCATCAAGCAAGCCAAAAGATACGGCATCCTCGGCAGTCAAATCTTCGACTCCTCCTTTGACTTCAAAATAGACATCCGCATCGGTGCCGGTGCCTTCGTCTGCGGCGAAGAAACCGCCCTCATCGAGTCCATTGAAGGCAAGCGCGGCATGCCCAACCCGCGCCCCCCCTACCCAGCGGTGTCGGGCTTGTGGGACAAGCCGACCTTAATCAATAACGTCGAAACCTTCGCCAACATCGCCGCCATCATTCGCGAGGGTGCCCAGTGGTACGCCAGCATCGGCACCGAAAAAAGCAAGGGCACCAAAGTGTTCGCCCTCACCGGCAAAATCCGCAACAACGGACTGATCGAAGTGCCGATGGGCATCACCCTGCGCGAGATTGTCGAAGAAATGGGCGGCGGCGTCCCCGACGGCGAAGTCAAAGCCGTGCAAACCGGCGGACCGTCTGGCGGCTGCATCCCGGCTTCCCTGCTGGACACGCCGGTGGACTACGAATCCCTGATCAAACTCGGCTCTATGATGGGGTCAGGGGGCATGGTGGTCATGGGTCAGGACACCAGCATGGTGGAAATCGCTCACTTCTATATGGAATTCTGCCGGGGCGAAACTTGCGGTAAGTGCATCCCCTGTCGCACCGGCACCGTGCAGATGTACGGGGCGCTCACAAAAATCCTCAACGGACAGGCGACTCTGGCGGATTTGGACAAGTTGGAACAGCTGTGCTTGATGGTGAAGGCGACTAGCTTGTGCGGTTTGGGACAGACGGCACCGAATCCGGTGCTCAGCACTCTGCGCTATTTCCGCGATGAGTATTTGGCGCTGATTCACAGCAGTCACAATGGGAAGGGCGCTGGTACGCAGGAGCCGGTGGCGGTGAGTAGTTAGGTTATGGATATGAACCGCCATAGACGCAAGCTCCGTAAGGAGCGGTGGGCTTCCCGCAGGGTAGACGCCAAGGACGCCAAGAAGAGAAGAGGAGAGGGATTATGTCGGTAAAGACGCTGACAATTGATGGAGTGGATGTCGCGATTGAGGAAGGCGCGACGATATTGAAGGCGGCGCAAGAGAATGGGATTCGCATTCCGACGCTGTGCCATTTGGAAGGGGTTACGGATGTGGGGGCTTGCCGGTTGTGCCTGGTGGAAGTGGAAGGCAGCAATAAGCTGTTTACTGCTTGCACGACTCAGGTGGCGGAGGGGATGAAAGTCCACACCAATACCGAGCAGCTGAAGGAATATCGCAAGATGACTGTGGAGTTGCTTTTTGCGGAAGGCAATCACGTCTGCGCGGTGTGCGTGGCGAATGAACATTGCGAATTGCAAGATTTGGCTGTTGAGGTGGGGATGGATCACTCCCGCTTCCCCTACCGTTTTCCAGAACGGGATGTGGATATTTCTCACGAGCGTTTTGGGATTGATCACAACCGCTGCGTTTTGTGTACGCGGTGCGTGCGGGTTTGTGATGAAATTGAAGGAGCTCACGTCTGGGATATTTCCTATCGGGGCGCTGCAGCTAAGGTGACTTCGGGGTTGAATCAGCCTTGGGGTGCGGTGGACGCCTGTACGAGTTGCGGCAAGTGCGTGGAGGCTTGTCCCACCGGCGCGATTTTCCGCAAGGGATCTACGGTGGCGGAAATGGTTCACGATCGCTCCAAATTGGAATTTATTGTTACGGCACGGGAGAAGAAGCAATGGACAAAGTAAAGCTAGCCACGGTTTGGCTGGGCGGCTGCTCTGGCTGTCACATGTCGTTCCTGGATTTGGATGAGTTGCTGTTCGATCTCGCCGCTCATGCTGAGGTGGTTTACAGTCCGGTTGGTTGCGATTTGAAGAACTACCCGGAAGGCGTGGATGTGGTGCTGGTTGAGGGTGCTGTCGCCAATGAGGAAAATCTGGAACTGATTCATAAGGTGAGGGAGCGCAGCAAGGTGCTGGTTTCTTTTGGGGATTGCGCTGTGACGGCGAATGTGCCGGCGATGCGCAATATGCTCAAAGGTGCCGATCCGGTCCTGAAGCGCTGCTATCTGGAGTTGGGAGATGTCAACGCCCAGCTGCCAAAGGAAGAGGGGATTGTGCCCAAGTTGCTCGACCGGGTGCTGCCGGTTCATGAAGTCGTGCCGGTGGATGTTTTCTTGCCCGGATGTCCGCCTGACGCTGACCGGATTTGGGCGGCGGTTGAACCGATGCTCAAGGGTGAGAAACCCCGGATGGAAGGTCGGGAAATGCTCAAGTTTGGCTAACAGGACAGGGATTGGTGTAAAGTTACACCCGCGATGAAATCAGCAGACCTTTGCGGGTCTGTGTTGCCAGAACGCCAGAGAGGTTATGTCTGTGAAACGAAGAAAAAAACTAAATTTTTTACAACTCACCATCGCCGCGCTGGGGCTGATTATTCTGGGTGTAATTTTTGGGCAACCGGCCTTAAATTCCCAGGCTTCCCAATCTTTGCTGCCGGCTACTGTTACCAAAATAGTAGACGGTGACACCCTGGATGTCAGGATGGCTGGATGCCGGCTGCCCTCCACCGGCAGTTCGCAAGAGTGCAGGGTTCAGCTGGCTTGTATCGACACGCCCGAGGCGAAGGCAAAGCCTTTTTTCCAGCAGTCAAAAGACCGGCTAACAGCGCTAGTGCCTCCGGGAACAGCTATAATGGTGAGAGATACGGGAAACATTACCCCCGACGGGAAGCGGATTGTAGGTGAGGTATTTGTTAAGAACAAATCGGTCAATTTGCAGATGGTTCGAGAAGGGAAAGCAGTGATTTACTGCAAAAATCTCGATAATTGTGCGGGGGCGCGAAATTCCTATCTGAGCGCTGAAGCTGCGGCTAAGCGAGAGGGTCTGGGCGTGTGGAATCCCAAGCAACCGCTGACACAATTCAGGGAAACACATCCGTGTCCTGGTTAAACTTCTCGTAGGGTGCGTTCCGCAGATCGTAACTCCCTTTTTCCTAGTGCGCGTCTGCTTGTGAGGAACACACCGGCAAGTGGGCGAGTGGGGTGCGTTCCGCAGATCGTAACTCCTTTAATGCTTGTGGGCTTCCGCACCGGCGCAACTCTACAGAGGTTGAAAATAATGAGAGAGGAGTTATATGGGGAAAACAGTTGTAATCGATCCAGTCACGCGAATTGAGGGGCACGCCAAAATATCCGTGTTTCTGGATGACGCCGGCGAAGTTTCGGACGCCCGCTTTCACGTCGTAGAATTTCGCGGGTTTGAGAAATTCTGCGAGAAGAGACCGGTTTGGGAAATGGCGGGAATAACCGCCAGAATTTGCGGGATTTGTCCGGTAAGTCACTTGCTGGCTTCGGCGAAAACCGGCGATAAAATTCAGGCGGTCAAGGTCCCTCCTGCGGGCGAGAAGCTGCGGCGGATGATGAACCTGGGACAGATTACTCAGTCCCACGCCCTCAGTTTCTTCCACCTCAGCAGCCCTGATTTTCTGCTAGGATGGGATAGTAATGCCGCGACGCGGAATGTGTTCGGGCTGATGGCGGCTGACCCGGATTTGGCTCGCAGCGGGATTCGGTTGCGCCAATTCGGTCAGAAAGTGATAGAATTGTTGGGGGCGAAGAAAATTCACCCCGCTTGGGCAGTTCCCGGTGGCGTGCGCTCTCCCCTCCCTGAAGAAGGGCGGACGTGGATACGCGAGCGCCTTCCGGAGTCGTTTAATACGATCAATACCGCCCTCGCCTTGTTCAAGCGCCTGCTGGATCAGTTCGGCACTGAGGTGGAAGTTTTTGGGAAATTCCCCTCCCTGTTTATGGGGTTGGTGGGTAAAGATGGTGTCTGGGAACACTATGGCGGTCACCTCCGCTTTACCGACAGCGAAGGCAAGATTGTGGCTGACAATCTCAGTGAGGATGACTATCAGGAATTTATCGGTGAGGCGGTGGAACCTTGGTCTTATTTGAAGTTCCCCTATTACAAACCTCTGGGCTATCCAGAAGGGATATATCGGGTTGGGCCACTGGCAAGACTGAACGTTTGTTCTAAAATGGGGGTAGAGGCGGCTGACAAAGAGTTGCTGGAGTTCCGCGACCGCGCCGGTGGGGTGGCCACTTCTTCGTTTTACTATCACTACGCCCGCTTGATTGAGGTTCTGGCAGCTCTGGAGTACATTGAGCAGCTGGTGAATGACCCGGATATTGTCTCGCCCCGGACTCGCGCCACTGCCGGTATTAACCAGCTGGAAGGGATTGGCGTCAGCGAAGCGCCGCGCGGTACGCTGTTCCACCACTATCAGGTCGATGAAAATGGCCTGCTCAAGAAGGTGAATTTGATTATCGCCACTGGGCAGAATAATTTGGCGATGAATAAAACCGTGACTCAGATTGCTAAGCATTATATTCACGGGAATGAGATTCCGGAAGGGATGTTAAATCGGGTGGAAGCCGGCATTCGGGCGTTTGACCCCTGCCTCAGCTGCTCAACTCACGCTGCAGGTCAAATGCCGCTGCACATTGAGTTGGTTACGGCGGATGGCACTGTTGTCGATCGAGTCTGGCGCGATTAATTGGGCGCGGATTAAAGAAAGCCGTTTTCGGTTAAGAAACCGGCTTTCTCAAAAGAAAGCCGGTTTCTGAGATGGTTAAGAAACCGGGTTTCTCTTCCGGGAAAGACCACTTTGTCGGAGGGAAAGTCCAAAGAAACCCGGTTTCTGAGATCGGGCAAGAGTTGGCAGAGCCGGCGGTCAGCCGTTCCCAGCCTTAGGCTGGTAACGAGGGCACGAGGGCAAAATCACAAAGGAGAATTAAGCGATGGCCAAACAGAATTTGTATTTGTGCATGGGTTCGGCTTGCCATCAACTGGGAGTTTATGAAGTTTTGCCCAAACTCCAAAGCATGATCGGCGAATATCAGCTAGAGGATAAGGTTGAACTCAAGGGGTCTTTTTGTCTGGAAACCTGTAGCGACGGAATTGTGATGAAATTCAAGGATAAAATCTTTACCAAGATTAGTCCTGAGAACATCGAGCAAAAATTTATTGAAGAAATTTTGCCAAATATCCAGTAACAGAGAGGGGAAAAATTGTCGTGGAAGCCAAAGAGAGGAATTTGTGGCAGCTGTTATGGGAGTATGACCCGAATGGCTTGATTGTGCTTGATACTGATTTGAAGATAAAGTTGGTCAATCCCGCATTTTGCAAAATGTTTCAGGTGGAAGCGGAAGATATAATCGGCCAGCAGGCGGCACAGCTTTTCGAGGATGTTGAAGATTTTAAGAGAGTCTGGGAAAAGAATGAAGTGATCAGGGGCAAAGAGAAGGAATATCCGGCTCACAACTTGTATGTGAGGAGAGTCATTTTTCCGATTCAGGATGAAAATATTATCGCTTGCATCATGGTTGATATCACCCAAGAATGGCAGCGAAAGAAAGAAATGATGAAACTCAAGACGGAGACAGTGGCCAAAGTCAATGAGGTGGTGGACAATCAAATGAAAGTCGTGCAGGAGATTGCCGGTTTGCTGGGGGAAACCACTGCTGAAACCAAGGTCAGCTTGTTGAAAATCATCAAAATGGTAGACCACGATATTGTTTAGGCAGCGCCCGCTGGACAGAGCAGACGTTTGAGGAGGAAGCAGACAGTGACAGTTCTTAAGGATGTCAGGCATGCAGTTGCGACGGATAATTTTCTCGATATTTTCGACCTCAGTTTAAATAAGAAGGGAGAAGAGCTGTGCGGGGATAAGGTTAAATTCCGCAAAACAGAGGGGAAAACCACCATTGTGCTGTCCGACGGTTTGGGCAGTGGCGTGAAAGCCAATATTCTCGCCACCCTGACCACGGAAATTATCATCACGATGTTGAATGCTGATGTCCCACTGGAGGAAGTGATCAAGACGGTGATCGGCACCTTACCTATCTGTCAAGTAAGAAAAATTGCTTACTCCACATTTACCATCATCCAAATCAAGCACGATAACAATCAGTTTAAAGTCATTAATTTTGACAACCCTCCAGTTTTCTATTTAAAGAAAGGGAAGCTGGCCAAGCTGGAATCGCACACGGAAAATATCTGGGATAAAAAGATTACCTTTTCGGAAGGGTATCTGGAAAAAGGTGATTTTCTTGGCGCTGTCAGTGATGGGGTTCTCTATGCCGGTCTGGGGGTGGCCTTGAATTTCGGCTGGGGGTGGGAAAAGATTGCCAGTTACATCGAATCGGTTTTAAACCGGCAGAGTCACACCGCCCGCAATATTGTGCAGAGCGTGATTGCGGAAACCCACTCCCTTTACCGGGGGAAAATTGGGGATGATGCCACCTTTGTGGGCGTGTGCGTCAGGCAAAGAAACCCTTTGATGATTTTCACCGGCCCTCCCCTTGACGAAAGCAAGGATATCGTGTATGTGGAAAGGCTATTAAATTTTGAGGGCCGCAAGGTGGTGTGCGGGGGCACCACTGGAAATATTGTAGCCAGCTATCTGGGGGAGACGATAGAAATGGATATCTCCACGATGCGGAAAGAACTCCCCCCTATCGGGAAATTGAGCGAAATCGATTTGGTCACAGAAGGGATTTTAACGATTTCTAAATGCCAGGAGGTGCTGCGATCCTGTCACTTTGATATCTCCCGACTGCCGGCGGACAGGAACAGTGCGGTTTTGCTGGCGCAGGAAATACTGCAAGCGGACTCAATATTATTTTTGGTGGGCCAGAGCATCAACGAGTTCTATCAAAACCCCCTGCTGCCCAAAAACATTTCCATCCGGCGCAACCTCGTGGAAGACTTAGTTAACTTTTTGCGGCAAAAGCAAAAAGAAGTCACGCTAGAATATTGTTAGCACGCCAAACTGTCAAGACAATGAATTGCAATCTCACGGCCAAGCTCCAATCCCTCCGCCACTCTGTCGTCGTCATCGGTTACGGCAACGAACTGCGCAGTGATGACGCCATTGGGCCACAAGTCGCTCGCGCCGTGCAAGCTTGGGGAGTGCCTTCCGTTCACTCGTTGGCTGTCCACCAGCTGACTCCGGAACTGGCAGAAACCCTCGCCGAAGCGGAAATGGCCATCTTTGTTGACGCTTGTATCACCCCTGCGGCTCCCCCTGCAGCTGATGGGGGGGAAGAAGATGGCCCATGCGTGCGAGTGCTTCCCCTGGAACCTGCAGGTGCGGGTGCTAGCATTGAGGCACATACGAGCGATCCGGGAACGCTGCTGGCCCTGGCTGGACTTGTTTACGGTCGCGCACCCCAAGCTTGGCTGGTAACAGTACCGGGGGTAAACTTCGATTTGGGAGAGGAGCTCTCGCCTGTCGCCGAAAATGGAATGGCTGATGCTCTTGAGGAGATTGATTACCTGATCAGGAAATCCCTATCCGCCACTGAGGTCGCGGCGCAATAGGTGCAAGCTTTGCCCAATGCCCATTCCCCAGTGGCGGTCTGCCACTCGCCCGTTCTAGAGCCGAACGGGCCATATTCCGCTTGATTAATATTTTATTAAAATTTAGCGCCCCAACGAGAAACCAGCATTATATATAATATATAGCGCCAAACGCTATGGGTAAACCCGCATTTAAAAAAATATTAATAAGCGCGGATTTCAGATTAAGAGCTAGCATGCACGAAGTGAGTTTAATGTCAAGTACCCTGGGGATCGCCTTGGAGTACGCCAGCCGGCAAGGGGCGCAAAAAATCCACCGGCTGAAAATGCGGGTGGGAGAACAGTCGGGCGTCGTTCCCGAAGCGCTGGAATTTGCCTTTGACGTGGTGACTCAGGGGACAATTGCCGAAGGGGCCAACCTGGAAGTGGAGAAAATACCGGTAATTTGTTACTGCCTTAACTGCAAGCAGGAGTTTCAACCGGATACCCTGTTCTATGAGTGCCCGGAGTGCCACGAACTCAGCACTGAGGTGCGCTGTGGGCGAGAGATTGAACTCACATCTTTGGAGGTTTCTTAACGATGTGTAAAGATTGCGGATGCAGTAAGGTCGGAGAAATTGGCATCCACAGCCATGCCGGCGCAAAAGAACACGAGCACGAGCACGGGCATGCGCACGAACACGGGCATGCGCACGGGCACGGGCATGCGCACGGGCACGGGCATGCGCACGAGCAGGGGCATGCGCACGAACACGGGCATGCGCACGGGCACGAACACGAGCACGAACAAGGGCACGAACAAGGGCACGAACACGGGCACGAACACGGGCACGAACACGGGCACCACCACCACCACAGCAATGGCAATGGGCGCAAGATGGTGGAGATTGGGCTATCGATATTAGACAAAAATGACCGGCTCGCCGAGCGCAACCGGGGCTATTTCATGGCCAAGGGACTGCTGGTGCTGAACGTGGTGTCCTCCCCAGGATCTGGGAAAACGGCCTTTCTGGAACGGACAGTCAAAAACAGCGCCAACCGCCTAAAAATAGGGGTAATTGTCGGAGACTTGGAAACCGAAAACGACGCAGTGCGCCTGCGGGGTGCCGGTGCTCAAGCAGTGCAAATCACCACCGGCACAGTCTGCCACCTGGAAGCGGAAATGGTGGCCCGGGCTGCCGGTAAGCTACCCCTGGATGAGCTGGATGTGCTAGTCATAGAAAACGTGGGCAATCTCGTCTGCCCAGCCGCCTACGATTTAGGAGAAAATTTGCGCGTGGTGCTGCTTTCCGTTACGGAAGGAGAAGACAAACCGCTGAAATATACTACCATGTTCAAAACCGCCGATGCGGTAATCGTCAGTAAAATCGACATTGCCGAAGTCGTGGGATTTGACCGCGAAAAAGCCCTGAGTAACATTCGGCGAGTGGCCCCACAAGCGACCATTTTTGAAGTTTCGGCGCGAACGGGTGCCGGGATGGAAAATTGGCAGCGCTATCTGCAAGAAAAGCTTTCAGAAATCAACCAGCAGTCGTCATTCGTTAGCATTTAAACAGGACGTCCCAATCGCTGTGCAAGCCTATTGAATGGCCTACAAAAACTATGCAAAATCTAATCGCAACGGTCACCTACCCAAAAACGCAGGATATTCTGCGCTACGAACGCCAGCCCCTTGACGCATTTTTCTCACCGGCAAGCGTCGCCGTGATTGGCGCGACAGAAAAAGAAGGCAGCGTCGGGCGCACCATCCTGTGGAACCTGATCAGCAGTCAGTTTGGCGGCACAGTCTTCCCGGTCAATCCCAAGCGAAACAGCGTCTTGGGGATCAAAGCCTATCCCAGCATCGCCCAAGTGCCCGAAAAAGTGGAGCTGGCCGTCGTGGTGACACCGGCTCCTACAGTTCCCGGTGTGATCAGCGAGTGCGTAGATGCCGGTGTGAAAGCCGCGATCATCATCTCCGCCGGCTTCAAAGAAATTGGCGCAGTCGGCACCGAACTGGAGCGGCAAGTCCTGGAGCGAGCGCGGCGGGGGAAGATGCGGATCATTGGCCCCAACTGTCTGGGCGTGATGAGCCCGAACACCGGACTGAACGCCACCTTCTCCAGCACGATGGCGCGTCCGGGGAATGTCGGCTTCATCTCCCAGAGTGGCGCACTGTGCACCGCAATTCTCGACTGGAGCTTCCGCGAGAATGTCGGCTTCAGCGCCTTCATGTCCATCGGCTCGATGCTGGATGTGGACTGGGGCGACCTGATATATTACCTCGGCGACGATCCGCGCACCCAGAGCATCGTCATTTACATGGAATCGATCGGCAAGGCCCGTTCCTTCCTGTCCGCCGCGCGGGAAGTGGCACTGAGCAAACCGATCATTGTCATTAAAGCCGGTCGCACGGAGGCTGCAGCAAAGGCCGCCGCATCCCACACAGGCAGTCTGGCCGGCAGTGACGAGGTGCTGGAAGCCGCCTTCCGGCGCAGCGGCGTCCTGCGAGTCAAGACCATTGACGACCTGTTCAACATGGCGGAAGTCCTCGCCAAACAGCCGCGCCCCAAAGGCAAGCGCCTGACGATCCTCACCAATGCCGGCGGGCCCGGGGTGCTGGCAACGGACGCCCTGATTTCAGAGGAGGGCAAACTGGCTGAGCTGTCGCCAGAAACCATTGCCGCGCTCAACGAGTTCCTGCCGCCGCACTGGAGTCACTCCAACCCGATTGACATTCTCGGCGATGCCGATCCGGAACGGTACGCCAAAGCCCTCCAGATCGCGGCCAAAGACCCCAACAGCGACGGCTTGCTGGCGATCCTGACGCCGCAAGCCATGACCGACCCCACCCAAACCGCCGAGCAACTGAAGTCAGTAGCGGGCGCACTGGACGGCAAGCCCCTGCTGGCCAGCTGGATGGGCGGCGCGGACGTGGCGGCGGGTGAGGCGATTCTCAACCGCGCCAATATCTTCACTTTCCCCTACCCGGACACAGCCGCCCATGTGTTCAACTACATGTGGCGCTACAGCTACAACCTGCGCGGGCTGTACGAAACGCCGGTGCTGCCGGAACGGTGCGGCGAAACAGCCTGCGATCGCCCTCTGGCGCAGATGATTATTCACACGGCACGCTCTGCCGGTCGCACGATTCTCACCGAGTTTGAATCCAAGCAGCTGCTGGCGGCTTATGGGATTCCGATTGTGGAAACCCGGATCGCCACCAGTCAGGAGCAGGCGGTCAGGGATGCCGGTGAAATCGGCTATCCCGTCGTTCTGAAGCTGTTTTCTGAAACCATCACCCACAAAACCGATGTGGGCGGCGTGCGGCTGAATTTGATGGACGCCCAAGATGTTGCCGGCGCTTATCACGCGATTGAAACTGCAGTGGCCAAGAGAGCCGGTGCGGAGCACTTCCAAGGCGTCACTGTCCAGCCGATGATTAAATTCGAGGGGTACGAACTGATTATCGGCAGCAGCCTCGACCCGCAATTTGGCCCCGTGCTGCTGTTCGGCACCGGCGGACAGCTGGTGGAAGTCTTCAAAGACCGCTCTCTGGCGCTTCCGCCGCTCAACTCCACCCTGGCGCGGCGGATGATGGAGCAAACCAAAATCTACAAAGCTCTCAAAGGCGTGCGCGGGCGAGCGCCGGTGGATCTCGCCGCCCTGGAACAGCTGATGGTGCAGTTCAGCCAGCTGGTTGTCGAGCAGCCCTGGATTAAGGAAATTGACATCAATCCCCTGCTAGCCTCTCCCGAACGGCTGATCGCCCTCGACGCTCGCGTGGTGCTGCACGGACCGGAAGTCACGGAAGAACAACTGCCCAAGCTGGCGGTACGCCCCTATCCGAGTCAGTACATCTCCCCCTGGGAGCTGCAAGACGGCACGCCGGTGACCATTCGCCCCATCCGTCCCGAAGATGAGCCCCTCGTGGTCAAGTTCCACGAAAGCCTTAGCGACCGCAGCGTTTATTTTCGCTACTTCCAGCTGCTGAAGCTGAGCCGGCGCATCTCCCACGAGCGGCTGGCTCGCATCTGCTTTATCGACTACGACCGCGAAATGGCGCTCGTCGCCGAGCACACCAACCCAGACACCGGCGAAAATGAAATTCTCGGTTTCGGTCGCTTGAATAAATCCCACGGAAGCGACGAGGGTGAGTTCGGGCTTCTGGTTACCGACCGCTACCAGCACCGGGGTTTGGGCACAGAGTTGCTGCGCCGCATCCTGCAAGTCGGGCGCGACGAGAAACTCACTCGCATCACTGCTGATATCCTGTTTGAAAATGTGGAAATGCAGCACATCTCCCAGAAACTCGGCTTCCGCCTTCACCGCACCCCGGATGTAGTGAAAGCAGAGATTGATTTGTAGCGGTTAGGGGTTAGGGGTTAGATATATAGCGTCTCTCATCCTTTGTGAGGTGCTGAGAAACCCGGTAACTTTGACGAAACCGGGTTTCAAAGGCCCCTAAGACCTCAGGTTAGGGGTTAGGGGAAGAGGTTGCCGGTGTGTGTGGGAGACTCCCCACTCCCACCAGCCTACTCCTACGGCCCCACTCCTGCCACCCCACTCCTGCCACCTGACAAATTAATTGCGGGCAATTCACCGCACTCGCTCTAAAATGTTATAGTGATGGCAGATTTATATAAAAAAGGTTAAGCCTATGCTCGGCTGGCACCGGCCACAATATCTATCTCTTGCTTTAGCACTCGCTTTTTTGACTTTCCTGGCTGGCGGGACGCAGGTTTTATCCGCTCAGCGCCGCCTGCAGGAAGTAGGCAATGTAGCAAACATCAACCCCGATGATATCACGGAGATACGGAACAATACCGTATGCTCTTTTATTAACGCCAATCAGGTTAACATCCGCAAGGGCCCTGGCACCCAGTACGCCACTGTCACTCAACTTAACAGGGGGGATGGTGTCAGAGCTTTGCGCCGTAAGGGGAACTGGGTACAAATCGCTGCCAGGGTGTACGGTTTCGGCAACAATGAGCGCATCGTACCCTTTGAAGGATTTGAAGGATGGGTGTCCAATCAATACATCAATGGATGCTCGGAAGATCAATTTGACAGGTGGCGTAAATAGAAGCGAAGATAAGCAAGAGCCGATTGGCAAGATAGAATGCCTCGGATCGTCAACGCTAGTTAGCAGGGAAAGGCAGCTGAAAGCAGCTTGTAGAGACAAGGAGATGTCGCGTCTAAAATTCACAAAAATCAACTTATGAAGTAAGCAAATATGACTTCGGACGTTCAAGAGATTAAAGGCAACCAGCTGATGGACGAAGAGCAAGAAAGTAAAATTCAGAATATATTCCTAAAGTCAGATGAAAATGGAGTGGGAGAAATTGCTAGAAGAATCTGGGATTTAAAAGAACATTTTAATCCCTGCATTTATGATGATAGCTGGGACTTCATGCTGGCCTGCAGGCAAGCGGACGGGACAAAAAGTGAGTGCGTCGCTCTCACCGTTTACCCAACCGCAGAAACAGCCAGAAATAAAGTTATAGTTGCCCTGAATGCGGACAATCTGGAACGGCTTTATATCAACCGGCATCGAAAGTGTATATTAGAGTTTATAGGCAGGCTGCAATACATGATGGAAAGGTCGAAAATAAAATTTAAAAAAGACTGGCATTATGTGGAAATATCTAGTCCGAAGGAAGCTTATCTGTTTGTGAAGGAGTTTTGCTGGTTGGGCGGTTACTGATGAAAAAACTCACAAAAGCGCCGGTGGGAAGCGCCGGCACACCATCCCCTAAATCTCGCCTCTCCCTGACTGTACGAGGTGCCGTTCAAGGGGTGGGTTTTCGCCCGTTTATCTACCGGCTGGCTTCAGAATTGCAGCTTGCCGGCTGGGTGAACAACTCCGCTCAGGGCGTGTTTATTGAAGTGGAAGGCACTCCGCAGCAATTGGAAACTTTCCTGCACCGGCTCGCACAAGAAAAGCCGCCCCTTTCCTCTATCCACAGTCTGGAATATTCCTGGCTGGAACCGGCAGGCTACACCACTTTTGAAATCCGCCCTTCCGCAGCCGGAGAAAAAACCGCTGTGGTGCTCCCGGATATTTCCACCTGCTCCGACTGTCTGCGGGAAATATTTGACCCCACCAACCGCCGCTATCGCTACCCTTTCACTAACTGCACCAACTGCGGGCCTCGCTACAGTATTATAGAAGCTCTGCCCTACGATCGGTACAATACTAGCATGAAACGCTTCCAGATGTGCGAGCAGTGCCGGTCGGAATATGAAAATCCCCTCAACCGGCGGTTTCACGCGCAACCCAATGCCTGCCCCACTTGCGGACCCCATCTGGAATTGTGGGACAGCACCGGCACCGTTCTCGCCACCGGCAATGACGCTTTACTTAGCACAGTTGAGGCAATTCGTCAAGGAAAAATTGTGGCGGTAAAAGGGTTGGGGGGCTTTCATTTGATGGTGCTCGCCAGCAGTGGGGAAGCAGTGAGAAAGCTGCGCCGGTGCAAGCGTCGGGAAGAGAAGCCTTTTGCGCTGATGTGCCCTTCTGTGGAATGGGTGAAAGAGCACTGTGAGGTTTCGCCGGCACAGGAGAGATTGCTGCGCTCGCCCGAGGCTCCGATTGTGCTTTTGAGGGAGAGGGATTTGAACCGCCATAGACGCGTAAGCGTTGCGGCTCGCGATAGCGAGCTAGCGGCTTCCCGCAGGGTAGACGCCAAGAGCGCCAAGGAAGAGGGGAGGGAGTGGGAAATTGCGCGGGAAGTTGCGCCGGGGAATCCCTATTTGGGGGTGATGTTGGGTTATACGCCGCTGCACCATTTGTTGATGGCGGAGTTGGGGGTGCCGGTGGTGTGCACTTCGGGGAATGTTTCGGATGAGTCTATATGTATTGATGAGCGGGAGACGATTGTTAGGCTGGGGGGTATTGCTGAGCTGTTTTTGGTTCACAACCGCCCGATTGTTCGCCCTGTGGATGATTCGGTGGTGCGGGTTATGGCGGGGCGCGAAATGGTGCTGCGTCGCGCCAGGGGGTACGCACCCCTGCCGGTGCAAATTAATTCCCCATCCCAAACCGCAGCCTCTAGCCAATATACCCAAACAGCCCAACATCCGCGTTCATCTGCTACAGGC
>Ga0114941_100068_pt1 | contig 21251 bp, 10 predicted proteins | sample DevilsHole_FD_89580 | JGI IMG/M metagenome (GOLD analysis project Ga0114941, IMG submission 89580) | Groundwater microbial communities from Devils Hole, Nevada to study Microbial Dark Matter (Phase II) - Devils Hole | ecosystem: Environmental > Aquatic > Deep subsurface > Groundwater | place...
AGGTAATGTGCTAATGGTGTACGACACTACGGTGCCGTCTGTGTCTGTGCCGGTCAGGGATGGGACGGGCGCGGTGACGTTATTCGGGGTTGGAGAAGCGGTTTTGTCTTGCGCCACCGGCGGGGTGTTGATCTCAGTCGTATCGGTGTTTTCGTTGTTGCTGGTATCCGGATCGCTGATTCCTGGGGGAGCTGCGACGGTTGCGGTGTTACTCAGCGTGCCGGTGGCGCTGCTGGAAACGGTGCCGGTGACGGTATAGGTGGCAGTTGCTCCACTGTTGAGATTCACCGTAGTATTGATGTTTCCTGTACCGTTCGCCGCACCGCAACTGCCGGTACCAGCAGTTATGGCACAAGTCCAGCTCGCTCCAGTGATATTCCCTGGAATGGTATCTGTAACTGTCGCTCCGGTAACGGTGTTGGGTCCGTTATTGGTAACAGTAATCGTATAGGTGATGCTATTTCCTGCGGTGACGGTGGTTTGATTGTCCGTTTTGCTCACCGCTAGGTCTGCCTTTTGCTCGGGCACCGTGACGCTGGACTGGTCATCTGCAGGGGTGGGGTCTAGCTGGTCAGATGCCGTAATCACAGCCGTGTTAGTGATAAAGTCTGAACTGGTGACGGTGGCCACAATCTGCAGCCCGACCGTAGCGCCACCGGCAACTTGGCCCACTGTCCACACGCCGGAGGCGCTGTCGTAACTCCCCACACCAGCACTCGCCGAGACGAATGTCAAGCCGGCGGGAAGTTTATCCGTGATTTGCACGCCGGTGGCGGCTGCTGGCCCCTTGTTGCTGAGGTTGACGGTGTAGGTAATCGTGTCGCCAACGCTGGGATTGGGATTGTCCACTGTCTTGCTCACCGCCAGGTCGGCCACTTGTTCCGGCACCGTGACGCTGGACTGGTCATCTGCCGGGGTGGGGTCTGGCTGGTCAGAGTCTGTAATCCGAGCTGTGTTGGTAATAAAGTCCGATGTGGTGACAGTGGCCTGAATCGTCAGCGTTGCTGTGGCGCTGCTGGCTAGGGTGCCTACTGTCCAGATGCCGGTGGTGGAATTGTAACTCCCCGCACTAGCACTTGCCGCGACAAATGTCAAGCCCCCGGGCAGCTGGTCTTGCAGTTCGACGCCGGTGGCGGAGTTGGGCCCGCTGTTGGTGACGGTGACGGTGTAGGCAATCGTATCGCCGACTTTGGGATTGGGGTTGTCCACTGTCTTGTTGACCGACAAGTCGGCGACTTGCTGGGGCACAGTGACGCTGGATTGGTTGTTGCTGGAATTGGGGTCTTGCTGGTTGCCGATGCTGGCAGCTGTGTTGGTAATTGGGTCGGAAGTGTTGACGGTGCCTTGAATGGTTAAGGTGGCTGTGCCTCCATTGGCTAAAGTGCCGACATTCCACAAGCCGGTGTTTTGGTCATAGGTGGTTCCCCCGCTGGGGGTAGCAGTGACAGAGGCCAGCCCATCCGGCACTGCGTCTGTCACTCGCACGCCAGTGGCATTGGCCGGCCCTAAATTGGTTACGGTGACGGTGTAGGTAATAATATCCCCCACTTTGGGATTAGGGTTGTCCACCGTTTTGCTCACCTGCAGGTCAGACACTTCCTCGGGCAGGCTGACGGTATCTATGTTATTTGAAGAGTTGGGGTCTGGCTGGTCAGACGACTGCACCTGAGCTTTATTGTCGATGCGATCCGAGGTGGTTACCGTGGCTTGAATCTGCAAGGTGACTGTAGCGTTGTTGTTGATTGTGCCAACAGTCCAGATGCCGGTGGCGCTGTTGTAACTCCCCTGACTGGGGGTGGCAGACACAAACGTCAGCCCAGCCGGCAGCTGATCCTTGATGGTGACATTCGTCGCCGCACTCGGGCCACTGTTGGTGACTTCTACGGTGTATGTCACCGTATCGCCAACGCTGGGATTGGTATTGCTCACGGTCTTCTTGACTCCGAGGTCAGCACTTTGCGTTGGCACTGTAACGCTGGCTTGGTTATTTGTCGAGTTGGAGTCTTGCTGGTCGGAAGAGGCGATCGCAGCAGTATTGGTAATCGGATCGGTGGTGTTTACCGTCGCGACAATCGTTAAAGATGCGCTGTTCCCACTCCCCAAATTGCCCACACTCCACTGGGAGGTAGTGTTGCTGTAAGTCCCCTGAGTAGCGCTAGCAGAGACAAATGTCAGCCCTGTTGGCAGTTGGTCCCTCACGACTATGTTAGTCGCTCCATCGGGGCCAGTGTTGCTCACCGTTACGGTATAGGTAATCGTATCCCCAACTTTGGGATTGCTGTTATTCACCGTTTTGCTAACCGTTAAGTCAGCCCTTTGCGGCGGAACTGTCAGGCTGGTTTGGCTATTGCTAGGGGTGGGATCTGTTTGATTGGAAGATAGCACGCTGGCTGTATTAGTAACAGATTCAGCCGTATTTACCGTCACCGTAATGGTGAGTGTCACAGTCTCCCCATTCGCCACACTTCCCACATCCCAGATGCCGGTGCCGGCGTCATAGCTTCCCCTGTCCGCAGTGTAGGACACGAAAGATAGCCCGTTGGGCAGCTGTTCCAGAATCCGCACGCCGGTAGCCGCATCTGGCCCGTTATTCTTTACGGAGATCGTGTAAGTATTGTTCTGCCCAGGGCGGGGATTCTCATTGCTCGCTGTCTTGGTCACTTGCAAGTCAGCAACTGCAGAGCGCACGCTCACATTCCCCTGATTGTTAGTCGTATCTGGATCTGGCTGGTCAGATGCCGAGATTTGAGCCGTATTGGTCACCGCATTCGTGGTGTTCACCGTCGCCTTTACTGTCAGGGTTGCCAGCCCGTTCTTGGCCAAATTGCCCACATCCCACACGCCGGTGCCAGCGGTATAAGTCCCCTGACTGGGCGTTGCTTCCACCAAAGTCAGCCCCGCCGGTATTTGGTCAAGAAGTTTCACGCCGGTGGCATTGCTCGGCCCCTGGTTGACCACCGTCACCGTAAAAATAATCGTTTCGCCAACGTTGGGACTGGCATTGCTCACCGTCTTGCTCACCTTCAGGTCTGCGGCGGCTGGGCCAATTTGGATAGTCGCGGTGTCTGTGTTGTTGCTCGCGATTGGATCGGTCACGTCTTTAGGGCGCACCACGGTTGCCGTATTGCTTAGCGATGTCTGTTGCCCAGCCACACTCGGTGAGAGGGTGCCCGTCACCGTATAAGTCGCAACTCCATCCTTGCTCAAATCCACCGTGGTGTTAATCGTATTCCCCATCCCGCTCGTCGCCCCGCACGCCCCCGTGCCTGCAGTGATACCGCACATCCAGCTGACGCCGGTAATTTCCGGGGGAATGGAGATATCTTGCACCTTAGCGCCTTGAACGGGACTGGGCCCCGCATTGGTGACAGTAATCGTGTACGTCACTGTACCGCCGGGAATGACTGTGCTGGAGGCAGGGACTTTGGTAATTTGCAGGTCAGCTTTTCTGAGCAAAATCTTGTTTTGCAGGCTGACGGTTCCAGAGGGTAAATACGTCCAGTTGTCAATCCCTCTGTCGTTTCCCCAGCCACTGGTGCCTGCCGTGGGGCTGCCACTGAATTTGTGAGCGCCAGAGGAACTGTAAACCCCTGTGAGAGCGCTCATGGGGTCGGGGACTACGCTGGCGTTCTGGTTGCCGACTAATTTGGAGTCGTCGTAGTAAACAAGGTCGCAATTGCTGATGCAACTTCCGCCTGGTGCGTTAAGCCGCGTTATCTTAAGTCCGTTGGGGTTTTCTTCAACGTCTATGAAAGGAAAATGCACTTCCCCCGCATGCAATTCGATGGTGGCACCGTAGCCAAACGAGCTAGGATCTAACGGGTTTCCGTTCGCATCTTTCCCATCCCAAAATACGGTATTAGCGCCCGGTTGCACCCGCCCTAACAAAACTCTGACATTTGTCAGGCCGTCTTCGGAAGCAATCTTGATGGTGTAACTGCCCTCTCCACTAGAATTGAAGGTAAAGTTACCGCCCAGGGGGTCTGTGCCGGCAGCTCCGACAGTCCCCTCGATGCCTGTAAACTGAAAATTGGTGGCTGTGGGAGGGGGTGTTGGCGGTTTGAGCAGCCAGGTAGAACCGGTGGGTGTGGATGCTGATGAGGGCAGGTTAGGATCGGGTGGGTTCAGAAAAAGCTTGTGCGTGGTGTTATCATTAGCCGGATCGCCTGGGCCCTCTAGCGCTACTGTACTGGGGAGCTGAATAGATTGATAAATAGGGTTGCCGTTAGCGTTTTTAAATCCTTCTTTGTTTGCATAAAAAATGAACCCAAAAGGTTGCTGGCCGTTCAAATCTATGTTATACTGATAGCCATCTTCCGTCTGCACGAAAGCTCTAGAGTAAAGCCTGGAAGTTTGGGCTCCCATGTTGATAGAAAAATAGTTGGTGAACACCCGACCTGTTTGGTCTGCGCCTCCCTTGCGAACCGTCACATCCCAAGCGGTGACATTGCCGGTATTGCCCTGGTCTGTCGCCTGAGTCCACGCGTAGCTATTAGATCTAGCTGTGGGATTGACTGTGCTGGCAGAATTCGGGCTGACAAAATCTATTTCCCAGACCCCACTTTGACCGGCACCCACAGTCACCGTGCAGGGGGTGTAACCGCCTGCATTGGGCAGCGGGCCGGCCACTTCTTGCGCCCGGTTAGCAATCACCCCAACTCCGCCTCCAATCAGACAGGTGCCAGAAGTCCCATCGGGTGCGCGATAGTTAATTTTCCCGCTGCCAATCCCCACAGCACTGGACCCCAGATTAATCGTCTCCCCTGCCTCAGCATACACCTTAATCACAGTTCTGCGCCGAATTTGGTTGTTGGTGTTGGAGGAAAAGTCGTTGCGAAATTCCAGGTAGGGGCGAGAGTTCAAAGGGTCAGGGTTCGTGCTCGAAGTCAGTTCCCTACTCCCTTCCGCACGCACCGGCACCCCCCACAATCCGGCACCCCCAATCACAAACGCCGCCACAGCAGTGCTTTTCACCCACCGGCTGCCGTTCCCGCCATTCAACCAATTCATCTCCATTTCTTCTCACCCCCCACCTGCGTATTTAACGAAGTGTGCTTGACACTAAATTTCCCAGCACCGGCACTCCCACCACCACGCGACTCCTGCGGCGGCGCAGGCACCGGCTTCTGCAAACCAAACCCGCTAAACAGCTCATTCACCTTCACCGTCAGCCCCACATAAGGCCCACCGGCAGAGCGAGAACCGTCCAAATCCCTGTCGGTAATATTCCCGAACACATACCCCGCCGACAAGCGCAAATTCGGCGTCAAATAATACCCCGCCTCCAGCACAAAACCTGTCTCGTCGTAACCGTCTGCCGGCTGCGTTACCCACCGCACCTCACTGGCCACATCCCAGCTGTAACCCAACCTGTAAGTCGCTCGCCATTGCCCTAGCCCCACCGTTCCTCTCCCCACCAAATCATCCGCCAAATAAGACGTGCTGCGCCGCAGCGCCACTTTCCCATAAAACTCCCACCGCCAGTCGGGCGCGTATATCCCTTCCAGCGCAAAGGTGTGGTCATTATACCCCGTCCCGCTGCCCAATAATATCGTGTCGGGAATCGTAGAGGGATTGCTCCGATAATCGTACCGCAGCAGCGCATTAAACTTATCATCCGCCGGATCCCGGTACGCCAGCCCCAACCTCAAATTCACCGTATCCCCCAACTCCTCCAGCAGCTGGTTAGAACTGGACGCCTGCTGATACCTGAACAGTCCTGTCAGCGCCCTAGAAATCTTACCATTCGCCGCCGCCGAAATCACAGTGTTGTCTCCCCCAGATGAAGTCCGGTGTTCGTATCTAGCCGATGCCTGAAAATCGTCACTTCCAGTATACTGCAACCCCACACTGTACGAGTCTCCCCCCCGCACACCTAAAGCAGATGCCCCCTGTCCATAAGCGTAGGGCTGAGCATACTGCACCCCTGCGCCGGTGCGCCCGAACAAATCCCCAAAAATGTGCTCGTAACTCCCATCTAACCTCAATCCGGGCGCAATTGTCCACCCCTGTCTTATCCCCAGCGCCCCCGTCATCGCCTGGGCATTAACTATGCCAAAGCGCCCGGTAAGTGTCGTGTCTTGTCCAACCTTATAATCCCCGGTAATATCCAAACTGGTAATCGAATTATCCTCATACTGTCCCCCATTAAAAAAGACATGGCTCAAGCGCACCGCAATCCCCGGATACACTGCCCAGTCTAACCCTAAAATTGTCCGGTTGGGATAGACGATATCCTGATCGGAAGACAGGTTGAGTTCGTTTTGCGCCCGGAAGGTCAGGCTGTCGGTAAATCTGTACGTCAGCCGCGAGCGCAACTGGCTGGAACTCACATTAAAAGGATTGGTGGGCTGATTGTCCTCTCGGTGCCGGTTAATATAGTCAAATTCTACTGTAGCATCCCTTCCCAGACGCTGCAACAACCCGGCAGAAATTGTCGTCAGCGCATTATCCACCTGACTTCCAGGAATCTGTTCCAGTCTCGGCTCAAATAAATCTTCATAGGATGTTAAAACCCGGGGCGCTACTCCCTGATTTCTCTCGCGGTCATAACTGGCACGCAGCTGGGTTGCCCGCGAAACTTGATAGTTCACTTGCCCGCCGTAGCGAGTTTGTCCAGGCACAAAACTGGTGGTGGCATTATTAGAAAACCCTGTCTCTGTAGACCTGTAATATAGCCGGCTGCTGACCTCACTCCCTAAACGCGCGTTCAAATCCAGCCGGTAAGCAGAACCGCTCACTGCCCCCACAATATCGGAATCGTTGCTGGAATGGGCGTACTCCCCAATCAGCTGTCCAGAAACCCCATTTGTTTGACCGGCACCACTTGCCGGCGATCCGAAAGACAGCAGGAAATCCCCACCGTAAAGTTCAAAATTCCGCACCCCCTGATTTTCCCGCATGTACGTCGCGCCAAACCAATTCGGACCGCCCGCCGCACCTTCCCGCGTCAGGTGATACTGCAATCTCCCCCCCCAAACATTCGTATCGCCATTTTGACTGTCGAATTGATATGTCGTCACAATCCGCCGCACCAAAACTGTGCCGAGCGGGTCTATTTCTATGCGCTGAACAGGACGCCGGAACAGCAATGTCCCCCGGTCGTAATCAATCTCGTAATCCGCACCCCTGCTCAATTGCTGCCGGTACACCACTGTCCCCGGTCTGTCCAATTCCTCCACTTCCAGAAATACGTCTTCGCTTCCCGAAATCACCAACCTCCGCGACAGGAAATAATACCCACTTGTCCCGTCTGGCACGATCGTGTCCCTCTGGAATCCCTCCACATCCGCACTATAAAACCCACTCAATTGCAGATTGCCCAAATTATAGGTACTCTTGAACCCGTGCAGGGAGCGAGTGATGCCGGTAAACTGCTGCGAGGAAGTGGAAAACTCCGCCGTGCTGAAATCCCCCCACATGAAATAGTCTGGGTCGGCACCGGCAACCGGCGACGATCGCTCAAACCGCAAATATACCGAGTCACTGGAAGGCGCAACCGTCTCCCGCGAACAGCTATCCCCGTAAATCGGATACTCCTGCTCGGAAAACTGAATGTCCCCAAACAGCCGCCGCCCCTCAATCCTGTCGCAGGTTTGATTCAGGTTGCGGAAGCTGTTGTACGCGCCGGTGAACAGCCACCCCCCCAGTTTGCCGGTGGCGAATGCCGCACCCCGGACATCGAACTGGTAGCTGTTATCCTCATCCGCCGGCAAGAAATCCCGCATGCTTCCCCAGAAGTCCGTTCCCCTCGGCCCCAGACGGAAGTCCACCACCCCCGTCATCAAACTCGGACGCAAATCTGTCTCGAACTGCAGCTGCGCAAACGCTTCCAACTCCGGATTGAAGGTTGGCGGTTGCGGGTTGGGGTTGGGAATTGCGGCGCGGATGCGCACCGCACCGGCACTCAAAGAAGACTGCAAGGTCGCCAAAAATTCCCCAGCTGTCGCTTTAACTTGATACCCGGGCTGCGCCAGATCGTAATCCGGGCTGATAAACTTCCCCCCACTCGCTACCAAAGTCACCACCGCATCCCGATTAGAGCGATTGCCTGTAGCATCCAGCAAAAACCCCCTGACTGTCGCCGTCGAACGCCCGTCCGCCGGAATCCGTGTTTCTACGGTTTCCACTTTTAGCTGTGTCGGTGTGCCCCGCACCACAATCGACAGGCGAGACGCCTGTCCTACGTCGGATGGACTAGACGCCTGTTCCAATCCCTGTTCCCTCACCTCCAGGGTATTCTCTCCCTCCTTTAAAGGAACCCCATACCACGTTTGCGTCACAGTCCCAGTTTTCCTGTCCGTTTCTGTGCTACCCACCAGTTTTGGATCTACCGGCTGTCCGTTTACCCGCAGTTCCACCTGTTTGCCAATCGGGAATTCCAGGATCACTGTCGCCGCCGGCACGTCCAGCACTGCCCCCGGTGCCGGTGAGACAATTCGCATACTGTTGGCAATCTGCAATTGTTGTGGGGGCACCCCTTTCTCGCTCCCAGGCTCAGCCTGGGAACGAGAGCCAGTCGGCTCTGCCGACTTCCCGAGTCGGGAGTCGCTGGCACCTGTTGCAGTGCTGGGATTAGGGGATGAGGGTATTTGGGATAATTTGTCAATCCCCTTCCTTTGTACGGATAACCGTCCAAAAAAGTCTATCTTCCGCGTGAATAGTTTTGCTTCTTGCGGTTGGCCAGCTCCCTGTGAGGGGGTGTCCACCGTATCGCCGGCGAGGCTGGATTCCTTTTCTGGCGAGGCTTTTAAGGAAAGTTCACCTGTTGGCGGGCCATCTTCTGCTGGGATTTGGAAAATAGAAAAGGCATCATATTCTTCCAATATAGCAGGAGAAGGTTCGGTCGCGATGTTTGCATATATTTTTGTTGCCTTGCTGTCAATAAATTGCCTTACAGATTGTTCTGATAATTGCGGGACATAATTAGTCGTTTCTATGGCTATTTCCCCGCGAGCGACTTTGGGAGAAATAAACGCGCCGGCAAGACTTAACAGAAAAATTAATCTCAAATTGTTCATCGGTTGCCTCCTTCCCTGACTGGGGTGACAGCGAAGTTCATGCGCACCAAGCCGCCCGGTTCCAAATGCACCAGTCTCGACTGACTGTTGCGCTCTGCGAAACGGTGATTGGGAGCGATATTGTAGCCTGGAACGCTGGTGAGGTCGAGTGTGCCGGTGCGGTATCCGGAAATAGCATTAGCGACGGAGAACAGACCGTTACTGTCGGTGACGATGCGGTTGCCATCATCAAGGAAAACTACGGCGTTGGGGATTCCGGGCTCGTCTTTCTGCTGCTCGCCGTCGAAGTTCTTATCCAGGAAAACCCTTCCGATAATCGTGCCGCAGTCGGAGACAATACCGGGGCGGATCGCTATTTTGTGCGTGGCGGGACCGTCTTTGACACCGGCACCGGTGTCGGTGCGCCGCCCCTCAACAATCGCCGAGTTGATGCCGCGCCCGCGCATGGAGTCGGGAGTGAGACGGGCGGCGTAGGCGATATTGAGGACTTTCCCCGGCGCGAGGGTGAGAGTGCCGGCACTCAAATTAACCTGCCTTTCCCGATTGCTGGCGGTGAGAGAGACGCGCTGCCCATCGAGTTCAGCCCGCACGGAATCTGAGCGGAAGCTCAATCCCAGGGGGAGTTCGTCGGTGACGGTAATGCCGGTGAGCGGTGTGTTGGAAAGGTTGCGGATAGCGAGGCGGTAGATAACCGTATCGCCGGGTTCCGCTGCAGCGCGATCGCCAGTTTTGATGATTTGAATGGATTGCGCGTCGCAAACAGCAGTACTTAAATCGAGAACTGCTAAACTCAGCCCGACGCGCTCGGCATCTCGAATGTCGATCGTGCCGTTTACAGATGTGCTGCCGTTGGTGGCGCTAATCGGGCGACCGTCTAGGGATGTGGCGGTGTAGCTGGTAATGCCATTAACTGTCTGGCCAATATCGATGCGGATGCGCCGCTCGTTGAAGTTGCCTCCTGGTGGCGGACTGACTAGCAAGATGTACCGCCGTCCGGGTGTCAGCTGATCTCGATTGACATCGAGCAGGAAACTATATTTTCCATTTTCGGCGTTGGAGAGGAAGAACGGATTGCTGTTTTCCCTATTCGGCTCCAGCCCTTCGGCCACATTGTTGCCGGGAATGTCGGGCACTTCTGTGGGCGTCAACCCCAGCAACTGACCGAAATTGGTGCCGGTGGGATCGGCAGCAGCCGCTTCGTACAGGGATATGCTAAAGCCGGTGTAGTCGGGCAATATCTCACCGGCGCAACCTGTAACCCGCCCCAGGGGATCTGTCATTTGCTGGTTGTTGGCGGGGGGGATTATTACTGTCTGCTGCACCGGCACCGGAGTGCTGCCCCCCATGCTCACCGTCACAGATGAGCCGGTGGAGGGAATCGGATTGACTTGCACGCCAACGGTGACGTTGACTTGTCCCCTAGGCGGAATCACTACGTTTGTGGGCGTCGTCACGGGTATCGGAGTCACCGGCACCGGCGTCGGCGTTGGCGTCGGCGTCACCGGCACGGGTGTGGGTGCCGGTGTTGGTGTCGGTGTGGGAATCGGTGTTGGTGCCGGTGTTGGTGCCGGTGTTGGTGCCGGTGTTGGTGCCGGTGTTGGTGCCGGTGTTGGTGCCGGTGTTGGTGCCGGTGTCGGTGCCGGTGTTGGTGCCGGTGTCGGAATCGGAGTTGGAATCGGAGTTGGTGCCGGTGTTGGTGCCGGTGTTGGTGCCGGTGTTGGTGCCGGTGTGGGAATCGGTGTTGGTGCCGGTGTTGGTGCCGGTGTTGGTGCCGGTGTCGGTGCCGGTGTTGGTGCCGGTGTGGGAATCGGAGTTGGAATCGGAGTTGGTGCCGGTGTCGGAATCGGCGTCGGTGTCGGAATCGGCGTCGGTGCCGGTGTCGGTGTCGGCGTCGGTGTCGGAATCGGCGTCGGTGCCGGTGTCGGTGTCGGTGTCGGAATCGGTGTTGGTGTCGGAATCGGCGTCGGTGTCGGAATCGGCGTCGGCGTCGGAATCGGTGCCGGTGTGGGAATCGGCGTCGGTGTCGGAATCGGTGTTGGTGCCGGTGTGGGAATCGGCGTCGGAATCGGTGCCGGTGTGGGAATCGGCGTCGGCGTCGGAATCGGTGCCGGTGTGGGAATCGGCGTCGGCGTCGGAATCGGTGCCGGTGTGGGAATCGGCGTCGGCGTCGGAATCGGCGTCGGTGTCGGGTTTGGCGTCGGTGTCGGAATCGGAGTTGGTGTCGGTGTGGGAATCGGCGTCGGTGTGGGAATCGGAGTTGGTGTCGGAATCGGAGTTGGTGCCGGTGTCGGCGTCGGAATCGGCGTCGGAATCGGCGTCGGCGTCGGAATCGGTGCCGGTGTCGGAATCGGTGCCGGTGTGGGAATCGGCGTCGGTGTGGGAATCGGAGTTGGTGTCGGAATCGGTGTTGGTGCCGGTGTGGGAATCGGCGTCGGAATCGGTGCCGGTGTCGGAATCGGCGTCGGCGTCGGAATCGGCGTCGGCGTCGGAATCGGCGTCGGTGTGGGAATCGGAGTTGGTGTCGGAATCGGAGTTGGTGTCGGAATCGGAGTTGGTGCCGGTGTCGGCGTCGGAATCGGCGTCGGCGTCGGAATCGGTGCCGGCGTCGGAATCGGTGCCGGTGTGGGAATCGGAGTTGGTGCCGGTGTGGGAATCGGAGTTGGTGCCGGTGTGGGAATCGGAGTTGGTGCCGGTGTGGGAATCGGAGTTGGTGCCGGTGTGGGAATCGGAGTTGGAATCGGAATCGGCGTCGGTGTCGGGTTTGGCGTCGGCGTCGGTGTCGGGTTTGGCGTCGGCGTCGGTGTGGGAATCGGTGCCGGTGTGGGAATCGGCGTCGGCGTCGGTGTGGGAATCGGCGTCGGAATCGGCGTTGGAATCGGAGTGGGAATCGGAGTGGGAGTTGGCACCGAACAGCCTGTGAGCAAAAATGGACTCCCACCGGCATTAATTACGCTGTAGCTAACGCCGGTTACTGTACCGGTGCCGGTAGTCTGTTTTTGAATCGCACTGGCGTCGGGAACTTGAAAACTGATCGCACTGTTGCTGGGATTGGAAATAACAAATTCAAAGTAGAGAACATCCCCTTGGCGAATGCCTGTGCTAATGCCGGCGCGAAGGGTGTCCATCTCGCGAATAAAGTCCTCCCGCAACTGGGTGAGGGTTTCTGCTTTACTGGGCACTACCCCCACCATCGCTTGAAAAGCTGTTTCAAACGCTTGGTTTACCGGCGTCGTGCGGGTAGATTTGCTCAGCACTCCGATTGCTGCTTGGGTTGTCGCTTCCGCTTCCGCTTCTGTCAAACCGGCAGCAATTAGCCGATTTTTCACTAAGTTCGCCACTACCGAAACTCCTGTCTCCAGTGCTGCTGATCGCTGCAATCCCTCTATGGTGTTTGCGCGTGTCGGTACGGCATCTACGACGGCATCTTTAATAAGAGTCGCTAGCTTATCGAATGAGGAGTTTGTTGGCTGACTCGACAGCGCCACTATCGCTGCTATCACCGCTTTAGTCGCTTCTTCCTGGGTGAACCCCAGTTTCATCAGTTCGTCTGCCAAAGCGCCGGCAAACGCACCCACGACTAAATTATCGTTTCCATCTTCAACGCCACCAGGCGCAATTGAGATTTGTCCAGCAGTCACCAACCCTGTGGCCACCGAATTCGACTGCCCGTTTATTGGCTGCGGATTTACAGAGTCGCTGTAGGTAAAACTGGCTCTATTCTGCACTACTGAACCCGGTAACACGCACTGAGGTTGCCCTTGCGCTAGCGCCGACAGCGGCATAATTAAGGAGTGCGAATGAAGGACAATCAGGGTGAAAGGCAGTAGAGAAAAGCTCGAATCTTGTCGTTCGCTCTTTTCTTTCCACTTCCCACTCTTTGTCTCATTCTTGTCTGGCCAACGCAGGTATAACACCTAATTCAAATCCTCCGAAACGCGAACCACAGGCTAACCTTTTTTATACTTCGCACGCTGATTGAATACCCACTTGCTGTCTGAACTGCAATCTTCAGCTCCAAAACCCATACCCTTCACCCACACATCCTTTTACAACTTTCCTTTTCCCGCTCAATTTACTGCCACCTGAAATGTCGCGATTCTCTCCGCCGGCGCGGTAACTTCGCTGAATTTCCAGCGAATGTGGGTGTAGTTTGCCGCTGGTGCCGGCTGTCTCACCACTCTGCCGTCTGGTTGCCTCATTTCAATTTCTGGACTGGCGCTGTATGTTTTGCCGCTGTCTGTACTGTAGGTAATTGTCACTGTGCCTGCGCCCGCAGCCGAGTTGAGTATATATACTGTTCTCGGCGGAATCGGTTGCGTCAGCACCAGATTTTTTACCTGTCTTTGGCTGCTGGCATTCAGGGATTGCACATAACGAATTATGTCTCCCGGCTGCACCAGCGCTTCGGAGGCCAAAGTCTGCCAGCTCAGCTGTTCTTTTCCCTGTCCGTCTCGCACTACAACCCGCTTCTGTGCATCTAAACGCAGCTGCACCGCACCATTTTGAGAAATCAGAATTGACTCTCTTCCCTCTCGCCGAATTCCTTCTGAAGCCAGGGACAATTTTAAATTATTCCCTCTGTCCTTAATTTGATATAACTGATCGCTTCTCGCCCCACAAGGTGTGCCGGCAAGCAGTGCGACTGCGCTGATACTCGCGATTAGTGCGTGCTTCACAATTAACCTTTTTCAAAAATCGCACAATTGTCTTTTCTAGCCGCCAAAGCATGGCTCTAGATCCCCCCTGCTATCCTGCCGGCAATTTGTCATTGCCTGAATTTTCCGGAGAAGGCTCTTATATAATTATTCCCTAACTGCATTGAGATTTATACACAAAATTCTCTGGCATAGTGTTGGCCATCTTTGCTTGACATAATTTTGTTTGTGGTCTATAATTTTAACTGCCTATTTCCTGTCAGTTCACCCGGCGCTGGAAGGTGAAAATGCCCGACTGGCCCGGGCCTAAAGGGCCGCGCACGGTGTTAACATACCTGGTAACATCCGTGGCAGCGGTAGTGCCGCTAATATCAGATGTCGGCGTAGTAGCCGGTTTGCCGCTAAAGAAGGTAATGGTTCCACCGGCAGAGTCAGTTGCAGAACCGGGCACATTGCTGGTGTCAATGCCGGTTGTCGGGTTACTGTCGCCGTCGGCATTGTCCAGGTCAAGCGCCCAGCTGTTGCCAGCGGGGCTGCCCGAATCATAAGTCGTGCCATCTTCCGTAATTACTATATTACTAGCGTTTAATATCCTATTGCCGGTGCCGGCACTTCCGGTAGAAATGTTTGTGTACGTCAGCCGGTACTCAATGATATTCCCCGTCACCCCTGTCTTGGAAGCGGTGCTGAAGCTGTCCCCACCCTGAGGGACATCCGGGCCGGTGCCTTTGAGAAGGCGGGACTCCTTGACAATTTGCAGAAAACCTGTATATACGCGGTCAATTGTTGTGTTCGCCGGCTCCCCGGCATCAATCGCCCCATTGCCGTTGCTGTCGATAAAGGCAGTCACCGGCACCGAAAAGCCCCGCAACTGGGCAGCCGCCGGTAAATCCACTCTGACTGTGTAATTGGCTGTCTGGTTAGGTGCCAAATTAGGGATTGACATCGTAGCATTAGATGTGGTAAAGGCGCTGCCGGTGTAAGTGTATGTTGCGGACTGGTTGCCATAGGAGAGGGTGACAGTGGTGCCTGCGGGCAAATCGGCAGGATTGGCGGGTGGGGTTGGCACAAGGGTGATGGTGGCCGTAAAGCTGCCGGTGTTTTGCACGGTATTGGTAAAGGTGACGGGTGCGGGATCAACCGGCACGTCGGGGGGGAAACCGGCAGGTATTGCTGCCAACAGGTTGGAGAAATCGTCATTATTGCCGGTTGGCCCATTGCCGGCTGCAGCTGCCCCCTGCGGGCCATTGAGAATAGTACCGGCGAGGACAGTGACAGTGACAGTGGAGTCTTCTCCTCCGGGTCCGGTGCCGGTGTTATTGTTGCTGCTGTCGGTTCCGTCTGTGGCGGGGTTGGCAATGCCGTAACCGATACCCGGTGCGCCGGGGGTGCCGTCATCATTAAGGTTGTTGGGATTTTTGTCGCCGGATTCGTCGTAAACCAGGCTATTGGCAACCCCAGACGTTGCGCCAAAGACTTGAGCGATGTTAGCGATCGTGGTATTTCCGGTAATGCCGGTGGGAACCACCTGGAAAGAAAAGCCGGTGAGATTTGTGCCTTTGGCAACAGTGCCGTCAAAGACAAACCCAATGCGGTTGACATTGGCCAAACCCCCAATCGCCGGATCGTTGGGATTGCTGTACCACTGCGCTTGCAGTGCGGTTGTTGCAGATGGCGAGTCTTTGGTGAAGACGGCGATCCAGCCTGTTGGCGTCCGAGGGTTGCCGGTCAGGCGAGTGCCAGCTGGAATGGCATCCGAGATTAAAATCCGCGTTGCGGAATTGCCGTTGAGGGTAATCAGGTTGCCGGTTAAGTCAGCAGCTGCTAAGGACGATACCCCTACCGGGGCCTGCGACCGCACATCTAGTTCTAAGTTATAGGTAATGACAAAATCAGTGGGATCGGCGGGATTGCCGGTATTTATCGGCAGGACAGCAGTTTTGTAGATAGCGGCTAGTGCCTGGGTAGTAGCACCTACGGTTGCCCGGAGGGTGGTGCTAGCTTCGCGGGTGCCATTGACCGGCACTCTCGGCGCTTCATCGGCAACTCCGTCGGGATTGTCGATGGTGTAAATGTCCTCCGGGTTGGCAGATCGTTCCACATTTTGGGCGTCGCCGGGGGTGTTACCGAGGCGGACAGTGATTTGTTCGCCTGAGGTGGCAGAAGGTGAGACAGTTACCGGCACTCGCACCCGAATTGACTGTGTTGAGGCGAATGAGGCAGTTTCGACGTAATCGTTGGTGAAGGTAAAGCCAGGAAGTGCAGAGGTGGCGGCGATATCAACCCAAGTTGTGCCTCCGTCGGTGCTCACAAGCAGGTTGCCGGTGACTGCACCCGGGCCGGTGACGGTGGCCAGGTTGGGAATGTGGAACCTTGTCGGATCGTTGCCGGTGTTGGTGACGGTGTAGTCAAAGTTAACCAGGGTGCCGGCAGAAATACTGCGTGGCACGCTGCTTTCTATCACCGTGATGCCTGCGACTTCCGCGACTGTAACTGTGACCTTGTTGGATGTCACCTCTTGGATTTCTCCTGTGTTGGGGTTTTGATAGGTGCCGGTGGCCTCGTTTTCGATGACTGTGCCAGCTGGGGTAGCCTGGGAAAATGCCGGTGCGGGACAGGTGAGCAGTAAAATATGCGGGATCAAGGCAGTCACGAGGGCTGCCTTTAAGGTTGGGCGGGCACAATTGACAGGAGCGTGGTGGGACGCGCCCCTGTTGGGCATGCGGGGAAGGTCGCCCCGGGTGGCACCGCCCCTACTGGCCCCGCAGAAGAGACCCAGGTGGGCTGGATGTTGTTTGCGCGTTTTCACTGGCTATTCACCCTGAGGGGTTACGCCCTTCTGTTCGGATATTACCCATTTCCCCACAGTTTATTAACTGGCGTTACATAAGAATAACTTTTTAAGAAAAACTTAATAATAAGTAAAACAAATCTCAGTTGCCCTTGGTTGTGCTATTGGAAAGGTGGGTTGGGCAGCGGGCGATTGGGTAATGGGGCGATCAGGCATGGGCCATGAGGCATAGGCCATGAACCATGGGGCGTGGGGCGTGGGGCATTGGTGCGCCGGCTGCTAATTGCGGTAAATCAACTTGATATGATATAATTTACTCTCAGACTCTTTCCCTGGATGTGCATAGAGTTGTCCCAGCTTAAACCTGTAGGCAAAAATAGGGTGCGTTCTTGGAGGGGGGAGCGCACCCTATTTGGGAAGGGAGTAGAAATTTTACTGTAGTGTGGTGCCTTACCCGATGATAATTTTGGCAAAAGAGGCAGGCTTTTATGAAGTGAAGTCTTGTGTCTGAAGGATAAATTGGCCTTCAGACTCCCGCTTCAGAGGTCATAGGTCTTATATGGCTCAATCAATCACTGCCAATGTCGCCCCAATTGCCTGCTAAGACTGCGCTCATGTAAAGAATTAAGAGACTGGAAAAAATGACTGTTACCATGCTCGAAGCACCTTGTTTTGAGAACCCATTTGAAAAAAACAGCCTTCTTTCACCAGAAGTTAATGAAAGAAGGAAAGGTCAGGGAATCCGTGAAGATCGCAAACAATGCGAGGTTTCCCAGTTAGCTACCTCAAGCAGGTGTTGATACCCTGGAGAGAAGCTTGGTAAAGACTGGCCGGTTCCCACAAGGGGTAGCGCAGTCTCTATTGCACATGAGATTAGTATAACATACGGTAAAGAATCCTGTTTGTGACCGGAGTCACCGCCAACTTGTGTTTTGCCTCCCCCAGGAGGTGTGCCGCCAGGGCCAGCCGGTGAAACCCTTATTTATTGAGGGTTTTGGCTAATATGAGGTTTTTGTAAAGGATGCGTGATTTTTTGATCAAGATTTGGGGAAATAAGAATTTTAATCCCTGGATCAAGGGAAGGCGCAGGACACCAGTCATGTTCCAAAAGCGGGAAGGGGACCAAGGGAAGGGGTTTATCCCACTAAGATATTTTCAGTTGATTAACCGCAATTAGGATCCACCCTCGGACGATGAGTAACGCCCAATTCCCAATACGCAATCCCCAATCCCGAATATTCTGATATCGATTAGTCTTTACCTGAGGGTTGAAACTCAAAACCATTTACCTCGGCGTAGCGGTTAAAGAACCGCATCACCCGCTCAAAAGCAGGTTCGGAGTTTACTTCAAAGGAACACTCGGCTTTGGAGAAGTCGTCGTCATCAGCAAAGAAAAACTTAATGCCACTGGGAGTGACTTGAATTTCTCCCTCTTCGTCGCGCAAATAGAGAGTATCGATTCGATTTGTAAAGCTGCGCCCTTTCTCCATAGACTGAAGGCGATCAAAAGTCAAAACTACGATTTTTGTCGAAGTATTGCGGCGCTTGCGCAGGCTAATACCGCTAATTTCTTCGTCCAGTCCATCGATAAATTGCACGGATACTGTAGCCACAGGACACCCGTAAATAAAGTTCTATATTAGGGTATCATGTTATGGGCATGGGACATGGGGTATTGGATATTGGACATGGGGTATTGGGTATTGGACATGGGGTATTGGGTGTTGGACATGGGGTGAATTATCGGCTTCTCTCCCAACCCCCAACCCCTAACCCCTAACCCTTGGCCCTTAACCCCTAACCCCTGAAATAAGCGCAGTGCTGAAGAAATCGGGCCGGCATTTCTGGGCGATCGCCCCAGTGCAGGTGGATGTAGGAGGCGTGCAGCCGGTGCAACCCCCACCCTTCAAATTCTGGCTGCACCGGCACCTTCTGGCTGTAGCGCCTGGTTTGGTAGAGTGGGGCAGAGGGTGTAGCGCTCAGCTGAGAGCGGTGAAACTCGTGCCCGCAAACTGTCTCACCGGCACTGAGTAGGGGGCTGTCCTGCACGGCGGTAGCGTGCCGGTATCCCAGCGTCAGGCGTTTGTCCATAATAGCATTTACCGGCAGCACTCCCACCATTGCCCATGAATGGCTGTCAAAATCTGTGATTTCTTGACACAAATACATCAAACCGCCGCACTCGGCAATCGCCGGCATCCCGGATTGAATAGCGGTGCGAACTGTTTCGCGGGCGCTTTGATTGGCGCTCAACTCCTGGGCGAAGACTTCTGGGAAACCGCCGCCAAAGTAAAGTCCGCAAACGCCTTCAGGAATGCCGGTGTCTATGAGCGGGCTCCAGAATACCAGTTCTGCCCCCAGCTGTTGCAGCAAGTCGAGGTTGTCTTGGTAATAGAAACTGAAGGCGGAATCGCGGGCGACTGCTATCGGGATTTTGGGTTTTGAACCGCAGATGAACGCTGATAAACGCTGATTATTTTCTGTCTGGGTGTGTCCCCACATTTGTGCGGTTTTTTCGTCAATTCTCAGCAGTGGCAGCAACCGTTTCCAGTCAAAATAATTATGCCCTATTTGAGCTAATTTGTCAATGATTGCATTTAAATTTTTCATTTCTGCCACCGGCACCAGACCGAGATGCCGGTCGGGTATGCTGATGTCATCTTGTCGGCGCAGTACGCCAATAACTGGCAATTGCAGGGGTTCTAGGGCGTCTTGAAGGAGTTCCAAGTGCCGGTCGCTACCAACTCGATTAAGAATTGCGCCGGCAATTTTAATGCGGGGGTCAAAAGAGCGGTAGCCGTGTGCGATCGCCGCCACAGAACCGGAAAGCCGGCTGCAATCGATAACCAGCAGCACCGGCAAATCCAGCAAGCGGGCAATATGAGCGGTACTGGCAAAATCGTTGAGGGAATCAGGGGGTGTGACAGTGGTGCCGGTGAATTCGTTTGTTTTCCCCTGTGGCGAAATTTCTCTGACTCCATCAAACAAACCCATCACCCCTTCCACTATAGCATATTCGGCGTCGGAAGTGTGGCGGGCGAAACATTGCCCGACGTAATTTTCAGAAGTGAGTATCGGGTCTAAGTTGCGACAGGGGCGACCGGTGATATAGTGGTGAAACATCGGGTCGATATAATCAGGACCCACTTTAAAGGATTGAACATTTAACCCCTGACGTTTCAGCGCGGATATCAGGGCGAGGGTGACAGTTGTTTTGCCAGCACCGCTGCGTTCGCCTGCGATTATTAGAGCCATTTCTCAAGTTAGGTTATCCAGCCAGACAGATAAGATAACTCAAGTTGCTACTTAGCAGTTGGTTAGTAGCAACTTGGGTTATCCCTATAGCTGCCCACTATTTATAATATCAGCAATCAGGCAATTTAGCAACTCGTAGCTGTGATTCTGCATAACTACGACGTGAGCTAAATTTCCTAGAGTAGCCAATTGCCATTTTTGAACAGTGGCTTCTTGAGGTTTGGGAAAGACTACAGTAGTGGAATAGGGGTTGAGAGAAGAAGATAAACCGGCATTTTCCAGCTGGCGGTGAAGGTAAGCTGCTTTGTTAACACACTCTCGCGCTTCTGTATCAAATAGATGTTGGCGCTTTTGGATTGCATACCAGAGAAACAGGGGTGCGTGTCCGTTTCGGGAGCCTCCTATCGTCAGATCTTTGGAACCAATATATTCAATGTTGCTAGCTAATTTATCTGCTAGCTCTTGGTAGGTTAGGACGATTCCGCAAGGAAAAGGGCAGCCAATGAATTTGTGTCCGGAAATAGCAATGCTGTGAATAGGGCGATTGAAGTTAACCCATTCGGGAGCGAGGTAAGGGAGCAGCATTCCTCCCATAGCCCCATCACAGTGGATGTGGAAGTCTTTGATACCTTTAGTTTCTAAAGCTTCTAGAATCCGGTCGATATTGTCAACAGCGCCTTTGAAGGTGGTGCCGATATTCAGGTTGATTATGGCGGGATAGTTAGGATTTAACCTTGACCGCAAATCCTCAAAGTCCATTTCCCCATTGGGTTGAGATTGTATGGTCGTTTGAGGTATTTTAAAGAAACGAGCTGCTTTATTGATGGAGTAATGGGAGTCAGCGGAGGCGTAGAGGATGGCATCGGGATAGGTTTCGCGCCCTAATAGCAAGCCATATAAATTGCCCTCTGTGCCTCCGCTTGTGACGTAGCCCCACCAATCTTTTGCCTGGTAGAGATTCGCAAAAAACGCCAGGGTTTCCCGCTCAAATAAGCGGCTATTTATTTGATACTGAGACGGAATAAATGGATCTCCTACATTGTTAATAGAAAACTCGAAAAAATGCAGAATTTCTCTGTAATCATAGCTTAAGTTAACGGGATAGCCAGCAAAAAAATCTGACCTTTCCATTAGGTAATTTTTGAAATCGGAAAGAATCGCGCTCGTCATAGAAGACTCTCCTTGCAATGTAGCTTATCCATCTGACACAAGTATAAATACTCAACAGGGTTGCCAGCTGTAACCACCATCTCTGTTGTGTGGTGATTGTTGGGGGATTGAGTGCGCGATCTGACTTACACCACCGCAGTGATCTGTGTCACTGGTGCCAGAAGGGTGTAGGGGAAGGGCAAAATTAGTCTAACCGGCACCCAACCGGCACCCAACCGGCACCCAACCCGGGATTTGGGATCTATGCCTTCTCCCAGAATTAGGCAAAATTTGCCCAACCGGCACCCAACCCGGGATTTTGGATCTATGCCTTCTCCCAGAATTAGGCAAAATTTGCCCAACCGGCACCCAACCCGGGAT
>Ga0114941_100070_pt1 | contig 20981 bp, 18 predicted proteins | sample DevilsHole_FD_89580 | JGI IMG/M metagenome (GOLD analysis project Ga0114941, IMG submission 89580) | Groundwater microbial communities from Devils Hole, Nevada to study Microbial Dark Matter (Phase II) - Devils Hole | ecosystem: Environmental > Aquatic > Deep subsurface > Groundwater | place...
GGCGCAATCAAAGTGTTCAAGCGGATTAATTAAACTTAACACGCCCTCAACCCTTATCATAAGGCAGTTGCCACTCACCAAATTACTCAATTTCCGATTAAACAGTTTGAATCAGCCCCCGGCTTCACCTCAAAGCTAACTTTTCCCTTCGGCACCCGACTGCGGGCAAAAGTAAAGTATTCAAGCGGATTAATAAACATGGAAGGGAACGCAGGTGCTGGAATTGGGCGCGGGTTGGAGGAGCGAAACATTGCGGCAACTGAGTGTGCGCCTCAGAGGCAGAGATTGATTTCCCCAATGCTTCGCCCCCCTAGGCAGCTTTACAGTTTGCTATAGTCTGTGGCTGTTGCTGTTTTCAAAGGCTGAGTTGGATCGGTGCTGACAAGTTCAACATACCGCGTAGCTGACCAGCGCTGGCGACAGATTTCATACAGGGCCATGCCGGAGGCCACAGAGACATTCAGACTGGGAGTCTTACCCTGTAAAGGAATAGAAACCAAAACATCGCAGTGGCGCTGTATCAAAAGGCTCAAACCGTCACCTTCAGAGCCAACGACGAGGGCAGTCGGGCCGGTGAACTGAACGGTGTGCACGGGTTTGCTGGCGTTGGCGGCGGTGCCGTAGATCCAAAAGCCAGCTTCCTTTAATTCTTCCAAAGCTCTGGAAAGATTGACAACCCTGGCCACGGGAAGATTTTCTAAAGCTCCCGCCGCCACTTTCATCACCGTAGAGGTGACACCGGCACAGCGGCGTTGCGGGATCAGCAGCCCCTGAGCCCCCATCGCCTCGGCGGTGCGAACAATCGCGCCCAGGTTTTGGGGATCGGTAATGCCATCAGCGACAACAATTACAGGATGCTCGCCAGAGGACTTGGCGTGCGAGATCAGATCGCCGAGATCCCAGTAGGCGTAGGGGGCGACTTGCGCCGCCACGCCTTGGTGATTGGCTTTGTGGGTGATTTGGTCGAGGCGCTGATAATCGACTTGATCAATAACTGCGCCATTCTCCTTGGCCTCGATTAGCAAATCGTGAAAGTGAGGAGCGTAACGCAACTGCTCGGCAATCCAAATCCGGTTGAGCTGGCGGTGATTTTCCAGCGCCGCCTGGACGGTGTGGCGTCCGTAGATCAAGTCGGTTTCTTCTTCAGAAGCTGGAGTTGCCGGTGCGGGAGCGCGGGAAACAGACCGCTGCCCGATCGTCCGCTTGGGCGTCGCCGGTCCCGGATCTGCTTTTGGCCCGCGAGCAGCGGGCCGGTCGCCCCTAAAAGCGGGCCGGTCGCCCCGAGCAGCGGGCCGGTCGCCCCTAAAAGCGGGCCGGTCGCCCCGGAAAGCGGGCCGGTCGCCCCTCGGATTGGGGGCTGCGCCCCGAGGGCGGTCGGCTTTCTCCCGATTCAGTTTGCCCCTGAGATTGGGCTTTTGAGGTTTGTCTGCCATAGAGTGATGACTCGCTGACTGATAAAAGGAAATTGGAACAACTCAAACCTTCCGCCACTGTCCTCTAGAAGCTCTGCCTCTAGAGAGAGCGTTCCCAGACTCCGCCCTGGAACGAGAGAGCAAGGAGCGAAGAATAAAATCCCCCTCTCCTTCAATCTCTTTGTTATTAGCATCTTGGCGGTTCGTTCTAAAAAATCATTTCTCCCCAACCGGCTCGAGTTGCAGCTGCGCCAGCAGCAGGGTCAAGCGTTGGGGATCGGTGAGGTACAAATATCCGATTAAAGTTTCAAGACTGGTTGCTTGCTGGTAGATTTCTGCATCGAGTCGTTTTGGGCGTCCTGTAGCGGCGTTGCGCCCGCGCCGGAGTATTTCCAATTCTGTGCTGGTGAGGTGGGGTGTGAGGGTTCGCAAATGCTGGGCTTGAGCTTCGGCTCGCACCTGGGCCACTACCTGGTGGTGATAGGTCTGCAAGCGCCTGGGGGGCATCAAGTAGCAGCTGCGGATATAGAGTTCGTAAACGGCATCTCCCAAGTAGGCCAGGGCTGCCGGTGAGAGCTGCTGAATTTGCGAGCCTGAAAGCGTTCCTGCTTCCAGGGGCTGCAACCAAAGATCCGCCAGACTCAGCGCTGGATTTTGATCTGGTTTTGATGGCATGCTGCTGCCTGATACATTTACGCAACATTATTCCGGGCATTGCCCCTCAATCAACGATGGCACTCCCCAAGGCGATTGATAGCTGTAGATTTTTCAGTGTTGTCAGGCCGCCTCTATTTTATCCTGGGGCGGCGATTCTGACCAGGGTGCGTGCTGTTGCAGCCACAGCGGCAGGATCAGGAAGGGGGCACGATCGCCAAACGCGGACAAGCTATCCAGCAGGTGTTGCTGGATAGCTCGCTCCATTTGTTCTTGAATCACGACTGCTTGGTGTTCTCTATCGCCTGTTCAACCGAATTCTGCAATGACAGAAACTGTTCTAAGCGAACGAGCTTAACAGTCTGAGTCACCCTAGCATTGGTGACGATTTGTAACGTTCCCTGCTCGGTTTGGGCTTTCTTCACCAGTTGCACCAGAGCGCCCAAGCCAGAGCTGTCAACGAAGTCTATCTTAGAGAGATCCAAAACGATGTTCTTTGGGCCCTCTTCTATACACTTGCTGAGGACTTTCCGAAAGCTAGGTTCGGAAAAGGCGTCCAGCAAGCCTGTGAGTCGGAAGAGTTGGTAATTATCCCTGATTTCGCGTGTGCCTCTGAGGCTAACGGTCAGGCTTAATGGCTCAGCAATAGCTCCCTCCTAGCTGTGCATCCTAAAATCGACGCTTCAGTATAAAGTCTTTCTAGCATCTTGTAAACTGTCCCGGGGAGCCGTGGGGTGCGCCAACAGCTCACCCTGCGGCACTTTGGCTGCGTTGCGGGCGTCTCGCATGGCTTTGACAAACTGCTCGAACATGTAGTCGGCGTCGTGGGGACCGGGACTGGCTTCTGGGTGGTACTGTACCGAGAACACCGGCAGGGACCGGTGCCGCATACCTGCGACGGTGCGGTCATTGAGGTTGAGGTGGGTGATTTCCACCTCTGGGGCCAGGGTGTCGGGATCTAGGCAGAAGCCGTGATTTTGGCTGGTAATTTCTACTCGCTGCCGCAAACCGGCGGGCTGGTTTAAACCCCGATGGCCAAATTTGAGTTTGAAGGTGCCGGCACCGAGGGACAGCCCCAGGATCTGGTGCCCCAGGCAGATTCCAAATAGGGGTTTCTCGCTGTTGAGCAAAGCTCTGGCGGTTTCGATGCCTTCTTTGACGGCGGCTGGATCTCCTGGGCCGTTGGAGAAGAATATACCATCTGGATTGTATTTTAGTATTTCTTCGGCGGGCGTGCCGGCGGGAACGACTACCAGCCGGCAGCCGTAACTGGCCAGACGCCGCAGGATGTTGCGTTTGACGCCAAAATCAATGGCCACGACGGTGAGCCGGTCGTCCCTGGCAAGACCTGCTGTCTCGCTAAACTCCCAGAGTTCTGTGGTGGATTCAGACCACTCGTACACTTCTTTGGTGGTGACTTGGGGGACGAGGTTTAATCCGGCCATGCTGGGAGCTTGCTGCACCAGGGACAGCAGTTCGGCAGGGTCGAGGATTTCGGTGGAGATGGCACCGTTCATGGCACCGGCGGTGCGGAGCTTGCGGGTGAGGGCGCGGGTGTCGATGCCGTAAATGCCTGGGATGCCGTGATCGACGAGGTAGTCTGGCAAGGACTGTGCCGAGCGCCAGTTGCTCGGTCGGGTGCAGATGTTGCGGGCGATGGCTCCGCACACTTGCGGGCGGCTGGACTCTTCGTCGTCGCGGTTGACGCCGGTGTTGCCCAGTTCTGGGTAGGTGAAGGTGACGATTTGGCCACAGTAGCTGGGATCTGTGAGCACTTCCTGATAGCCGGTCATGCCGGTGTTGAACACCACCTCGCCGACGGTGGTGCCGGTGGCCCCGAAAGACCAGCCGCGATACACACTGCCATCGATGAGAACAAGAAGGGCCGGTTGAGCTGTAGAGAGCGGCATAGCGAAACTGAAACTCTTACTTGCGCCAGTGCGTTATTATGCCATAAATTGATTTAAGGTGAGCGCTTCAATTGTTATGGGGCGATCGCCAAATCGTTTTTGTATGGCCGCCAGAGGGCCGGTTGAAAATCAGGGCGCTTTTCTTAAGAAAATCTGTAATTATCTGGTAAATTGAACTTTTCATGGTTAACTATGTATGTCCCATTTATAAGCTGTCAAAGCCTACTTAGAGCAGAACAAAGATTTAGTAGAAACCGGTTTTAAGCTGTTAGGATTTTAACTTGCTTTTTCCTTAAAAGTCGGCAGATACGACAGATGGCGTTCCCAGGCAGAGCCTGGGAACGAGAGATAAACGAGAGATAAATTTGCTTTTTCCTTGAAAGTCGGCTCCGCCGACAGATGGCGTTCCCAGGCTCTGCCTGGGAACGAGATATATATAGCGGTTTTCAGTTGGATGAAGTACACGCCAGAAACCCGGTAACTTTGGCGAAACCGGGTTTCTCAGTACCTCACTCATACGAAAAGCACCGGCAGGCTGAGCCAACTTTTCTCAAATCGGTGGGAACAGTTAATTGTACAGCCGTGCTGGCTGTCAACGATTGCCGGCGCTGAAGGGAAAGCAATCCTACTCCAGACAAAAGCGGGGAAACCGCCACCGGCACTTGTGGCGGGGGGTGTGGGATAGCACACCGGCTGCGTCCAAACAAGTTTAAATAATAAGAGGGGCGGGGAATACTGAAAACAAAGACAATCTCAGCTGCCTCGCCGGCGCATAATTATACCCCACATTGAGGTCATGGTCAAGCCTTTTCCACTCAAGGCAGCAGGGATTTTTCTGTCGGGCGCACTGGCGCTTGTCTGCGTGGCTTGCGGCAGCGAAAATCCTGAGGGCAGTGCCGGTGGCACGGTAAACAGCGCCCAACCGGCACCCCCTGCGACACAGCCCCCAGCAGCAAAACCGAAGCCAGCCGCATCCCCGGTGAATCAACTGATCGATGATGCGGCGGCGCAAAAGTCCTGCCAACTGGCTCTGGACAAAGCCGCCAGTGCCGAACTGATCAGTCAGTCCGCCCAGTCAGCGTCCGACTGGCAGCTGGTGGACATCCAGTGGCAGCAGGCGATTGAGCTACTGAAAGCAGCGCCCGCCGCGAGTCAGAGCTGCAAGCTAGCCAAAACCAAGATAGCTCAATACCAGCGCCATATTGCCAATGGGAAAAAGCCTGTAGCGGGCACAAAGGGGACAAGTGGCGTCTCCGCAGCGCCGGTGCTGAGCGCCCCAGAGGTGTTTCGAGCGCCAATCAAACGGCGCATTGCTGGAACAGCGGTTATCGAGGTGACTTTTAATGGCAAGCACACCTTCGAGATGATTGTAGATACGGGAGCTAGCGGTACAGTGATCACCCCGCTGATGGCAGATAAATTAGGAGTGGTTCCTCAGGGTGCCTTAGTAGTAGACACTCCCAGTGCCAAAGGGGTGAAATTTTCCACCGGCAGGGTAAACTCTATGGAAGTAGCTGGTGCGGCGGTGAGCAACGTGCGAGTAGCCATCGCGCCGCAGCTGGACATGGGACTGCTGGGGCAAGACTTTTTTAGCCATTACGACGTGATTTTGAAACAAAATGTCATAGAATTTCACACCCGCTGAAATAAAGAAGTTAACACTTAAAAGTTAAAAGTTTAAAATTTTACTTCAAAAAGGGGTAAAGCCTGTGCGAAAACTTCTAACTGCGCTGATTTACCTGACTGGAATTAGTCTGGCCGGCACTGCGGTCATGGCTCAGGAATATGAGGGGTGTTTCCTGATCGACAAAAAAGGCAATGTACTGCAATTAACTAAGCTGTGCCCCAATAACGCCAGACCGGTGGTGCCGACGACAGCCCCAGGTATGGTGCAAGCTCGCATCAAACGTCGCGATGGTGGCACCCCCGTGATTGATGTCGTCTTTAATGGCAATCAAACCTTTGAGATGCTGCTCGATACGGGAGCCACCGGCACGGCGATCACCCCAAAAATGGCACAGGCGCTGGGGGTGAGGCAGGAAGGTGTGATGCGAGTGGATACGGCGAGTGACACCGGCCTTATATTCCCCCTAGGGCGTGTGGCTTCCATTCAAGTCGGCGCTGCGATCGTCAAGAATGTTCCTGTTACCATTTTACCGAAGCTAGAAATTGGCTTGCTCGGCCAGAATTTCTTTGGCAGGTATGAGCTAACAATTAAAAAAGATGTCGTCGAATTTCGCGAGCAGTCCTCAGGCGGGACTGCTCAAAAGTAGGGTGCGGAACACACCATCCAAATTTTTGATTTTGGATTTTAGATTTTAGATTGAAACTTTGGGCTGAGCTGCCCAGAAACCCGGTTTCTTTAAGAAACCGGGTTTCTGATGCGTACTTCAACTGAAAACAGCTATATTTTCTCAATCGCGAAGGAACTGAACCAGCTGCTGAAGCTTTGACCAGCCGGCACCGCTGTCAAGAATTTCCCTGGCTCGGACAATGCCGGCGGCGTGATTTTCCAGGGGAATAACGCCCGCAACTTGCAGGGCGAGTGAGGCATTTAAAGCGACAGCATCCTGTTGCGCCGGCGTTCCCTTTCCTTGCAGGACATTGCGCAAAATCTCAGCATTTTCTGGGACATCCCCGCCGCGCAGCTCCCCAGTGGGAGCCGGTGTCAAGCCCACCTCTTGCGGGTTGAGGGTGGCTCGCCGCACCTGGCCGGCGGACAGAATGGCCAAGTCTGTGATATCTGCCAGCCCAGCCTCGTCCAGTTTCTCGCGCCCGTGGGCGACAATGCCGAACTGGGCTCCCAGCTGCCCCAAGGCGTGGGCGAGGGTTGCCAGCAAGTTTGAATCGAAGACGCCAATCACCTGGCCGGTGGGGCGCAAGGGGTTGACCAGAGGGCCAAGGAGGTTAAACACCGTCCGCACTCCCAGGGTTCGGCGCAGCGGCGCTACGGCTTTGAGTGCGGGGTGCCAGCCAGGGGCAAACAGAAAGGTGATGCCGACTTCGCTGACTGCGGCGTGCACCCTCTCACTGTCAGCGCTGAGGTTGACGCCCAAGGCTTCCAGGACATCAGCTGAACCGACGCGGCTGGAGGCGGAGCGATTGCCGTGCTTGGCCACCGGCACGCCGGCAGCGGCGGCGACGAAGGCTACGGCGGTGGAAATGTTGAAGGTTGAGGCTCCATCCCCGCCGGTGCCGCAGGTGTCAATCAGGGGAGTTGGGATTGGGGCGCTCTTGGTTGTGGCAGACTGGGATTGCAACACTTCAGCCATTCCTGCCAGTTCGTCAGCCGAGACGCTTTTGGCTTGCAGAGCGGCTAGAATAGCGCCGGAGAGTGCCGGCGGGATTTCTTCGCTGAGCCATCCGAGCATCAGTCTGGCTGCTTGCTGGCGGGAGAGGGACTGCCGGTCGAGCAGCTGCTGCAGTAAGGTTGGCCAGTTGGGGGTGTCAGCTGGGGCGTCTGTGGCTGCCGGTGTTGGTGAGTGAGTCATATATTGGTTAGTATGTGGGGCGCGGCGAAAAGAGATGTTGAGGAAATTATCCTGTGGAATGGCAGTTCTGTTACAATTTAAATTCTACGTAACAGTGCGATCCTTCAAAAGTTTCTGTACTGAAGTAGGCCAAAAAGCAGTCTTGTATACTCCAGCAGGTTTACCGGAGTTCTAAAACTGCTTTACAGGGTGTTCGTGCTGGGTCGTTAACTTGACAGATTTTCAGTCACTCATTAAACGGGTATTCCTTTCAGGAAGTGGTTATTTTTACATTTTTTGGAGCCTCAGATATATGCAATTTCAAGACTCACAGTTTCCTCTAGATGAGACAGATATGCCCTCTGCGCCGGCAACCGCCTCTCCGCAGGATATCCGCTCTAAAAATTGGCTTAAGCGGCAGTTCATTCGCTTAAGCATACGGCAAAAAATCAGCTTTGGCTATGCCCTTTCTATCGGGATTGCTCTTTTGGGATCTGTGACGGGACGTCTGACAGAAAACTTTTATGAGGGTCAGGCGATGATTCAACTCCACCGCTCCCATGAGGCGACCAAGATGTTGAGTCATCTACAAGCTGCTATGCTGCAGGCAAAAGGTCACGAACAGCAGCTGCTTCTTTTAGGGAAAGATGCGAAAATATTGAGAGAGGCATCTTCGGAACTGCGGTCGGCTATTGTGGAAACAGATAGTCTCGCAGATGAAGCAGTTCAGGAGCTGAATTTTTACTACGCCAAGTTGCAAAACTCTTACCATGAAAAGAACTGCGACAGTCTGAAAAAAATGCTGCGAGATTATCAAGCCACAGTCGAGGCTTACTCTCAGCAACTAGAGAAGCTCGTAAAACGCATAGATTCCGCGAGTTTGCGGCCAGAAGAAGTTCAGGAACTGCAGCAGTTGCTGATAAAATTTTCCCAAAGCGAAGTCTCGCTCAAATTTAGCGACTTATCCAGAGAACTTTCTGTTCTGGTAGACTCTTTTCAAAACGAGACAGAGGAGGAGTTCAAAGACTATCGGGAAGCAGAAATTATGGGAGCAAAAATTATGCTGGGCAGTCTGCTTGTGTCAGCTGGGACGGCTGCGGCTTTGGCTATTTATACAAGTCGGGCGATCGCGCGTCCGATTGAAGAAGCAACTAAAGTGGCTCGGCGGGTGACGGAGGAATCGAATTTTGAGCTGCAAGTGCCGGTGACAGCAGAGGATGAAGTTGGGGTGCTGACGACTTCCCTGAACCAGATGATTGACGCCGTGCGAGTGTACACTAAAGAATTGAAGCAAGCGCAGGCGCAGCTGGTTCAAACTGAGAAAATGTCCGCACTCGGCAATCTGGTTGCCGGTGTGGCCCATGAAATTAACAACCCTGTTAGTTTTATCTACGGTAACATCAAATACACCGAAGGCTATATGGAAGATTTGCTGAGGGTTTTGCATCTGTACCGGCAGCACTCCCCTCAGCTAAAGCCAGAGATTCAGGAGGAGATAGAAAGCGTCGATCTGGAATTTCTGGAAGAAGACTTGCCCAAAACTCTGGCGTCTATGAAAAACGGCGCTGAGCGGATTCGCCAGCTGGTGCTGTCGCTGCGCAATTTCTCCCGCCTGGATGAAGCTGAGGTGAAAGCCGTCGATCTGCACGAAGGAATTGAGAGCACGCTGGTGATTTTGAACAGCCGGCTGAAAGATAAAATACAGGTGACAAAGCTGTTCGGAGATTTGCCGCAGGTGAAGTGCAATCCGGCGCAGCTGAACCAAGTTTTTATGCATATCCTCAGCAATGCGATTGACGCTTTGGAAATAAGGAATGGGGCGTCGGGCGAGGATCGTGGGGAAGGGCAGAAATCCCCTGCGAGCAACGCTCAATGCCCTACGATTTGGATTCGCACTTCAATAGGGCATGGGGAATGGGGCATGGGGCATGGGGAAGATTCTTCGCAATGCCCAATGCCCGATGCCCAATGCCCAATCTCCGATGATCAATTCGTTCGGATTGCGATTGCTGATAATGGCCCGGGAATTACCCCTGAGATTAAAGATAAGATATTTGACCCCTTTTTCACGACCAAGCCGGTGGGAGCGGGCACCGGTTTAGGGCTTTCTATTTGCTACCAGATTGTCGAACAGCATGGAGGGCAGATTAAATGTATTTCTACTCCGGGTCAGGGAGCGGAGTTTGTGATTACTGTGCCGGTGAAACAGGTGCCCTCCCTGGCACTCTCTCCTGCGTGATTGGCTGGGAGACAGACTTTGTGGTTGGGGAACCGGCTGGGACGAGCGGAACTTCTGTGGGAAGCTTTGCAGTTCATTAGATGGCTGGGCGTTCGGGTGAGGATCTGCTAGAATGGCTGCCAAAGGAATCCCAGAGTTCAGCAACGGTTTTTTTGCATTATGTAGGCTATGGCTATGCGGGCGCGAGGGTGTCCGGTTTGGTTGCTGGAAGGCTAGGATCGCCGGCGCATAGCTGGGGGTAAAAGGGCACTATGAGCTTGTCAGCGGCACAGGTGGTTGCCGATAATGCTTATGCTTGGGATCAAACCCACCGGCTATCAGTTCAAGCTCGTGCCTTTGCGAGCTATCTGATGTCTGAGATGAAAAGTTAAAACTTATGAAGGCCGAAGAACTGATTATCGAGGCGGGTCGTACAGAACGCCAATACTGGCAAGATATCTGGCGCTACCGGGAGCTATTTTACTTCCTGGCTTGGCGGGATATACTGGTACGCTATAAGCAGACGGCGATTGGTATTACTTGGGCCCTAATCCGGCCTTTCCTGACAATGGTGGTGTTCACGGTGGTGTTTGGCAATCTGGCCAAGTTGCCTTCGCAGGGGGCACCTTATCCAATTCTAGTGTTTGCAGCGATGCTGCCTTGGCAATTTTTTGCCAATTCCCTGGCGGCGTGCAGCGATAGTCTGATTGCTAATGCCAACTTGATTTCCAAGGTGTACTTCCCACGGCTGGTGGTGCCGGCTTCTGCGGTGATTGTCAGTTTTGTGGATTTTCTGATTTCGGGGATAATTCTGCTGGGGCTTATGGCGTGGTATAATTTTGTTCCAAGCTGGCGGATTCTGACGATGCCGGTGTTTGCAGTCATTGCTTTTGCGGCTGCAATGGGCGGTGGACTGTGGCTGGCGGCGCTGAATGTGAAGTACCGAGATTTCCGCTATATTGTCCCATTTATTGTCCAGTTCGGATTGTATATTTCGCCAGTTGGTTTTAGCAGCAGTATTGTGCCAGATCGCTGGCGTATGCTATACTCTTTAAATCCGATGGTGGGGGTGATTGATGGCTTCCGGTGGGCAATTTTGGGTGGCAGTGCTAAGCTGCACTTGCCAGGACTATCGCTATCTATGGCGCTAGTGGCGCTGCTGTTTGTCAGCGGGGTGTGGTACTTCCGCAAGACGGAACGCACGTTTGCTGATCTGATTTAAGCCAAAACTCGAAAATATGTCAGATAGGGTGATTCGGGTCGAGAATCTAGGGAAGAAATATATTATCGGGCACCTGCAGCAGGAGCGCTACACGGCGCTGCGAGATGTCATAGCTAACGGTGCGAAGTCCCTCGGGCGCAAAATACTGGCACCGTTTGGCAAAAAGATTGCGGCTCCCGCTTTTGAAGAGTTTTGGGCGCTGAAGGATGTTTCTTTTGAGATAAAGCAGGGCGAGCGGGTGGGGATAATTGGACGCAATGGAGCGGGAAAATCAACGCTCTTAAAGATTTTGAGCCGCATCACCGATCCGACTGCTGGACGAATTTCGATTAAAGGGCGAATAGCGAGTTTGTTGGAGGTGGGGACTGGGTTTCACCCGGAATTGACCGGCAGGGAGAATATTTATCTCAATGGTGCTATACTGGGAATGAGCAAGGCGGAGATTAAGAGGAAGTTTGATGAAATTGTGGCGTTTGCGGAGGTGGAGAAGTTTTTAGATACGCCGGTGAAGCGGTATTCTTCTGGGATGTATGTGCGGCTGGCGTTTGCGGTGGCTGCCCATTTAGAGCCAGAAATTCTAGTTGTCGATGAGGTGTTAGCGGTAGGCGATGTTCAGTTCCAGAAAAAGTGTCTGGGTAAGATGGAGGATGTGGGGAAGCAAGGAAGAACAGTGCTGTTTGTCAGCCACAATATGGGAGTGGTGCAGGCGCTTTGCAGCCGTGGTATTTTACTGAAGCAGGGAACTGTCCTAGCTGACGACACTGCGGACAAAGCAGTGAGTGCTTACCTGAGAACCCTTGAAAAATCTGTATCGCAGAACCTCTTGGAGAGAACGGACCGACGCGGCATAGGTAAAGTCAAACTTGCACGAGTGGAGATTTCCACTGATGGCGAATCAACTACTTTAGCTACAGGACGTCCAGCCCGTTTCCTCTTTGAGGTAACAGACACGCTTCCAGGGCTATCCTGTGTCTTTACACTGTATAACCAACTCGGTCAGCCTGTGGTAAATTTTAATAGTTCTACACACAGTCCAAAAGACTTGAAAGATCCCAATATGAAGGCAAAAATTATCTGCGATATTGATGAGCTTATACTCCTTCCAGGCCAATACCGGATGAACGTCATGCTTAGCGACAGTGGGGAGCTGTTAGACCATATAGAGGCAGCTGCAGTTTTTGAGGTCGAGCCTGGAGAACTGCAAGGTCGTCCTGTGGCAGTAGGAACGAGCTATGGTAATGTTTGCATGCAGCATAAATGGATATTGCCCGCATAGAACAATGAGATAAAATCACCAAATTTTATTCTAATTAATGGAGATAATTAGGTAGAATGGATATATATGCAGAAAATGGCGCTCACAGGTTAGGCAATTTTGGAGATATTTCTATGTTGCGAGTCGCTCTAGCCAGACTTAGCAGTTTTTGGCCTGAATCTTCGATTAATGTTGTAACTTCTGCCCCAGATAAGCTGGCAAAATTATGTCCAAATGCGCGGCCAATAAACCTATCTGGACGCCACATTTGGTTCTCTCCTCTAATCGGTCGATTCTCTCTGCTTCTGCCTAGTTCAGTTGCTCAGCATTGGTCATATTTAGAGTGGGAACTGCGCCAGCAAGCACCTTCTCTGGTACGCTCATGGTGGCAATTAAAATTAAAGGTTCGGCGGCATGACAATAAAGGTTTTAAATCGTTTTTAGAGACGGTTTACGAGTCTGATTTGGTAGTCGCTACCGGAGGAGGATACATTACTGATGAATTTCCGGAACTGGCCAGTACGGTTTTGAGTATGTTGGGTATGGCTAAAAAGCTTGGCAAGCCAACAGTCATGCTCGGACATGGCTTAGGCCCCCTTCAGAATCCAAGGTTACGCACAATAGCGAAGGCGGTTCTGCCATCGGTGGATTTAATCACCCTGCGGGAAAGGCGAGCTGGGATTCCACTTCTTGATTCATTAGGTGTCTCCCAGAAACGTGTTATAACGACAGGTGATGATGCAATTGAGTTGGCGTATGAGGCTCGCAATAGGGAACTTGGACAGGGAATTGGCGTAAACCTTCGGATGGCTAAATATGCAGGTGTTAGTGGAGATATGCTTGAAACTGTTCGCTCAGCATTACAGGATGTTGCTAGAATAAAAGGGGCTTTATTGCTCCCACTACCCATTTCGCAAGATGCCTCTGACGTTCAAACAATTCAGAAACTTATGGCTGGATATGACGATAACTCTGATGGAGGTGAGAGCCTTGATACTCCGCTTAAGGTCATCAAGCAGGTAGGACAATGTCGTGTTGTTGTGACCGGAAGCTATCACGCCGGTGTTTTCGCACTGGCTCAAGGCATACCTGTAGTCGGTTTAGCCAAGTCTCAGTATTATATAGATAAGTTCCTGGGATTGGCAGATCAATTTGGTACTGGCTGTGAGGTAATTCTTTTGGACGACAATCAGCTGCGGGAGAAGTTGATAGTTAGTATTGACAATGCCTGGATGTCAGCAGAGACAGTAAGGCTTCAGTTACTGGAATCTGCAAGGCGACAGATAGAATCGGGTCATGCTGCCTATCAGCGAGTTTACGATCTGGTCAATTCTCGACGGGCTGTATCCTCAATGTATCATTAATCTAGTATAGCTCTTTGTGTGGAGTTACTGATCAGACGACTGCTCAAGCCAATCTTCCGATACTTGGGCATTCTCTTGGCCACGAGGTTATCACTTTTATGGCGGTTCTCAGTTGGATGAACTCTGGCCCAAAAACCCGGTTTCTTTAAGAAACCGGGTTTCTCAGTACCTCACCTCGGATGAGAAACGCTATATGGCTGACAAAAGCTATCTTGTATATGATTTTCCTGGGGTCGCACGCCGTCTTTGTGGCACTCGGTCAAGTTGATGTTGGCTTTGTGAAGTCGGATGGTTTCTGGCGTTCGCAAGATAAGGTATGCTAGTTTAGTAGGACATTTGCATGGCAAAATTATTTTATGGAACTGTCTAAGCGATCTCAATCAGTTCAGCCAGATCAGGAAATAGTTGTAGCAATTTGTACTTACAACAACGCTCATCTCTTGGAGCGCACGCTAGCTACGATTGAGCGGCAACAGGTAAACCCGTCTATTCGGTGGTCGGTGCTGGTGATAGATAACAATAGTACGGACGAAACACCTGCTGTTGTGCAGAAGTATGTGAGATATGGACGTATTTCCCCGCTGCGGAGCCTGCATGAACCTTGCCAGGGACTTGCTTACGCTCGTCGCCGCGCTGTCTGCGAGACTGCATCGGAGTTGATTGCTTTTGTGGATGATGACTGTCTGCTGTCGCCAGATTGGGTGCAGCAAGCGGTTACGTTTTTTAGGGAACACCCAAAAGCCGGTGCCGCAGGTAGTAGAGTTCAATTGCTTTGGGAAGTTCCACCAGATTCAGTTGTTTTACAGTTTAAGAATTCCTTAGCCTGCCAGGATCGCGGTGATTTACTGCTTCAGATGCCTTCTACAGGCGATACCTATCTTGTGGGTGCTGGCTTGGTGCTGCGACGCTCGGCATTACTCGCCTCTGGCTGGTTGGATAAGATAACTCTGGTAGGAAGGAAGGGAAAACAGCTGACTTCTGGCGAGGACGTTGAAATTGTATTGCGGATTCGTAATGCCGGTTACGAACTTTGGTACAATCCAGCTATGCAGCTACAGCACTATATCCCACAGCGACGCATGTCTGTTGACTATCTCTGCCGCTTGCAGCGGGGAATTGGACAAACTAGGCCAATTATTTCTGCATTAGCGAACCGCCGAACCCCGACCCTTATTGTTCGGTTAAGTTTCCTTAGAAGCAGTGCCAGCTGTCTGGCCAGAATGATTCTTAGCATTGCTTATAAAAACGTTTTGCAAGGGCGTCCTGTGTCTCCAGAACGCAAAGTTTACCTTTATTCGTATCTTGGCTTTTTTGAAGGTTCTGTACAATTTATATTTCAATATTATCGAATATCAAGGATTAACTTTAGGGAGTAACAGAGCGGGTTTTACTTGGATTGATAAGCAATTAAGTAAATCCGTCATCTGTACAGATGCCGGTGCAATGCACGAATTTGTTGAGAGCATAAATCCGGTTGGGTTATTCAACCGCCAGCCTGCGTTAGCGTAGCGGCTGCGTCAGCAGCAGCGCGACTGTTCAAATCGGCAATCGTGACGGTTATGGAATCTATTTTGGTCAGCGCCGGTGTGGCGACGCTAACCATTATCCTGTTTAACCGGCAAATCCGCAAGCCACTGAAAGACTTGGCGGATCTGGCACAAGCGCCGAGGGGGGAGAGCTAGGTTTTTAGGAGTGGCAAACGGATGTAGAATGTTGTCCCAACTCCGGTTTCTGACTGAAAAGAAATCTCCCCACCGTGGGCGTCGATAATCGACTTGGCGATCGCTGTTCCCAAGCCGGTGCCACCGCCTTTTCCATAGGTGACAAACGGTTCAAATAAACGCGAGCGGATTGCCTCCGGGATTCCGGGACCGTTATCGCTAATCTTTATTTCCACCCACTCGCCGGCTGTCCTAGCGGTGATCTCGACCCGACCGCCGCGACCTTTGAAAGCCTCTACGGCGTTAGTCGCCAGATTTTGCCAAACGCGCATGAGCTTGTTCTCGTCAGCGCTAACTGAGATATTCTCAACCCGAGTTGCCAGCTCGACTTTGGCATATTCAAAATAAGCGCGGTTTAGCTTTTGAAACTGTTCCAAAAGAGCGACAAGGTTGACGGGCTGTCTGTCCAGCACGCTTGCGCCCCGCGCAAATTCCAACACCTCATCTGCCATCCTCAACATACGCTGTATCTGCGCTTGAATCAGATCGCAATACTCCTGACTCTGCCGGTCGTGATGCAGTTCTTTCAGCATTACACTGGCTAAATAGATGCCGGCAAACGGGTTCTTGAAATCATGCATTATGCTGTTGACCATCTCGCCGACCAGCACCATTTTCTCTTTGTGGATAACCTCATTTACATATTCCTCCGTTGTGGCTCTCACCCGCTGAATAATGTAACCGAACAGGTTAATCGCCACCGGACTTTTCGTGTTCTGCAAAATTTCCATTAGCCTGTCCCGCTCAATCTTGGCTAGGGCTGTCTCCCCGCAAGCTATTGCGCGGGCGCTGCGCGGCTGTCCATCCAAAACCCCGAACTCTCCAAAAAAGTCATTTGGGCCCGCCACGGCAACGGTTTGATATTTATCTGAATCGATGCGTTTGCTTACCGCGACTTGGCCATCTAAGAGTAAATATAAACAATCAGAGTTTTCTCCTTCTTCAAAAATAACCCCTCCATCCGGAAAGATCTCCAGAATAGCCACCTGGCACAATTGGGCAGCTTGCTCCGGTTCAAAATAGGAGATAAACCGGTGCGATTTCAGATCCATGATCGAGTACCTGCATCGTGAGTGTAGGAAGCTGCTGTCTTCTATATTCCCTGATGGCTACCCTGGGTCAAGCAGTCAATACTTCTCGGACGGCGAACAGCCTCCCAGCTGACCTCCTGCTGTCCACCGGCACGCTCAGTCGGTTGACGCAAGCCGTGGGGCAAACCACAGGCATCTGCGAAGTTAACTGGAGGGCACCCACAAGGGCTGCCCCTGCGGCACCCACACGGACTGCCCTTACCGACCAGCATCTCTCCCATTTTGCTATTCTACCTGTTTTGCTGAAAATTTTTACAACAAATTTAGTAAAAAATATTTAATTTAAACAAGCGCTCAAAATAATTGATAGCTTACAGAGGCTGTGGCCAGAGAGTGTGAGTTTAAATTGCACATAAATTGTTTTAATATATATATATATATATATATATATATTAAAACAGCTAATTTTTATTTACAAAACCCTGCTTTTTTTTGGGAAAAACTTTCATAAGTATTTGTCGCCATCAGAAAATACCTGTTAGAGGAATAGCAAATTAAATTGATATAGCAGTAGCCACTTATGGAACGGACATTAACGCGACAAGTGAGGGACTTGCGAATTTCACCGGCACTGAAATCCCACAGACAGAGGGTTCAGGGGAGAAAAGGAATTCTCTGAACGCAAGGGCGTTCCACAGGCAGTAAGCTGCGCCTGTTTAAGAGAAAACTAAAAACCTAGAAACCCCTGGCCTGCGGGGCAGCAGCAGCCCGTACCTTCAGGAATTCGACTCAATTTTCCCGAAACCCACCACCGCATTTTGCCCCCCAAACCCAAAACTGAAACAAAGCGCTCGCCGAATTTCAGCCGCACGCGAAACCCGCACCCAATCCAAATCAAACGCCGGTTCGCTCAACCCCACACTTGGCGGCAAAACCTGGTGCTGCAGCGCCATCAGGGAGAAAGCAGCGCCCAGCGCCCCTGACGCTCCCAGGGCGTGACCGGTGGCTCCCTTGGTGGAACTCACCGGCACCCTTTGGGGAAAGAGTTCCGCAATCAGCAGCGCCTCAAACTCGTCATTGAGCCTCGTGCCGGTGCCGTGAGCGTGGATATAATCAATCTCAGATAAAGAAATTCTGGCGCAGTGACAGCACTGCGTCACCGCCGCCCTGGCGCTCCTCCCCCCCATCTCTGGCGCATTAGCATAATGCGCATCATTTGTCAAGGAAAAACCAAAAATTTTTCCATAAATCCGCGCCCCCCGGCGGAGAGCCAGCTCAGCCGGTTCCAGCACGAACACTGCGCCACCCTCTCCGAGCACCATACCTTGCCGGTGCCGGTCAAAGGGATAGGAGCCGATTTCAGCCAAAGCGCCCATCTTGGCAAATCCTGCCAGAGTCAGGGGAGTCACCGGCGCTTCCACCGCACCGACAATCGCCCGCTGGCACTGACCCATTGCCACCAGCAGAGCCCCTTGCGCCAGGGCCCAAATTCCCGTAGCGCAAGCCGCCATCGGTGCCAGCACCGGCCCAGTCGCCCCGACAAGCCGCGCCGCCGAAATCGCCCCCATGTGGGGCAGCGTATCCAGCCAGTCGCCATAAGCCGGCACATTGGGCGCAGGTGATACGCCCGCACCTGCCGCCTGCAGACGATCTCCGGCATAAAACTGCCGCGCCAGCATTTCCCACTGGGCCTGATGGCCGCGACTGGAGCCGATCACCACCCCGCAGTCGGAAAGCGGCGGTTCCAGACCGGCATCCTTAAGCGCCGCCGCCACAACCTGCGGGGTCAGCGACGGCAAATGAGCCGGTTGTGAGCCAATCAGTGCCAGAGGTCTGGGTGGCTGTTCTGGAAAAGGTTGATGGGCAAAGATTCCAGACTTTCCTTCCTGCAGGCGCTGCCAGCTATCCTGCAAACTGTCGCCCAAAGCGCAGACCAGACCAATGCCGGTAACAACAACAGAGTTATTGCAAAATTCTCTCATTTTCCCCCCGCAATCCCCCCAATTTAAGGAAAGACGTCATAATTCTGACTCTATCTCCTTTATAAGGGCAGGGGTGGGGAGAGCGGTAACAGAGACTTTTGCCAGATGTCCAATACCCACAAATCGCACAGATATTGTAGCAGGCATTTACGACAAGGGGTTTAACATGATGTAGGGGCGGGTTCACCCACAAAGAGTGCCACACAGCTACAACACCGACCAACCCGCCCCTAACCTCTGATATAGCAGCAGCCACTTAGGGCACGGACGTAGGCTGCGTTCGGCCTGTCCCAGATATCTTGAGGGTGCGGAGGTTCCGCCTGCCCTACGCCTAGACTTCGTATCGAGGGTGTCCTAAACTTACTGTCTATTGCTATATCTCTTTTGTGGTTGGGCATTGGGGCGAGGGTACGTTCATATCCTTCCCTAGGTGGGGGCGGGTTTATAAAAATTCTGGGCTTTCCCGATACATTGCTTGTCAACCCGCCCCTACAAACTTTGATATACAAAGGCCCGGGCAGCTCGCCCGCTGACACCAGTAGGTTGGAGGGAACGCAATTCCTGCGTCCGCGCCCTAAATGGCCATTGCTATATTGCAAAGCCCCCACCGGTGGTTGCCGGTAAAGCCGTTGCGCTCGCGCCACAGGCGTTCCCAGTGCAGTGCCGGCGATTCCGGGGCGGGGTGCCCCGCCGGGGGTTGGGCCACAGGGCTATTTGCCGCCCAGCCTGAGATTTTCGATCCCCTGCGTCACCTTAGCCGATTCAATGCGATCGCCTTGCTGAATCTTGTCAACCACATCCATGCCCTGAGTGACATAGCCAAACACCGCATAGCTGCCATCCAAAAACGGCAGCTCCGCCAAAGTAAAGTAGAACTGCGAGGAGGCCGAATCTGGCGGAGACGAACGGGCCATCGCCACCGCAGCGCGCGTGTGCCGCAACTCCGGTTGCGCCGCCACACCGGCATCTTTGAGCGTCTTGCTGTAGACCGGCTCCAAAGCGCCTTTGGGCTTAATTTCTAACGGAATGTAGCGAGGGCGAGACGTGCCCGGGTCAATAAAACTGCCAGTTCCCAAAGCTTCTGGCGGCACGTTGGCATCTTTGCTCTGCGGGTCGCCCCCCTGCACCACAAACGGTGTCGGTTCCCGCACCACGCGGTGAAACACCAGCTTGTCGTAAACCCCGCGCTGCACTAGATCGACAAAATTGCCGGCGGTGATCGGGGCGTTGGTGCCATCGACTTCAATGGTAATCGATTCGCCTTTAACCACCATCACCACCGTTGCCTTACCTTCCAGTCGGGGTAAATTGCTCGATTGCGGGTTGCTGGCCACAGCTGCCGGTGCTGTAGCTGTTGGGGCCGTTGAGGCATTGAGGGAAGAGGGGGAAGTTGCCTGCTGCTGGGCGCACCCCCCCACCAGCAAAGCGCCCACAAAAATTGCAGAAACTAACCAGTGCCGAATTTGGCTGTGCATTTTCAATCACCTAGAAGACCGGCGTGACGATTCCCAGCTGTGGGCTGTCAGCCTCATGCCTGGTGCCATTGGCCAGCTGAAAGCTGATAGCTGATGCCTTTTCGATCATAAGCCTTCCAGGGGCACGCCGAGAAAGCGAGCCAGTTCGGCTCCTTGATTTTCAAGTTCCGACAGGGGCAGGGGCTGGCCCACCCGAGTCAGGGGAATATCTTTTTTGCCCTTCAGGCGCAGATAGAGGGCGCGGCGGGGATTGAGGCCCTCCTTAATGTCCACGCGAACCGATTGCACATCTGCTGTGCTGTAAGTCAGATCAATGCGGCGATTTTTGCCGGGGAAGCCCCAGCGGAAGATCCGAATCTCGCCAGTTTGCTTGTTGAATTCGTTGTAGCCGCCGCCGATATCCCAGAGCACAGTCAGCCACAGGTAAAGGCTGAGCAGCAAGCCGGCTGTCCCATACAGCCCCATCACCAGCCCTTGCGGGACAAACACCAATTGGGTGGGGTCAGACAGGGGCAGCAGATTCACCTTCAGGTAGCTGGAAATCCCGGACAGCAGAAAGCCGGTGGCCCCCAAAGAGATGACCGTGGCCCAAAAATAGTTGCTCAGCCGGCGAGAGCCGACAATCTCCTTGCGGAGTGTGCGTTCGCTCTTGGATAGGGTTTGTCCAGTCATGGAACACTAACGCTCAATTCAGTTTGTAGTGAGGACTTCAGTCCTGATTTGGGTTGTTTCAGTCCCGGGGAACGGGATTCCTGCTCACAGCTGCCACCGGCAGCCATGCCGGTGCTGCTGCGTGAGGAGGAAAGTTTTGACCCATCGAGCCACCCGTAGGGAAGCACAACATTCCTTAACAATACACCACACCGCCGCTGCCGGTGTCCCTGAGTGCGGTTCGCAGACGCCAAAGCCAGACGACAGGAACACCGGCTCACCTGGCCCAAAATTTTTTTGGCAGGGGGCTTGTCAAATTTTGGTGCACTTCATATATAGTTATGTTAAGTTACTTAGAAACCTGAGTTTTAAGACAAGAGGGTTTGAACCAAATGACCATTGCAATCGGACGCGAGTCAGCCCAAAGAGGCTGGTTTGATGTACTCGACGACTGGCTCAAGCGGGACAGGTTCGTCTTCATCGGCTGGTCTGGACTGCTGCTGTTCCCCTGCGCCTACCTGGCGGTTGGGGGCTGGCTGACCGGCACCACCTTTGTCACCTCCTGGTACACCCACGGCTTGGCCTCCTCCTACCTGGAAGGCTGCAACTTCCTGAC
>Ga0114941_100071_pt1 | contig 20858 bp, 19 predicted proteins | sample DevilsHole_FD_89580 | JGI IMG/M metagenome (GOLD analysis project Ga0114941, IMG submission 89580) | Groundwater microbial communities from Devils Hole, Nevada to study Microbial Dark Matter (Phase II) - Devils Hole | ecosystem: Environmental > Aquatic > Deep subsurface > Groundwater | place...
CCTTTTGGGCTAAAGCCCAACTACGAACTTTTGGGCTAAAGCCCTACTACGAACTTTTGGGCTAAAGCCCTACTACGAACTTTTGGGCTAAAGCCCTACTACGAACTTTTGGGCTAAAGCCCTACTACGAACTTTTGGGCTAAAGGATACCTTCTAATTCCCCAGCTGATGACTCAGTTGTCCAAACAGAAAAGTTCTGGACAGGATTCCCTTTTTCATGCCTTACCTCACTGGGCTGCGCTGACGAGAAATTTGGCGTTTCCAGACTGAACAGCGATAGCTGCTGGGGTGCTTCCCCCGGTTCATTCTTCTGCGGGGATGTTTTCTGACTGACAAAATCCCCCATTCGCTCGCACCCTTTAACAAATCGCCGCAGAGTCGTAGCAATCGCCTCCGAACTATTATCAATCCCTATCCACCTGCGCCCCAACTGCGAAGCCACAGCCAGAGTCGTTCCCGAACCAGAAAAACAATCCAAAACCAAATCCCCCGGATTTGAGGATGCCTGAATAATCCGAGCCAGCAAATCCGGGTTTTTCTCCGTTGGGTAGCCAGTAATTTTAATGTTCTGATTGTGGGCGTCCCGAAACTCTAGCCAAATATCTTGTACAGGAATGCCGCTACTTTCATCCAAATATATCTTGCGGCGGGGGTTGCCATTGGCAGACCAGTATATCTCCCCCCGCGCATCCATCTCGTCGAGTGTCTTGGGTGGGAACTGCCAGTGTTTCCCCGGTGGCGGACTCATCCCTCGCCAAGGCTTGCCGGTTTCCCCATTGCGCACCCCAGGCGCGTGAAGCGGAACTTTCTTATATCTGCGCCCTGTTTCTTTCTCAATGTATTCATATTCTTTTAAAGCCCGCTCATCCGTCCACTGCTCCACAGGCCGGTTCCAGACATAATTTCCTGATTTGGTGTAAAATAGAATGAAGTCTGCAACATTTCCGTAGGTCTTCCGCGTGTAGTTTTTCGGGTTGCACTTCTTGCGCGTAATCCAATTTCTAAAATTCCCTTTCCCGAACACCTCATCCATGAGGACTTTAATATGAAAGGCCATGTTTTCATCCAGATGGACATAGATAGACCCGTCATCCGCTAACAGCTCTCGCAGAAGGATCAACCTTTGGCGGATAAATTCAATGTAATGTGCGCCGGCTAACAAGTCACAATAAGCATCAGCCTGAGAGCGGGATTGAAAGATGCTCTTAGTTGCAAAGGGTGGGTCGATGTAAATCAGCCTTACCTGCCCTCGAATGGCAGAATCATTAAGCAATGATGCCAGAACCGGTAAGTTGTCACCGTAGTAAAGCCGATTTTCATCTTCGCCCTCTCGCTTTTCATCGAGCGCCCACAACACAACACTTTCAGCCTGTTTTGTTGACAAAATCTCACTTTCTGGAAGTTTGCCTGGATAGGAAAGGCACACATCCAGACTATTTGTGGGGGTTGGGGAAGCCGGTGTGAGGTCCCCGTTCCATTGCCTTTTGGGAATACCAGTAGCCATTCTCACTCCTTATTTTCAAGACCGGAGCCATTCAAGAGTAACCCTTTCAGGTATCATCCTCAGTGTCACCACAAGAATCTTGCCGGGCCAACTCCTTTCCAGACTTGCGTAGTCCTCCCACATTGAGCCAAGCAAAAGACCGGGGCCATCGTTGAGAAAGATAATTTTAGTTCTTAAGTTGTGCTGTTGGGAGTAGCTGAGTATTTCATCGGCACAGCTGCGATAGCCACCAGTGCGGTCGTCTTCTTGTGCGCCGCCTCGGTCTGAGTCATATCGAGCTAGTCCTATGGCCAGCACGTCATTTCCATTAATATCATAGATCGCAAAGTCAACAGGACGCTTGGGGTTGGGATAGGCTTTAAACACCGCTCCCATGAGAATATCTTTACCCGCTCGCTCTGGCTCTCTGATTGGCAAGTCTGGAAAGTGTAAACGGAATAAGGAAAAAAACCGTTCTGTTAGGTCGTATCCTTTCTTACCACGACTTCTATATTCCCACAATAGGACAGACATAGCCTCGTCGGGAATCGGACGAGTCATAAACGCAGCTTGAACTTCTTGAACTGGCCTAAAACGTCCTCCGAATTGGGAACATATATCTGTCGCCTTTTTCTTCCTTCGCAGCATTTCAACGGGCAGTTCAGGACTGACGTACTTGCGAAAAACCCGATACAGCTGAACGCGCATCCAGGCGTTTGGGATTTCTGAAATTTGCATGAAAAGGCGCACTGATGATTCTGAAGTCCTGAGCAATTGGCCAAACATCACCAAAACGGGTGCGTACAGTTGGCAAGCCTCTTGCAAAATGTCAGGATAGTATTCTCCTGTGGCCAGAGTTATCCAGTTATGTCCATCTGCCTTGTAGTCGGCAAAGGAGTTTCGGTTGCCAGATATCATGTTGCCTTTCTCTTGAATATAGTTCCTAATTCTAATCCCTACGGCATCCACTCCAGCACAATTCCCACGCGACTGTCCTTACTTTCCCTGGCATTTTGCTTCTCAATATCCGCAGAAAGGCGCAGGTGGCGAGTCACGGCATAGCCCACCGAAATCGCCGTCAAACCCACTTCCTCATCCGTTCCCGGCTTAACCCAACTCTGAGTTAAAGAAATATCCGCCGCGCCGCCGCGAGACAGCGCCAGCAGCAGCCGCGCCCCAACATTGACGCCACCCCTGGAGTAGGAATCGGTTTCCAGATGCCGGTAGCCCACCACCGGCGCGATATTGATATAACTCCCCAGTGGGCGCAAATAATAGCGCAACTGAGCGCCATAAGCCTGGGTTTCCCCATTAAAAGACGCTTGATAATCCCCACTCACCGTCAAGCCGGTGCGCCCGACAAACACATCTTCCACACCGGCATTCCACCCAGCCTTTCCCCCCGCCGAGGGAAACTGCGAAAAGCCCAGCCGCACGCGAGTTTTGAAGCTGGGGTCATTTTCAATATCTTGCAAAACATTCGGCACCTGGCGCAGCCAGCGCTGCAACACCGGCGAACCTTCGATGACTTCCGGCGGTAAATCCAACTCGCCGACGGGAGTACCAGAGGTTTGCGCCAGCTTCTCTGCAGCCAGCGCTTCTGGGGGAGTCCCGCACCAGCCCGGTGCCGGTGCGAGGGCCAAGCTTGCGCCCAGCAGAGTGCCGGTTTTGGCGCTGAAGCGGAGAGCTCGGACTAAAGTCCAGACTGCGAACAGAACCATACTGCCGGATTTGGCGTTGCTCATTAGTGGGATGAAGCTATTCCCTAAGCCCCCTCCCCGCACGCAGGGAGGGGGTTGGGGGTGGGGTTGGAGAATTTAGCAAAAATTTTTAATCATATTTTTATTATGCAGCACCCCGGATTTGATATAATTATCCGCCCACCTCTGGGCGAGCGCGCCCTGCCAAAAAAAAAGCGGTTCCACAGCACGCAGAACCGAAATCCGAACTAACAGAGGAGCGAAACCGGAAACCTAACTAACTGCCCCCTGCATCCGAGCAGTGTCTACCGGCTTCATCAAGTACAGCCGGCCCAACTGCCACACATTCGAGACGTAAAGGGGTAGTTTTTGGAAAAACTTCACCAATTTAGGTGCGTCCGATTTAGCAATGTCTGCTAGTTTAGCATTATTTTGGGTGCAAATGTCCAGCCGGCGGTAGAATTCTGGGTTTTCCACGTCCAGAATCACCGGGAACACGCGCCCTGCGGTCTCGTTGGTCTTCTTAATCACATAAATGTCATAGTCGCGGGCGTCCAGACCGAGAGAGGCGTAGAAGGCAGAGCGCTGGATGTCGTTGAGATACATGGTGGCAAACACCGACAGCAGGAAGAACCGGCTCCACAGCTTGGCCGCCCAGTCGTTCAGCATCTGCGGCTGAGCCTTCATAATGGCGTCGAAGAAATCCCCGTGGCGGTTTTCATCCTGGCACCAGTTCTCAAAGAAGCGGAAGATCGGATAGATCCGGTGTTCGGGATGGGCTTCCAGGTGGCGGTAGATGGTGATGTAGCGCCAGTAGCCAATCTTTTCGGAGAGATAGGTGGCGTAGAAGATGAATTTCGGCTTAAAGAAGGTGTAGGTGTGATTTTTGGTCAGAAATCCCAGATCCAGGCACATGTTGAAATCTGACATCGCCTTGTTCAGGAAGCCGGCGTGGCGAGCCTCATCCCGCGACATCAGCGTAAAGCACTCCGCCAGCACGGGGCTTTTGTCCTTCAGCCGCCGGCCCAGTTCCTTGTAGAGCAGGAAGCCAGAAAACTCAGCCGTGCAAGAGCGTTCCAGGAATTCGACGAACAGCTGGCGCGTATCGCCATCGATGTGAGCCCAGGACTGTTCAAACTCCGCATCCCGCACGAAGTGGTGGCGATTGTAATCGGTGCGGAACTCCTCCAGGATGGCTCTGAGCTCGTCTTCATTGGCCGAGATGTCCATTTTAGCCATCGCCTCAAAATCGGTGGTGTAGAACCGAGGGGTGAGGATGGTTTCCTTGGCGGGGACTTTCACCCCGGGGCGGAGCTCTTCAAAGGCGGGTTTTTTCAGGGAGTCTACCATAGGTCTGTTTGGGCTGTGGTTTGATCGCAGAGGGTTGCAACTGTGCTGCCCTCTCTCAGGCTCAGTTAAGAGAATTTTACGATAATGGCTGCTTTCGCTACGCCCTCCAGTGTACAGCACACCCAGGGACTCCAGACAGCCGGTTGTGTTAAGAGTTACTAAGCATTATAAAGTTTTGTGAACTTTGCTCAGTTTCGCTGCCCGAACAGCAATAACACGCAATAACACACTTGGTCGCAAAAGTCAAGGTATCTGGTGCTAATCACAGCTTCGTGTTCTGCAAACAGTGGCCGGCAGGCCGATCTTCTCAACTGCGATCTGCCACCATGAACAGAGGCAAGATTTAATTCCAGGTTTCCTAGGCAACGCCGGGTAATGTGGTATAATAAGGACAGAGAGAGAAAATTTAATCACGGATTTTCAAGGAAAGCCTGGTCGCGTGATATAATACACACAGAGATTTGAGGACAGCCCTATTGGCCAGATAGTGGCTTTTGGAATTTTTCCACTCTCCCAGTTGCGGCTTTACGCGCTTCGCGGGACTGGAATGGCGCTTTCGGGATTATTTTTTAAGCTTTGCGGGATAACGCCTCTATCACTTTTGCCGGTGATAGTGCTATATTTGCATTGTCCGGGGATGCCCGAACAAATGCCGCGTAAATGTATCAGAAACTGCACGCCGCTATCATCCGTGTATGAGCTATTGCCTGAATCCCCACTGCCCGCAGCCGCAAAACTTCCCCCAGGCAGCCGAAACAAACCAACAAACCTGTCACAGTTGCGGCGCAAAGTTACTGCTGGGCGAGCGCTACCGGGCAATCAAACCGATTGACAGCGGAGGTTTTGGCAGAACTTTCTTGGGGGTGGATGAGTGCAAACCGTCCAAACCCCGCTGCGTGATCAAGCAGTTTCGCGTCCAAGACACCAGCAGGCAAGCCAAAGCAGCTGAGTTATTTCGCCAAGAAGCGGCGCAGCTGGAGCGACTGGGCAAACACCCCCAGATTCCCGAACTGCTGGCCCATTTTGAGCAAGAAGGGCGGCAGTATGTGGTGCAGCAGTACATCGACGGGCAAAACCTGGCCCGAGAGCTGGATGAGGAAGGCCCTTTCAGCGAAGTCCAAATCCACCAGCTGCTCAATGACTTGCTGCCGGTGCTGCAATTTGTCCACGACCACCAGGTGATTCACCGGGATATCAAACCGGAAAACATCATTCGCCACCGCTTTGACGGCAAACTGGTGATCGTTGACTTTGGGGCGGCGAAATCCGCCACCGGCACGGCACTAGGCGCAACCGGCACCGTAATTGGCTCCGCTGGGTACGCCGCCCCAGAGCAAGCCCTGGGCAAAGCAGTTTTTGCCAGCGACCTCTACAGCTTGGGCGTCACCTGCATTTACCTGCTGACACAAGTTCCCCCCTTCGACCTGTTCGACACCCGCGAAGGCACTTGGGTGTGGCGCGATTACTTGGTCAACAATCCCGTCAGCCATAAGCTGGGTCGGGTGCTGGACAAAATGCTGGAAATTCCCATCAAGCGGCGCTATCAGTCCGCCGCTGAAGTCTTCCAAGACTTGAATCCCGATCCGGTGAGTGCAGCACCAGAAGGAGCCGGCGCTCCCACCTTCCCCGCAGCCACTGGCACCGGCAGCGTTGCTGACCCGAACCGCAACCGTCTCAGGGACACCTACCTGATGTGGACGGCGGAGTTGCTCCTAGGCACAGCTTTTGGCCCCATAAAAGGATTCCACCGCCTCTACAACGGCAAAATTTTCACCGGCTTGCTGTGGATGATTCCAGTTGTGGGTGATGTCGGGCACTTGCTGGATCTGTTCCTAATTCCAGAAATGGTCGATGAGTACCGCGAAAAGGCCAGAGCCAAAATGGGCTTATCCCCTGCGGGTCTGCCGCTCAGCGAGCCGGCAGCCATCACCGAGACCATCCAACTCCCCTCCCGGGGGCAACTGATCCTCAAACTCCTGCAAGCCGCCCGTTCTAGCGGCGGTCAGCTTTCCCTCACTCAAGCCATGATAGCCACCGGCGCAGGCTTTGTGGAAGTGGAAGCCGTTTTGCAGGAAATGGTCAAAATTGGTTACGTCAGCGTCGCCAATGACCGAGTTACCGGTGCCGTCACTTACCGGTTCAATCAGCTTTAGGGCGTGAGGGATACCCGGAGGCCCGGAGGCCCGGAGGCCCGGAGGCCCGGAGGCCCGGAGGCCCGGAGGCCCGGAGGCCCGGATTGGGCCGCCGGCGTTGGGCACGATCGCCGGCTTCGCCAATCACCGAGTTGCGTTCAACCAACTGGAACACCGGTCTCCTGCCGGCGGCAATCTAAAATAAAACAAGAGGGAGAATCTGTCTCAACTATAATAATAATAATAATAAATCCCCGCCACCTGATAAAACCTATGAATAGTAACCGTCTTTCCACCTCTTATATTCTCTGCATTGTCTGGTTTTTTGGCTTGGGAGGTCTCCATCGCCTGTACAATGGAAAAATTGGGACAGGGCTGCTGTGGCTGTTTACTTGGGGGATTTTTGGTATTGGGCAGTTCGTGGATCTATTTATTATTCCCAGTATGGTTGAGGAACACGATTTGAAACTGAGAGCCAAACTGGGAGTATCTGCCAACGGCGTGCCCCTGAGCCAATCCTCAATCGCAGAAACCGTTATCCAGCCAGCCAAAGACAAGCTGGCGGTCAAACTCGTCAAAGCGGCTGAAGCCAGAGGGGGCAAAATTTCTGTCACCCAAGCGGTGAGCGATACAGAAGCCAGCTTTGTCGAGGTAGAAGAAGTTTTGAAGGAGCTAGTAAAAATCGGTTATGTAAGTGTTGAAAACGATTACATAACCGGCGTAATATTCTATCGCTTTAATGAACTTTAGAAAGGGGCAATGCACACTGCCCCAATGCGAGTGTGCCCCTAACTCCTTAATTTCTCGCCAGCCACTTTTGAGCGTTCAGGCGCTGCACGACGCCAAACACCAGCAAGTCGAGGGTAATCTTGCGCTCGTCAATCAAAAACGGCTCAATCGTACTCGGTTTGCTGCCACTGTCAGAACAGGAAAACGCTCTTGGCCCGCTTATTTCCCCTTTAGGGAAATAAATAGAGAATTGGCGCTTCCCACCATTCCAGCGCCCAATCACTTGCCAGCACTCCTCAGCGGAATTCAAGCCAGCAACGGGAATCTTTTGCTTTGACAAACCCAGCTCGACATCGGAAACCCCCTGCTTGGCTAGGGCATTTTTCAGTGCCGGCAGGTAGTCTTGATTGATAAACTCAGCAAACGGCTTGTCTTCAACAGCCGGTGCCTTTTCCTTTTTAGCCGCCTTGGCTGGAGCTTCCTCACCCCCAGCTGTTTCAGCCGGCTTTTTGGCTGCCGGCTTGGCGGATGCCGGTTTCTCAGCCTGCTCTTCTCCGGAATTAGGGTTAGTCGCTGTTTCTTCTGCCATCGTTCCAGTCAATCCTTGTCGGTATTTTCACAACGGCTCGCTGCCTCAGCTAGCGAGCGAGGGCGTAGCTGCCCTTATGTTTATAATAGACGCCCGTGTCGCTAGCCACCGGCAACCGCCGGCACAATGCTGACTTCATCGCCCTCTTGCAGCGGCGTCTTCGTCCCGTCCAAGAAGCGGATGTCTTCGCTATTGACGTAAATGTTCAAAAACCGGCGTGGCTCTCCTTTTTCATCGCGCAGACGACCTTTGGTGTCGGGATAGAGCTGCTCCAGAGTGTCCAGCAATTCCGCCACACTGCTGCTGTAACACTCCACAGTGGCTTGATTGTTGGTGAATTTTTGCAGGGGAGTGGGAATCAAAACTTTTACGGCCATAGTTAGATGTCGCGTATCAACTTGTCAGTGATTATCAGTCAGCAACCGCAGAACTGCAAGCCCATGATAAATATCCCTAAATACCTATCTGCGTTTATCTGCGTGCATCTGCGGTTAAAAATTCAAAATTAAACCAATACTTGCTGCCATTCCAGCCGGTCGAGGGTGCGGGAGCGATCCAGGGCACGCTCAAAACTGTCCAGCTTCGGCTCAATGGTGAGCGGTTCGCCGATATAGCCGTGCACGGCTTCTTGAGTTTTCAGCCCATTGCCGGTGATGTAGACGACAGTGCTTTCTTCGGGGTCAATCTTGCCAGATTCTACCAGTTTCTTGAGCACGGCGATCGTGGTGCCACCGGCTGTTTCGGTGAAGATGCCTTCGGTTTCTGCCAGCAGCTTGATGCCTTCAATAATTTCCGCATCGCTGACGGATTCAATATTGCCGCCGGTTTTCCGCGCCACATCCAGAGCGTAGATGCCGTCTGCGGGGTTGCCAATCGCAATCGATTTGGCAATGGTGTTGGGTTTGACCGGCGTCACGAAGTCCCGCCCCTCCCGGAAGGCTGCGGCGATCGGGGAGCACCCGTCTGCTTGCGCGCCGCTGAAGCGGACATTTTTCTCGTCCACCAGCCCGACTTTAATAAATTCTTGAAACCCTTTGTAAATTTTTGTGAACAGGGAGCCGGAGGCCAGGGGTGCGACAATGTGGTCGGGAAGCTGCCAGCCCAGCTGTTCTGCGACTTCGTAGCCCAGGGTTTTGGAGCCTTCGGAATAGTAGGGGCGCAGGTTGATATTGACAAATCCCCAGCCGTGGGTGTTGGCGACTTCGCAGCAGAGGCGGTTTACTTGGTCGTAGTTCCCCTGGACTGCGATCACGGTGGGGCTGTAGATCAGGGTGCCCAGGACTTTGCCTGCTTCCAAGTCGGCGGGGATGAAGACGCAACAGTCCAAACCGGCATGGGCGGCGATGGCGGCGGTGGAGTTGGCCAGGTTGCCGGTGCTGGCGCAGGAGACGGTGGTGAAGCCGAGCTCTTTGGCGCGGGTGAGGGCGACTGACACCACCCGATCCTTGAAGCTGAGGGTGGGCATGTTCACCGCATCGTTCTTAATGTAAAGCTTCTTCAGGCCCAGGCGACGAGCCAGCCGGTGAGAGCGAACCAAGGGCGTCATGCCGGTGCCCACATCGATGGGGCTGTCCGTGGCCACCGGCAGGAAAGGACGGTAGCGCCAGATGGAGTTCGGACCGGCAGAGATGCTTTCGCGCGTGACGTGCCGGCGCAGGGCGTCGTAGTCGTAGCCCAATTCCAGCGGGCCAAAACAGAACTCGCAAACGTGGCTCGCTTTCGGTTCGTACTCCGCGCCACATTCCTTACAGATCAGGGAGGTGAAGGTGGCAGCGGTGGTTTGGGTTCCGGGTGCGTGCACTTGAGTCGCCTGGGTCATGGGTCAATCCTCTGGTGGGGGGCTGTGCGGTCTGGGGAGTGATCTTTTTTGATTCTCAACCGATAGTATCACAGCGTCAAGAGTGCGTCAACTATACCCGATAAATTTTGTCGGGTTTCCTGCGGGCGCTGGGAATGGGGCGCTGGGAATGGGGCGCTGGGGATTGGGCGCTGGGGATTGGGCGCTGGGGATTGGGCGCTGGGAAAACAATCCCCAAGTTCCCCCTGTCCTGAACACAAGACGAGATCGGCGCGTTCTGCAAGAGAGCGTCCCCGCTTGCCCTTTCCTTTAGCCGCCGCTGACAGGGGGGATGAGCACCACCTCGTCGCCGTTTTGCAGAACCGTGTCTGGATCTGCGAAGTCGAGGTTAACGCCAAAGCGGGTGATGTTGCGCCACTGTTCGAGTTCTGGATGTTCCGAGTACAGACGGTCGAGGACAGCAGAAACGGGGGTGCCGGTGGGCAATTCCAGCACCAGTTCAGGTACGCCAAACACTTCTTGATAGATGGCGAACAGTTTCACGGTTACGGTGATGGGAGGAAAAGACATAGGCTTGACCGGCTTGTCGGTGGGAGTCAAGCCAATATTAGGGCATTTTCCGACGTGCCGGTGGACTTCCGCCGCCGGTGCTGCTGCTGCTGTTGCGCGGAAGCCGCCGGTCTTGTAGGATCGATTTTAACAGGAGGTAGTTAACAGTGAAACCAGAACGCATACCCCCAGGTCCAGGGCAAGAATCAGTTTGGGATTACCCCCGTCCGCCTCGCTTGGAGGAAGTGACCAAGCATATCCAAGTAATTTTTAATGGGGAGATTATTGCAGATACTCATCGTGCCAAGCGAGTGCTGGAAACAAGCCATCCTCCCGCCTACTATATTCCTTTTGAGGACATCAAGCCGGGCACTCTGCTAAAGACACAGCGGGAAACTTGGTGTGAGTGGAAAGGAGGGGGTTCGTACTATACAGTAAAAGTCGGTGACAAGCAAGCGGAAAATGCAGCGTGGTCTTATCCCAATCCTGTTCCCTCCTTCTCAGCTATAAAGAACTGCGTCAGTTTTTATCCGGGGCTAATGGATGCCTGCTATGTAGAGGGCGAGAAAGTATTGCCACAGCCAGGTAATTTCTATGGGGGCTGGATTACGAGCGAAATTGTTGGGCCATTCAAAGGGGAACCGGGCACACAGTGGTGGTAGTGCTTTCTATCCAAAAGACTGGAAAAAATTCACCCTCTTGCTAGTATAGCACTAAGCTGTTACGCTAATAATGCTGCTTTCCCCTTCAAAGTCGGCAGAGCCGACCGAGTGGCGTTCCCAGCCTAAGGGTGGGAACGAGGGGCACGGATTGATCTCGTAGGACAGGCGTCTCGCCTGTCCCTTGTCCATTTTCCAGGAATTAAATAGCGATACTGCTAACAGCGATTTTATCATTCTACCTCCTTCGGGCGATCCTTGCCATCCAGCAAGCAACTAACCGTCATGTCACCCATCACATTAATAGCAGTGCGGCACCGGTCGAGAAACCAGTCCACAGCGATCAGCAAAACGATATACTCCACCGGCAAACCAACCGCCGAGAACACCAGCGTCATGGTCACCAACCCCGCCTCAGGAATCCCCGCCGCACCCACGGAGGCCAAAATAGACGTCAGCACCACTGTCACCTGCTGCGGGAGGGAAAGATTGACCCCAATAACTTGGGCCACAAATAGGGCAGACATCGCCTCATAAAGAGCAGTGCCGTCATGGTTGAAATTGCTGCCGACTAGCGCCCCCAGAGAAGCAGAAGATTCCCGCAAACCGACTTTTTCCTGCAAAGCTTCATAAGTCACCGGCATCGCCGCTATTGAGGAAGAAGTAGAAAAAGCCATCAGCAGCGCATCCGAACAGCCAGTTAGTAAGCGTTGCGGACTCACCCAAGAGCCGAACTTCACCCGCAGCAGGTAATAGCAAACCTGCAAAAACAGCGCCACCAGCACCGTCAGCACGAACGCAGCCAGGGATTTAAACGGCGTGAAACCTTGCAGGGCAATCGTTTTGGCAACAATTCCAAAAACTGCCAGGGGAACTAGGACGATAACCCAGTGCAAAATGCGAATCACCGCCTCAAACAACATCGAGATTCCCTGCTCAATTGCCCTGTAGTCTGTCTTGCCCTGAGCAATTTGCTCCGCTTTCAACCCGCGCAGGGCAATCCCAAAAGCGAGAGCGAGTAAAATCAGCTGGATCACATTGTTGTCAACCAGAGGCTTGAGCACCGCATCTGGCACCAGATCCTGAAACAGTTTCCAGGGATCGAGCGGGCTGATTTCAGATGGAGCCGACGGTAAAGAGATGGCACCCCAGCGGCCTGGTTGCACGACATTCGCAACCAAAATACCTATTATAATAGCAACTGTCGTATTTGTCAGCAGAAGACCAGCCAGCCGGCTGCCCGCTGTTCCCGGGGCGGTCAAAAAGGAGTGCAGCACCGCCAGCAAAATCAGCGGTGTGGCAAGGGCGCGAAGAGCTTTCAGCACCACGTTGGAGGGAATTGCCAGGTTGTTAATCAGGGCGACATTTTCCGGGCGGGGCTGACCGGCACCCAGCAAAATCCCGAATCCCACTGCCAGAATCAGGGCCATTACAATCTGCAAGTAAAGGGGGATGCGCTCCCACAGCGGGCGAGCTTGGATAGCTGGCTGGATCATCAGAAACTCCTCATCAGGGGGTAACAGCAGCGGTTACAGCACCCCGCTTTGTTAGACAAACCGGGTTCTCGAAACCTTCAAGCTTTACTATATCTCTACCATCTTTCATTTGCCCCAGTTTGACTGGAGAAGTTCTAGCTCGCTGCCGCGATGCTTTTAAATTGCTCTTGACAGTTGCCCGGTAAAGGTGTAAGCAGACGACCGGGATCAGAGCTTCTAAAAAGGGACTCGCCAAAATTAAGCAAGTCAGAGAGAAAAAAGGGTGGCCAGTAGGGAGCCGGTTTAATCCAGCGCCCGATTAATGCGGGTGCTTTCCCAGCTTAACTGGGAAAATGTGGTTCCGGGCGTGCGCCCCGACTGTTGCCGGCGGGCGCGAAAGCCCGCTCCCACAGCGGTGGAATTCCAGGGGAGACCAAAGGGCTTGCCACGCAGCGCCGGTGTGTGGTAACATTAGATACTATCAGCACCGGCTGACAATTCCGATCTCTTATCCTTTCCGATAACCGGACTGGATATCAAGCCACCTGTGGGAGAATTTCGCCAGCACACGCACCGGCGCTGAGGCCAAAACAGTAAGCGCGTGTTTGTAAAGAAAATCAGATCCCCCAAGAGGCAGTCTCCGTGTGGGAACTGCACTGTCACGAGGGCTTATCTTGCCCCCCCTTTTTTTTGGGGGGCAAGGGGGCTACTCAAAAACCTTTAAAGCGCTTAATATTTTTTGATCGGCCAGCAATTACCGATCTTGCGACCATTCCAACCCTTAATAAAAGGTAACATCATAATATGAACTATTGTATCAACCCTCAGTGCCGGAACCGCGACAATCCGAACCCTTCGGAGTGCGGAGAGTCCTGTCACTATGAATTGCTCAGAAGTCAGCACGGATATGAGCTAGTCAGGCCACTGTGCAACTTCAATGGCCACAATGCGGAGATATTTGAAGTCAAGCATAGAGACCGGCCTGAACCGCAAGTTATGAAGGTTCTGCGCGACAGCAGTTCAGACAATCCCGAAACTGATCATTATTTGATAACCCTCTTTAAACGCGAGGCGCAAGTTTTACAGAAGCTGAGGGATCCAAAAGTTGCCATATTTCATGAATACTTCATTTTCTCACCTCCCGATGCAACCGAGAGACTGCACTGCTTGGTCATGGATAAAATAGCGGGGCATAATTTGCAGGAGTGGGTGAGGTCGCACGGGCCAATTACCGAAGAACAAGCCATAGACTGGCTCCGACAGCTAGCCCTGATTTTGGAACAGGTGCATCAAAAAAATATTATCCACCGGGATATCAAGCCTTCCAACATCATGGTTCGGGAAGGCAGTGGCGAACTGGTGCTGATTGACTTTGGTGCAGTCAGAGAGGTTACGGAGACAGTCATTCGCCGGCAAGAGGTCACGAAAGTTCTTTCAGTGGGGTACACCGCGCCCGAGCAAGAAGACAGAAAACCCGTTCCGCAATCCGATTTCTTTTCCGTCGGGCGCACCTTTGTCTACCTCCTAACGGGGGAAGAACCGAAAAATCTGGGAAAGAAGTCAAACCCAAACAAGATAAACTGGCGAGACAAAGCGCCCAAACTATCTCGGAATATAGCCGATTTTATCGATAAACTGATGTCTCCGGAGATTAAAAATCGGCCTCAAAATCCGCAAGAAATTTTGCGGGTTCTGAAAGATATTGAAAAGAAGCGACCGAAGCCGATAGATCCTGAACCGCAGCGGAAGACAGAGGTTGAACACAGGGGTGCGCCTCACTACAAACTGCTTGCCGGCAGTGCGGCGCTGCTGCTGCTGGGACTGGCAGCAGCAACCGGCGGGTGGTACATAACTAAACCGGGCGGGTGTTCCAAAATTGGGATCGGGAGTTTTCCTCAAGGCGACGATCTGAGTTGTGGGGAAGAAATCCTAATACCAGACGCTCAGGTGCCGGCAAAGCAAGGCGGGGTGAGTGCCTTTGCTGTTGGGAATTACAGCCAAGCGATTAAGCTGCTAGAAGAGGCGTGGAAGACGCGGCGCGATCCCGAAACTTTGATTTACCTGAATAATGCCCGACTGATGGGGGAAAACGCTCACACGATCGCCGTTGTCGCACCCATAACCAACAACGCGGACAACGCGCGGGAAATTTTGCGGGGAGTCGCCCAAGCCCAAGATGAGTTCAATCGCGATCAAAACAATAATGGCACAGGTTTGAAAGTGCTGATTGCGGATGATGCCAATCACCCTGCCAAAGCTAAACACATGGCAAACGTGCTGGTGTCGAAAGGCGACATTTTAGCCACTGTCGGTCACTTTTCTAGTGACACAACTCTGGAAGCAATCCCTGTCTACCAGCAGCACGAGTTGGTCTTGATTGCTCCAGCCAGCACCTCAGTAGACCTTGTACCTTACGGCGATCTGGCCAATCACGTTTTCTTTCGCACCACACACAATAATTCCGTATCTGCCCCAGCTTTAGCTGGCTATCTGACAAACCGCGCCCAGCAGAAGAAAGCGGCAGTTTTTTACAATCCCCTGAGCAATTACAGCAGAGATTTGCGGAAGCAATTCGGCATTAGCTTCCAGGCGAGTGGCGGACAAGTAATAGAGGAGGTTGATTTGTCTGACTCCTTCTTCAATGCCGGTGCTGCCATAAAGCGGGCGCAGCAAAAAGGAGCGACAGCGCTTGTCTTATTTCCGGACAGCCAGAAAAGTCAAAAATCTTTTGACAATACCTTAGATTTGATTAAAACCAATCAGGGACGTTATTGGATGATCGGAGGGGATAACCTTTACAATCCGGATATATTAAAAATTGTAGGGCCAGAGGCGGCGAACCGCTTGGTGGCGGCTATTTACTGGCACAGTTCCAACAGTCCTAACCCAGAATTTCCCAAAGCCGCTAAAGAAAAGTGGGGAGGAGGAGTCAGCTGGCGCACGGCTTCAGCCTATGACGCCACTCGCGCACTGATAGCGGCTTTAGAAAAAGCAAAAAAACCTCAACCGAACCGTTCTGACGTGCGGCAAGCTTTATCGGCTCCCGATTTTGAAACTACCGGCGCTACGGGGACGATTAGTTTTGACGGCGGCGAACGGAAAAACCTGAGTGTACAGCTGCTGACAGTAGTGCGGGATAAATGCTCTACAGGTGGTTATGTCTTTGTCCCGGTAGACGCTTCCGAAGACAGTGCCGAGAAAGCAGATTGCACCGGCAACCCGTAAGAGCGGGTTTATAAAGTAATTGTTAAGACAGCGAGGGGCCAGAAACCTGTCCAGAAACCGGGTTTCGCCGAAGTTACCCGGTTTCTTCGCGCTCGTTTTCCGGCTGGCCCACCACAAGCCACCCGGTTTCTTGTGACTTCACGTTTCTTTACAAACACTCTATAATGCCGGCTGACATCACTAAATTTTATAGCATTTTTCAGGTGGGCGAAGTGCCAGAAACCCGGTTTCTTTAAGAAACCGGGTTTCTCATTCCCCGCCTATCCCAACCGCTCCCGCTCAGCGACAGGCTTTTGACAGGGGGACAAATTCCCAGGATCTCAGCCATGTCCCCACCAAAGCCACCTTGGCGGACGCCTTCGCAATCGCCCTCCAGCGAACCGGACAAAAAATTGTCAAAATCCCAGAGAAAACTTAAGGGAGGACGCTGACATGGAACACATTCCTATCCTGCAAATGGGTGACTTCCCGGTTGAGAAACCGGGTTTCTTTGCTTCCTAAGAAACCCGGTTTCTGGCAGCCCTCACTTTTTCTTTACAAACACTCTCTAAAGGACGACGCTTAGATGGAACACATTCCTATCCTGCAAATGGGTGAGTTCCTCCTCGTGACGATTCAGGTGGACATGCACGACCGCTTAGCAATGGCGCTGCAAGACGACTTGAGCGAGCGGATTGCCGGGGCCCGGGCATGGCCAGTGTCAGCCGCTGCCTCAACGATGGCTTTTCCACTGCCGGCGAGGGCGGGAACCGGCTTGGGCGCTATCCGCCGCCTCTCCGATGTCTGGCGCTATTATTACTACAGAAGGCTCTCGCAATTTAATTTCCCATAATGGCACCATCGGCCATGAAATTGCCAAAATTCAAGAATTCGTCTATCCGTGGCCTGAAAACGCGCTTTTAGTGATGCACTCCGACGGGTTAGCAACTGATTGGCGTCTCGACCGCTATGCCGGTTTGGCTGCCAAACACCCCTGCCTGATAGCCGGAGTTTTATATCGGGATTTCAAAAGGGGACGGGATGACGTAACAGTTTTAATCGCCCGGGAGGGAAAACTATTACCATGAACATTTCCATCCTGACCGTCGAAGTGGATTTGGAAACCGATGTGGTGCTCGCCCGCCAGCGCTCGCGCCAGATCGCAAACCAGCTGGGGTTTTCCCCGCAAGACCAAACGCGCATCGCCACCGCCGTATCGGAAATCGCCCGCAACGCCTTCCAGTATGCCGATGGCGGCAAAGTCGAATTTGCGGTCGTCGAGGAAGCAGAAATCGGGAGATCCGCTCGCCCCCTCAACGGCTTTCCAGCTCAGCTCTTGGCGATCCGCATCTCTGATCGCGGGCCCGGAATTGCCAACCTGAAGGCCATCCTCGACAGGCAGTACACCTCGCCCACCGGCATGGGACTGGGGATAGACGGTGCTCGCCGGTTGGCGGACCGGTTCGACATCGAATCCGCTGCGGGGAAGGGAACCGCCGTGAGTCTGGCCAAGTACCTGCCTACCTGGGCGCAACCCGCCACCCCCGGGCGTCTGGCGGAAATTGCCAAGATCCTGGCGCAGCATGCCGGTCAAAACCCACTCGAAGAGATACAGCAGCAGAACCGAGAGCTCCTCAGGACCCTCGACGAGTTGCGCCGGCGTCAGGAGGAGCTGACCTTGCTCAACACAGAACTGGACGACACCAATCGCGGCGTAGTGGCGCTTTATGCCGAATTAAACAGATTGGCTTTTGGAAACGTTACAAACCTTGACCGCCCGAAACAAGCAAAAGAAAAAATTTTTGATAATTGATGATGACGAAATTTCTCGATACTTGCTAAAAGGACTGCTGGCTGACTGGCGCGGTCAAGTAATTGAGGCTGGCACCGGCTCGCAAGGAATCGCCCTAGCACGCCAAGAAAAACCGCAGGCCATCTTTCTGGATCTGGCTATGCCAGAAATGAGCGGCTATCAAGTTATCTCCCAGCTCAAATCCCACCCAGCAACGCGAGTAATTCCTGTGATTGTCAACACCTCACAGCGCTGCAGAGGAATTAGAGTTTTTAGCTCGCTCATGTGTGGCTGTTCTTTCTAAGGAAAATATATCCCAGCCTGTGGGACTTGCAAAACTTCAGGAAGCCTTGGAAAAAGCTGGAGTAAATCGATAACAGAGCCAGGAGAAATCTCATGGTTGAGAAGCAGCGAGTCACGATTTTAACTGCTGACGACAGCGAGGCCAACCGCTCTATTATTAGCCGCATCCTCAGCAAGGCGGGATTCGAGGTTGTGGAAGCAGCCACCGGCTTGGAAACTCTCCGCCTAGCCGCACAGCAGCCAGATTTGATTGTTCTGGATATTGATCTCCCGGATATGAACGGGTTTGAAATATGCCGGCAGCTGAAAGCAGACCCGGAAACAAAATCAATACCAATTATACACCTGTCTGCCAGTTTTGTCAAGAGTGAAAACAAAGTGCACGGGCTGGACGGAGGTGCGGACGGCTACCTGACGCAGCCGGTAGAGCCGGCAGAACTGATCGCCACCATCCATTCCCTGCTGCGGCTGCGCCGAGCCGAGGAAGCGGCCCGGGTTGCGGCCCAACAGTGGCAGACAACCTTTGACGCCATTTGCGACGGGATTTGCCTGCTCGACCGCCAGGGAAAGATATTGCAGTGCAACAGGGCGATGGGGGAGCTGCTGAACCTGCCGGTGGGGGAAATCCTCGGTCGCCCCTATTATTCACTGGTGAGCGACTCGTTCAGGTGTGCCGGCCCGCTTCCGGTTTTGGGCGTGGAAAAGACGCTGTGGCGAGAGTGCGCTCTCGGTACAAATTGACGGCGGCTGGTTGAAGCTGACTGCAGATCCGGTGTTCGAGACCTTTGGAAATTTCACCGGCTCGGTTTGCATTTTGTCGAATATCACCGGGCGCAAGCGGGCTGAGGAAGACCTGCACAAGCGCAATCAGCGGCTGAAGCTTTTGTCCTCAACAGCCAGTCAGTTGCTGCTCAGCGACTCGCCAGAAGAATTGCTCCCCACCGTGCTCGAGCAGCTGTCATCGGAACTGGAATGGGAGGTGTATTTCCACTACCTGACGGGTGAGGGTGGGGAAGGCTGGCGGCTGGCTTTCAGGAGAGGCGTGCCCGAGCCGGTGGCTCGCGCCATACAGAGGTTGGAGCTCGATGATATCACCAGCCAGAAGGCAATCGCTCAGCTGCGCCCGGTGGTTGCAGAGCAAATTCAGCAGTCTGCCGGTGAGAAAATGGAGCTGCTGCGGGCTTTGGGGCTGGGGGCTTACGCTTGCTACCCGCTGCGGGCCCACGATCGGCTGACTGGGGCGCTGTGTTTTGGCAGCCGCCGCCGGTGTAGCTTCGAGTGGGATGAGCTAGTGACGATGGAAGCGATTGCCGGTCAAGTGGCTGTGGCGCAGGAGCGAGCGCGCTTGATCGAAGAGCTGCAGCTGCAAACGAAAGAGCTCGGCGAGGCGAACCGGCTCAAGGACGAGTTTCTGGCGACGCTCTCTCACGAACTGCGAACGCCCCTGAATGCGATTTACGGGTGGGCTCAGCTGTTGCGGACGCGCAAATTTGACGAGGAGACCGCCGCTCGCGGCTTGGAGACGATCGAGCGCAACGCCCAGTCGCAGAGTCAGCTGATTGAGACGCTGCTGGACGTTTCGCAGATTGTCCAGGGCAAGCTGCTGCTCAACCTGCGCTCGGTGCCCCTGATTCCGGCGATTGAGGCGTCTGTGCAGGCGGTGCGACCGGCAGCTGAGGCCAAAGCCATACAGATCGAGTCGGTGCTGGACGGTTCAGTGGAGTGCGTGCGGGCAGATGCCAGCCGGTTGCATCGACCGCTGGCGACCGGATATTTTAATCAGCGATCTGAGCATGCCCGATACCGACGGCTACTCCCTGCTGCGTCAGGTGCGCCGCCGCGAGTCAGAGCGGGGCCGGTGGAAAACCGCTGTGGCGCTGACGGCTAGTGCCGGTGAGGAAAACCGCAAGCAAGCGATGGCGGCGGGCTTCCAGATGCACATCGCCAAGCCGGTGGCACCGGCACAGCTGGTTGCCGAGCTTGCCGCTCTCGTCGCCAACATCCCCCGGTTAGGGGTTAGGGGTTAGACTAATTTTGGATTTGGGATGCTTGGATTTTGGATTTTAAATTTTAAATTTTGGATTTTAGATTTGGGATTTTAGATTTGGGATTGGGCATTGGCTTTCCCCTAAACCCTAACCCCAAATCCCCTAATCCTCTAATCCTCTAATCCCCTAATCCCCTAATCCCGGCCCAAATCCTCACCGGTCAATTTTGGATGCAAGGATTTTAGATTTGGGATTGTAGATTTGGGATTGGGCATTGGCTTTCCCCTAAACCCTAATCCCACCTAACCCCAAATCCCCTAATCCTCTAATCCCCTAATCCCCTAATCCCGGCCCAAATCCAAAATCCAACGCCCTTAAAAAATCTGCTCCAGTTTGTGAAAATCCCGTTTCACTTCTTCCCAAAGAGAGCGATTGTGAGGGTCAGTGCGCAGGGCTTTTTTCAGGTAGATTCTTGCCTTATCCAGCTGTCTCTCTGCAATTAGGTGACGCCCCCAGCGCTGATAGGCGATGGCTTGCCACTGGCGCACTTCTGGGTCGTGGGGGATGCGCTGCGCCAGAGCTTCCACCAGAGCGATCGCGCGGGGAAAGCGCTGGTATTTCAGCAACTCCTGCAACTGCAAATAAGAGTTCCGCTTCAGCTGCAGCTCAACTTCCGACAGCTGGGGATTTTCTTGAAACTTCGGCGGTTTGCGCGTCACCTTAACTGTCGGTGGCGGAGTTTCGCTTGACGGAGAGGGACTCGATGGTGTATAATGGATCGATTTATTTTCTTCAGACTGGGTGCAAACGCCGAGCAAGATTTTGTAAGCCTCGTGCAGCTGAATAAACTTCTCGTGCGCTTGCCGGTTGCCAGGGTTGACATCCGGATGGTACTGTCGCGCCAGACGCCGGTAAGACGCTTTAACTTCCGCCACACTCGCTCCCGCTCTCAACTCCAGCAGTCGATAGCACTCTGCAATCTTCATTTCCTTGACACCACACACCAAAAAATGGCAGAACCTAGCTGAAGATTCTGCCATTTTTAACGTTTCTCAGCACAGGGAAAGCAAGAAACCGGGTTTCATCAGTAGGGGCGGGCCCCCGTGC
>Ga0114941_100074_pt1 | contig 20693 bp, 17 predicted proteins | sample DevilsHole_FD_89580 | JGI IMG/M metagenome (GOLD analysis project Ga0114941, IMG submission 89580) | Groundwater microbial communities from Devils Hole, Nevada to study Microbial Dark Matter (Phase II) - Devils Hole | ecosystem: Environmental > Aquatic > Deep subsurface > Groundwater | place...
GCACAGAAAGCAGCGATGTTCCCCACCCCCCAACCCCCTCCCCGCCGGCGGGGAGGGGGAGTAAGAGAGGGTTTTGGATGAGTGCAAAAAGTTCAATCATCCTTCTACTGTGCAACGCCCACCTGTGCTAAGGTACGGTTTCAGGATTGAAAACAGCGAGGAGCTGATCAGTAGGTGGACAAAATAAAAGGTTAAATCATCTCCGGGAAGAAAAACCGGATTTTTGAAAGGCTTTGACGTAAAGCTATACCCGCTGGACAAGAAACTCGGTTTCTGCCAAAGCCCGGGTTTGGCAAACGGTGTGTCCATTTTGGCTACCTGCGGAAAGAGTTTTTATGACAAAATTTCGCGATTTCCTCAGCTACTACCGGCGGTACTGGCTGGTAGCGGCTTTTAGTATTGCGGCGTCTTGCGCCTTTGAAATCCTGGATTTGATTCTGCCCTTCGCGATTGGCCAGATTTTAAACGTGCTTTCAGACTTGCCGGTGGATGGGATAACGCAAAACCTGATAGCGGCGGTGGCTGAGTTGACAGGGTTGACTGCCGGTAAGCCCCTCTCTTTGGCAGTCCTGATGGGGCTGATTTTTTTTGCCACAGTGGCGAGAGCGCCGGTGCAATCTTGGCTGGGAGTATGGTTTCACTGGGATATTGCTCTGCGCACCCGCCGCGACTACAGTCAAAAAGCTTTGGTAAAAATCCTGACTCTGCCACTGGAGTTTTATGAGGAAAATAATGCCGGACGGATTGCTGGGCGGATTGCTAGGGGGGTGGGCAACCACACCTGGACTTACCCAGAAATCGCCGGTCAGCTGATTCCCAAACTGTGGCGGGTGCTGGGAATATTTGCGATCGTCTGGTTAATCGAGTGGCGGATTGCCGTGCTGTTCATGGGGTCGTTTATTTTTATCCTAAGCTTCAGCCTGAAAAGCTTGGCAGAGTTGATAAAGCGAGAGGAATTAATAGACCGGCACATCGAAAAGACAGAAAGCCGCACATCGGAAATTGTCACCAATATCAAAACCGTGAAAGCCTTTGCCAGGGAAGCGACTGAACTAAAGCGCCAGCGCCAGCGTATAGAGCGGGAGTTTATCGTTATCGATGGCCGCATCACCACGGGTTACACTGTGCTGGCCATGTGGCAAAATACGGTAATTCAGGTGTGTCTGTTCGCGGTGCTGGGGTTTACCCTGCTGGAGACAGTCAGCGGTTTAATGTCTCTCGGACATTTTATCACAACTTTTAGTTTTGCCACCCAGGCTTATTCGGAATTGCGCCCGATCGCTAACTTGGCGGAGATGTTTGCCCGCCGCTACGCTTCTATGGTGCGATTTCACGAATTCATGCGCCACCCAATCGGCAGCGATGCGGTGGATTTGACACCGGCATCCCCAAAACCGCTGGCGATCACGCCTTACAAGTTCACCGGCAAGGTAGAGTTTTCCGGCGTCACTTTTGGCTACAATTCCTCACGCCCGGTATTGCAAGATATCAATCTGGTAATTGAGCCGTACCAGACGGTGGCGCTGGTGGGCCGGTCGGGTTCCGGAAAGTCCACGCTCGTCAAGCTGCTGTTCCGCTATTTTGAACCCGATGGCGGCAAAATTTTGATGGATGGGGAGGACATCCAACCTCTGGATGTCGCCTGCTACCGCCGCAGACTGGCGATCGTCCACCAAGAAGTTGATATCTTCAATGGCACCTTGCTGGATAACCTGAAATATGGCAATCCAAATGCCAGTTTCGAGCGCGTGCAAGAAGCTTGCCGCATTGCCAGAGCGGATGAATTTATCCGACAGCTTGACAAAGGGTACTACACTGTGGTAGGGGAGCGGGGCGTGCGGCTGTCGGGCGGACAGAAGCAGCGGCTGGGAATTGCGCGAGCGCTTTTGATGGAGCCAGACGTGCTGGTTTTTGATGAAGCGACTTCCAGTTTGGATTATGAATCTGAGCGCTCGATTCAGCTGGCGATGAACCGTATTTTTGGCACCCGCACGACGATTATTATTGCCCACCGGCTGAGTACAGTGCGGGAGGCGGACAAAATTGTGGTGCTGGATCGGGGGCGGATTGCGGAAGTGGGGAGTCACGAGGAGTTGCTGCGCCACAAAGGGATTTACTACCGGCTGCACGCGCTGCAAGAAACCGGCTCGTTTGCGGCGGGGTAAGTGCCGGTGGGGTGCGGGAATTGCCGGTGATTGGAAAGAGACTGTTGGTGTGCTTGATAGGGGGTTTATAGCAGCAGATCCTATTGGGCACGGACACTCGCCTGTCCTACTGTCCGCGCCATAAGTGCATACTGTTATAAGAATAAACCGCTCAGCCAGCCAAGTACGCCAAGAGAGAAGAAGGAGGAGGAAGAAGCCGGATTTGCGCAAAGCCTCTATCTGTAGGGTGCGTTTGGGCTTTAGCCCAACTACAAACATTTTTTCTCGTTTATCGTTTCCAACCTGAGCCTGGGAAGGAGGAACTTGGCCTGTTGCGGATTCTGGCGATAACTCTGGGTTTTGCTCTGCAGGAACCTGAAATCGGGTCACAGTTTTGGCGCTATACGGACATACCCGCGCTGCGTGAAAAGCTATCCTTTTAATAAGGCAAATTTGCCTAAAATTTCATCTGCGTTCCATTTTTGCCACCCTCTCTACTAGCAAGCTCAGGAAGGCGGAACGCACCCCGCACCGCAGCAGCAGGAACCGGCAATCTGGGCAAAAACACCGGCATCCCTGGGAAGGCGAGGGGGGTTGCGCAATCCGCTTGAGCATATCTGCTCAATTGCCACCGGCACTCAGGCATCCGAGGGGGAAGCCGCCGGTGTCTCCCTGTCGCGGGGGCAGCGTCAAACTGTATATTGGGCTGATAGCATAACTCAAGTTGCTACTTACCAGTGAGTCAGGTCAGATCCCCCCCAACGCCGGGGCGGAAGGGCCCGCCCCTACAAAGGGGGGGGACATCTCAAAGCCCCCCTTTTTAAGGGGAATTTGGGGGGATCTAGATGCAAAGACCTTGTAGGTAGCAACTTGAGTTAGCATATTTATCAATAGAGCCAAACGTGTCCCCGGCGAAGCGTAAAGACGACTGATGAGCAAAACCACTTCCGTGCTCGAAGACTTGCTGCAAGCCCTGCCCCACCTGCGACCCCAAATTTATTTCAAATCTTCCTTGACAGCTCTCTCCCACGCAATGGAAGATCAAGTGCTGGCGGGGTCAGATCCGCCTTTGCTGATTGCTAACTTTCAGCGAGAGCGCTTCTACCGGCAGGAGGCGCACCGCTACCGGCGAATTGCCCAGAAGACGAATCAGCTTTACGTCCTCGCCGCACCGGAAACGGATTTCAAACACTCCTCCGAACTCTACGAAACAGTGGCGTTTGACCCCGACGACGGGCTGAGTCAAGAGTGGCATTTAGTGGCGATCTCTCGCTCATACGCAACTTGTCTGATTTGTCAAGATCGTTCAGCGCCCGCCAGCGACTTCTGGAGCGCCGGCGAGCCGGGGCTGGACATGCCGGCGATGGATCAAACCAGGCGGTTTGAGGGAATTTGGACGTTTGACCGGCAGGTGTGCTGCTTAGCTGCCGAACTGTTGCTGAATCGGATTCTCAGCTACCGGCCCGAACTAGCTGAGAAAATCGCCATTGCCCGCCAGCAGTTCCTAATAGAAATGCCGCCCGGATTCCACAGCGCCGATCCGGAACCCTTCGCCCAGCGTTTGGTAACATACCTGCAAGTCGGACAGTACAAATTGCTCAAAACTTACCGCTCGCTAGCCACCCAAGAGCGCAAAGAGCGCTTGGTGAATTCTATCACCACCACAATTCGGCAATCCCTCAATCCTGCCGATATTTTCCAAGTGGCGGTGCGAGAGCTGGGACAGGCGCTGGGTGCCTGCCGGTGCCTGATTTACCGCTGCAAAGCCACGGACGAAACCGCCACTATTGGGCACGAGTTTTTGGGCAGTTCTGTCAGCTCCTTGGCCGGTCAAAATTGGCCCCTGCAAAACAATCCCCTGTTTCAAGAAGTAGTGCGGCGCAGGGAGGGAGTTTGGGTTGAGGACGCCCAAACAGACTCGCACCTTGCCGGCACCGGCACGAGGGCGCTGGTGCAAAAGTGGGAGATTGCCTCCTGGCTGATGGTGCCTGTAGTCTATCAAAACCAGCTGGTGGGCATAGTGGAGCTGCACTACTGCGGCGGGTGCCCTCACGAGTGGGACTCTGAAGAGCTGACGCTGGTGAATGCGATCGCCACCCAAGTCGGCGTCGCCATCATTCAAGCCGAAGCCTACGCCAACCTCGAAGAACTCAACGAACAGCTGGAAGCGCTCGACCGCACGCGCAGCAACCTGATTGCGATCACCGGCCACGAACTGCGCACGCCTCTGTCCACCATTCAAATTTGCCTGGAAAGTCTTTCCAGCGAGCCTGACATGGCTCCAGAATTGCGGCAAGCCATGCTCAACTCGGCTTTGGCAGACGCCGATCGGCTGCGCAAACTGGTGCAGGACTTCCTCACCCTCTCCCGTTTGGAAAGCGGGCGGGTGGACTGGAATCTGGAACCGCTGCAGCTGCAAGAGTGTGTCGATTTGGCCCTCAGCAGCATTCGCGCCCGCCGGTCGAATGATGCCGCGCCGATCCAGATTGCCGCCCAAGTGCCGGAAGACTTGCCTCTGGTGCAGGCAGACGGGGAGTGGCTGGTGGAGGTGCTGGCCAAACTGCTGGACAATGCTTGCAAGTTTACCCAGCCTCCTGGACTGGTGACTGTCCAGGCGAAGCGCACCGGCTCGCAGGTGGAGGTGCTTGTGGCCGATACCGGGCGCGGCATTACCCCAGAGCGCCTCGATGTCGTCTTTGACCGTTTCTATCAAGAAGAAGGTGCCCTGCGCCGCACCCAAGGCGGCACCGGCTTGGGGCTGGCCATTTGCAGGCAAATTGTCAATAGCTGGGGTGGCAAGATTTGGGCCACATCTGCCGGCAAAGATCAGGGCAGTCAGTTTCACTTCACTGTCCCAGTTGCGGTGGTGAGCGGAGAAACTGGCCCGCAATCTCCGCCAGGTGGGGGTCGCAACCGGGGGGGTGGCGGTTCGGGCCGCCGGCGGGCCACCCTCCGGTAGTGGGCGGGCCAATTCCCGTGAGAAGCCTGGAGCGATCCGGAGAGAGGGACGGGAATATTCCGTCTGATTGATTAATGTTAAGAATGAACCGCTCAGCCAGCCAAGAACGCCAAGGAAAGAGAGGAAAAAGGAAGTTGCGCAGTAAAATTTATAGGGGCAATTGACCGGATATGATAGAGGGGCGTGCGGCGGGAAGCTGATTGTGGGGTGTCCCCGTAATCTGGGGTTCTTCTTGGCCACAGGCAGGAAAATTTTGTCGAAAGCTTGCCGAAAGCTAAGAACTGTTACAGTTCTTGACAAATAGTTCAGATCGGGATGTGGGAATGATACGATGCCTTAAAAATTGCTTTACACGCACGAGAGGTATCCATGACCGAACCCTTGACTGGACAAACCCCGATTTTCGGCGGCAGCACCGGCGGCTTGCTCACCAAAGCTGAGGTGGAAGAAAAATACGCTATCACTTGGACTAGCTCCAAGGAACAAGTGTTTGAAATGCCCACCGGCGGGGCGGCGATCATGCACCAAGGCCAAAACCTGCTCTACTTGGCCCGCAAGGAACAGTGTCTGGCTTTGGGCGCTCAGCTGCGGACAAAATTCAAGCCCAAAATTGATGACTACAAAATTTACCGGATTTATGCTAATGGCGAAATCCAGTACCTGCACCCCAACGATGGCGTCTTCCCCGAAAAGGTGAACGAAGGCCGTGCCTCTGTGGGCAAGAAAGACCGCAATATCGGTAGCAACCCGCAACCGGCAACCCTGAAGTTCAGCGGTCAGCGCCCTTACGACGTCTAGCTCCAGCTGCGGTCTGGAAATCTCAGAAACCGGGTTTCGGTCTTCATGGCCAGAGAAACCCGGTTTCTCTCCCACTACAGTCAGCAGGGGCACCTGATGTGGAGGCGCGACGGGCGAGCGTTATCGGTGATCCCCTGTGGATTCGAGAAGTTAAATTTTAGATTAAAAATCGGTGAAATACCCAAAAAACTATAATAAAAAAGGCATTCAGGTTGATAGCGGCCCGTGTTAAAAAACAGGAATCAACCGGATGAAAGAGAGAAATAGATGATTTTTCCTGATTTTTCGCAATTTTCGCAGCTCGCCCTTGAGGGAAATTTTGTGCCGGTGTGCCAGGAACTGGCAGCGGATTTGGATACGCCGGTGTCGGCTTGGTACAAGGTGTGCGCAGGCATTCCCCACAGCTTCCTGCTGGAATCGGTAGAAGGCGGGGAGAAAATTGGGCGCTACAGTTTGCTGGGGTGCGATCCGCTTTGGGTTCTGGAAGCTCGGGGCAACCGCACAACCCAAACTTACCGCACCGGCGCGGTGGAGGTGTTTGAGGGCGATCCATTTGAGATTCTGGCCAACTGCCTCAAACCGATTCACCCAGTTCAAATCCCCCAGCTGCCCTCAGGCGTGGGCGGACTGTTCGGTTTCTGGGGATACGAACTGATTCGCTGGATTGAACCCCGCGTGCCGGTTTACCCGCCAGCTGAGACAGATTTGCCGGACGGGCTGTGGGTGCAGGTGGACAGCTTGCTGATTTTTGACCAGGTGAAGCGCAAGATTTTGGCAGTCTCCTACGCCGACTTGCGTTCTGGCGGTGGGGACATTGCACCGGCTTACGAGGCGGCGAGAGAGCGCCTGAAAACCCTGGTGAGCAAACTGCAAATGCCGGTGTCGAGTAAGGACACCCTGTTGCAGTGGACGCCGCCAGAAAGCAGCAGGGCATCTGTCCCGTCCGCCCCCGCGCTGGAGCCAGAGTTGGTTTATACCAGCAACACTTCCAAGGAGCAATTCTGCGAGAATGTGCGAAAGGCAAAGGATTATATCAAAGCGGGCGATATTTTTCAAGTGGTTCTTTCGCAGCGACTCTCAGCTGAGTACACCGGCGACCCGTTTGCGCTATACCGCTCCCTGCGCCTGATCAATCCCTCTCCTTACATGGCTTTCTTCAACTTCGGCGACTGGCAAATTATTGGCTCCAGTCCGGAAGTGATGGTGAAAGCTGAGCGCACCCCAGATGGTGGCAAGCTGGCCACCCTGCGACCGATTGCCGGCACTCGCCGCCGGGGCAATACGCCGGCGGAAGATCAAGCCCTGGCCAAAGAGTTGCTGGCAGATCCCAAAGAAGTGGCGGAACACGTCATGCTGGTGGATCTGGGGCGCAATGATTTGGGCAGAGTCTGCAAAAAAGGCTCGGTGAGGGTTGATGAATTAATGGTGATCGAGCGATACTCCCACGTTATGCACATTGTTAGCAACGTGCGCGGCGTGCTCGACCCCGAGAAAACCGCCTGGGATTTGCTGAAAGCCAGTTTCCCCGCCGGCACGGTGAGCGGCGCTCCCAAGATTCGGGCGATGGAGATTATCCACGAGCTGGAAGGCTGCCGGCGCGGCCCATATTCCGGCGCTTACGGGTATTATGATTTTGAAGGGCAGCTGAATACGGCGATCGCAATTCGCACTATGGTTGTCCGCCCAGCCGGCGGTGGCAAGCATACGGTTTCAGTTCAAGCCGGTGCCGGTTTGGTGGCGGATTCTGACCCGGAAAAAGAGTACGAGGAAACCCTAAATAAAGCTAGGGGTTTGCTAGAAGCCATTCGCTGTCTGGGTTCGGTGCCGGAGGGAGTTTAGGTGAAATGAAAAACCCGGTTTCTTTAAGAAATTTAAGAAACCGGGTTTCTTCAAGAAACCCGGTTTCTGGATGAAGATATATTTTGCAGATAGTTTATGAAACCACTTACAGCTCGCAGTTCTGGATTATTGGTTATTTTGGCTTTGCTGTTGGCAGCCTGCGGTTCGGCTAAAACTGGAGAAGCTCCCAGCAATACTGCAGGTACAAGTGCCGGTTCTAATACCGGCATTCCCATTGGTGTGGCACTGGCGAAAACGAGTAACGTCGCCCTGCTGGGTCAGGAGGGCATAGCCGGTGCTAAAATTGCCGAGAAGTATTTTAATGATAAGGGCGGTGTTGACGGCACTCCGATTAAATTGGTGGTTCAGGACACGGGAGGAGATGAAGCCGGCACGATCAACGCCTTCCAAACCCTGATTACTCAGAATAAAGTTGCTGGCATTGTGGGCCCTACCCTGTCCCAGCAAGCGTTTAGTGCTGACCCGATTGCAGATCGGGCAAAAGTGCCGGTGATCGGAGCCTCGAATACGGCTAAAGGCATTCCGGAAATTGGGGATTACATCGCTCGCGTTTCCGCGCCGGTTTCTATCGTCGCCCCCAATTCGGTGAAAGCGGCGCTGAAGCTCAACCCGCAGATTAAGAAAGTTGCTGTTTTCTACGCACAAAACGATGCGTTTAACAAGTCGGAGACAGAAATATTTCAGCAAACAGTTAAGGATCAGGGACTGGAGATAGTAACGGTACAGAAGTTCCAAACCACTGACACCGACTTCCAAACCCAGGCGACAAATGCACTGAACTTAAAACCAGATTTGGTGATTATTTCTGGTTTGGCTGCAGATGGCGGCAATTTGGTGCGGCAATTGCGGGAGCTGGGATATAAAGGTGTGATTGTTGGCGGAAATGGCTTGAACAGTTCTAATATTTTCGCCGTGTGCAAGGCGCTCTGCGATGGGGTTCTGGTTGCGCAAGCTTACAGCCCGGAACACGCGAATGAGATTAATAAGGCGTTCCGCGAGGCTTATGTGAGTGAGTACAAGAAGGAACCGCCGCAGTTTAGCGCCCAAGCTTTCGCAGCGGTTCAGGTGTTTGTGGAGGCGCTGCAAGCTTTGGATAAGAAGTCTGATGTCAGCAAGATGCCGGTGGAGCAGCTGCGGACAGAACTGAACAAGCAGCTGCTGGCTGGCAAGTACGATACGCCTTTGGGTGAGATTTCTTTCACGCCGATAGGAGAAGTCATCCAGAAGGATTTCTATGTGGCGCAGCTGAAGGTGGATGCGGACGGAAAGAATGGTAAATTTGCCTTTTTGAAGTAGCGGAGAAGGGGATGCAAATTACGGATTACAGGTGCAAATTTGCTAGTTTCCAGGCGATTATAAATCGCGGCTATACAGACAAAGCCCGCCTGCGCGGGCTAATTGCGCCTCGTTTTCCCCTCGTTTTACCCTCGTTCCCAGGCGGAGCCTGGGAACGGGGGTCAGCCGGCGGAGCGGGTCTTTTGTTAGTTCTGCTGGCTGCTTGCGGTCAGGCGAACACCGGCACGGCTCCCAAAGCCACTTCTATTCCTATTGGAATTGCGGTGGCGCAAACGAGCAATATCTCTTTAATCGGTCAAGAACAAGTGGCTGGGGCGAAAATTGCTGAGCGGTATTTTAATGAGCGGGGGGGGATAAATGGGACGCCAATTAAATTGGTGTTTCAAGATACTGGGGGGGATGAAGCGGGAGCGGTGAACGCTTTCCAAGCGCTGATTGCCAAGGATAAAGTTGTGGGGATTGCCGGTCCGACGACTTCCCAGCAGGGTTTTAGCGCTTTGCCGGTTGCGGAGCGAGCAAAAGTGCCGGCTGTCGCGCCGTCTGCGATTGCCAAAGGGATTCCGGAGATTGGGGAGTATGTTTCTCGCGTGACAGCCGGTCCTGAAATGGTGGTTCCCCAGGCGGTTAAGCAAGCGCTGAAAATTAATCCGCAGATTAAGAAAGTTGCGGTGTTTTACGTTCAGGATCAAGAGGCGCTGGTCTATGAGGCGGGGGTTTTTGAAAAAACGGTTAAGGAGCTGGGGCTGCAGCTGGTAACTGTGCAAAAATACCAGGGCGCGGATACGGATTTCCAATCCCAGGCGACTGCTGCTATCAATTTACAGCCAGAGCTGGCAATTATTGCCGGTCATCCTGTAAATGGGGGCAATTTGGTGAAGCAGCTGCGACAGTTGGGCTATAAAGGGTTGATTGTTGGGGGGAATGGGTTCAACAGTTCCAATGTATTTGCTGTGTGCGAGGCGCTCTGTGAGGGGATTCTGGTTGCGCAGTATTACAGTCCTGAGCGGGAGAGCGAGATTAATGCTGCGTTCCGAAGTGCTTACAGGAATGAGTACAAAAAAGAACCGCCGCAGTTTAGCGCTCAAGCTTTCACGGCTGTTCAGGTGTTTGTGGAAGCGCTGAAGGCTGTGGGGAAGAAGGGGGAAATTGCTGATCTGCCGGTGGAGAAGCTGCGGGCGGAACTGAATAAGCAGCTGCTAGCGGGAAAGTATCAGACGCCGGTGGGTGAGATTGCTTTTACCCCTGAGGGGGATGTTATTCAGAAGGAGTTCTATGTGGCGCAGATTAAAATGGATGCGGATGGGAAGAGCGGTAAGTTTGCTATGAGAAAATAGTCGGTGGTAGTCAGGGCTGAATCTGCTATTTTCCTGGCGATTACCCTCGTTACCCTCGTTACCCTCGTTCCCAGGCGGAGCCTGGGAACGCCCCTTTGGAGGCTCTGACTTGAAAAGGTTCGTAGTTGGGCTTTAGCCCTACTGGATCTCCGCCGCCCTTGCGCGACTTTTCATTGGTGGTGGTGTGCGCAGATCGTCGCGACTGCCTCCCTTTTGTTTGCTTGTTTCCAGGCTCTAGCTACTGCGACAGACTTTCGCCCGCCGGCGCGGGCTAATTGTAGATAGCGGTTTTCATCTGAGTGAGGTACTGAGAAACCCGGTTTCTTAAAGAAACCGGGTTTCTGGCACGCACTTCATCCAACTGAAAATCGCTATAGCAATAGACAGCTCAGTAATGGACAAGGCATCTCACTTGCCAGTAGGTACCAGGCGAGACGCCTGTCCTACGTCCGTTCCCGTGCGTGGCTAGTGCTATACGAATGCCGATGTCGCGTCTCTACTTTTGCTTTCGACTTTGCCAGTTACAGGGAAAATGCAATAATGGGATGTTCCCTCTTGAGTTGCGCCGCGCTCGCTTGCGGTTGAAAATGTAAAATGGATCAAACTATCTTTTTGCAGAACTTCCTAAATGGCTTGTCGATTGGCAGCGTTTATGCCATTTTTGCCTTAGGATACACGCTGATATTCTCTATATTGGGTATTATTAATTTTGCTCACGGGGCGATTTTTACCCTGGGGGCGTATTTCACTTACACGCTAATGGGAGGGGCGTTTGGATTTAATGGATTGCTGGCGAATGCAGCGCTGCCGGTGCAACTGCCATTCGCACCGGCGCTGATTTTGGGCAGTGCGCTGGCTGGGTTGGTTGGGGTTGCGGTTGAGCGGATTGCCTTTCGCCCTTTGCGGCGCAGGGGTGCGGATTCGTTGCTGACGGTGGTTTCTAGTTTGGGTGTGGCGCTGGTTATTGTTAACCTTATTCAGTATTTGGTTGGCGCGGAAAGCTACACGTTCCCAGCAAATACTTACGGGGCTTTGCCGGCGGCGATTAACTTTGGCACGGCGGAGAAACCGATTCCCATCCGCAGCGTACAGGTGGTGATTTTTGGTGTGTGTGTGGTGAGTCTGGCAATCCTTACTTATTTTATCAACGCCACTAAATTTGGCAAGGCGATGAAGGCTGTTGCGGAAGATACGACCACTGCCAGTTTGCTGGGCATCAACACGGATTTATATATTGTGCTGACTTTTTTTCTCAGCAGTTTCTTTGCTGGGCTGGCGGGGACTTTGGTCGGGTCTAGCGTCAGTATTGCCGGCCCCTATTTTGGGATTGCCTTTGGGCTGAAGGGTTTGGCGGTGATTGTGCTGGGCGGTTTGGGGAGTATTCCCGGTGCGGTGCTGGGCGGTTTGGCGATTGGGCTGGTGGAGGCGTTTGTGCCGGCAGATTACTCGGCTTATAAGGATGCGGTTGCGTTTGGAATATTGTTTGTGATGCTGTTAGTCAGACCCCAAGGTTTGCTGGGTCGCCGGTTGATTCAGAAGGTGTAGTGGACAGGCGTTCTGGCCTGTCCTGCGCCAGGACAGGCGTTCTGGCCTGTCCTGCGTCATTTTTGGGGATAGTTTATTATATATAGCGGTTCTAAATGATTTGTGAAATCTGTGAGGGGCCAGAAACCCGGTTTCTTTAAGAAACCGGGTTTCTATAGCAATAAACAGTCAGTGCGCGGACAATCGGATACGAAGTATAGGCGTAAGGCAGGCGCTTAATGTGGTGTGGGGTGGGTTACGCGCTTCGCGCTCCCCACCCTACATATAGAGGCGCAAGCGTAAGTCCTGATTAGGACATTTCACAACTCGAATAAAAACGCTATATGTGGCTAGGATAAATCGGGATCTATCCCCAGAGACCGCAATTGCTCAGCCAGCCTTTGCGCCCGCCGCTCAGCTTCTTCGCGGCGCTGTTCAGCTTGTAGGATGCGTTCTTCTGGTGTCAGGAATCGCTGACCGGACTCGTCATACCAGTACAGCCACTCTCGCGTCACTCCTTGATAGGTTCCTATCTCTCGCCCAATCCCTAAACCAATCGCCGGCAGCCAAACGGGATTTCCCAACATTGGCAGATAAACGCCATCAACTAAGCGATAAACTTCTAGAGGGGGCTTTCTGCGCCGGCGGGGACTGTACACCACATAGTACAAAACTCCCAGTTCGGCATACTTGTCCTTTTTGCGGCTGTATTCTCCCCTGTAAGTTTCAGAGACGACCTCTAACACCATAATGGGGATTTGCCGCTCTTCCCAAAGCAGGTAACTGAGGCGCAGTTCTTCGTCGATAAAACGCGGCACCCCCAAACAGAGAAATCCATCTGGCACAATGGCAGGTTCGTCGGGGTGGTAGTAAACCCCCATATCAGCGCCAAAAAACCAATCGGTGCGGGCTGCCCAGACGAGCGCTAGAATGGCTTCCAGCAGACCGGGAATCAAATGTTGCAGTTGATTGTCCACAGGAGTGTCGTCAGAATCGGGTAAATCTTCCGCAGAGGGCCAGTAGAGTTGCGGGTTGTACTCTAACATGATAAAGTAGGCAGTAACTTATAATTTTATTATAGTTTTTCCCTGAATGACTGTGGATGGATTTTTCACGACTTACGGCTTTCTCATCGTATCGATGCTGTTGGGGGCGCTCATGGGGCTGTCCCTGTACTTGCCGCTGATGGCGGGGCAGCTGTCTCTGGCCAGTCCGGGTTTCTATGCTTTGGGCGGGTACATTGCGGCAATTCTGTCAACCCAGGTTTTTCCCAGCACCGCCAGTCAATTTACCCTGACTTTGTTGCTCTTGGAGATGCTGATTGCCGGTGCGGTCTGCGGTGTGCTGGGCGTTGTGGTGGGGATACCGGCGCTGCGGTTGCGGGGGATTTATTTGGCGCTGGCAACGATTGCTTTTGTGGAAGTCCTGCGCGTGCTTTCTCTCAATTTGGAGATCACCGGCGGCGCGGTTGGTATTTTCGGCATCCCCCAACCTTTTGCAACTCCCATTGAGTATTTGTGGGTGGCGGTGCCTTTGCTGCTGATTAGCATGGCTGTCCTCTACCGGCTGGAGCGCATCCGCGCGGGACGAGCTTTTATCGGGATTCGCGAGGATGAACTAGCTGCCGGTGCGATGGGTATCAATCCGACTTACTATAAGGTACTGGCATTCACGCTGGGCGCTATCCTAGCGGGGGTGGTTGGTGCTCTCAGCGCCCACTTTCTCAATACCTGGAACGCCCGCCAAGGCACTTTTGATGCCAGTATTGTTTATTTAACCTCGGTGCTGATTGGTGGCACCAGAACGTTTTTGGGGCCGGTTTTGGGGGGGATGGTATTCACCGCGCTTCCAGAAGTGCTGCGAGGGCTCGCCGACACCCCCAACTTGCCCACCGCTCTCGCGCAATTCCTGCGGGACGGTCGTTTGATTATTTTCGGAGTGCTGATCGTCTTGGGAACGATTTTCTTCCCCCAAGGTTTGGTAACGCCCGATTTATTTACAAGACGCAATCGCAGCCAAAAACAGCAGATTCAAGCATAAAAATGAGCCAAGAAAACTTCGCGACAAACAGCCCTGCTGGAGCGAGTGAGCGATTGCCCTCAGCAGACCCACAGAAAGGGCCGGCGCAAAACCCGCCCCTACTGGAGGCGAAAGAACTAACTCGCCGCTTTGGCGGGTTGGTCGCTGTGAATGAGGTGTCCTTTACAGTACAGAAACACGAGATATTTGGGCTGATTGGCCCGAACGGGGCGGGGAAAACAACCCTGTTTAATACGATTACCGGCCTGCTCCAGCCTTCGAGCGGGAAGCTGCTCTATCAAGGCAAGGAAATTACCCGGCTCCGCCCCCACCAAATTGCCGCTAGAGGCATCGCGCGAACCTTTCAAAATATTCGCCTGTTTGGCGAACTATCGGCGCTGGAAAATGTTAGTATCGCCCGCCACACTCACATTAAAAGTACGGTATTGCAAGGGGTGCTGGGTTTGCCACCGGCTCCCCTTGAGGAGCGGCAAACGCAGCAGAAAGCCCTGGAGTTGCTGGAACTGGTTGGCTTGCGCGATCGGGCTGAGGAAAAAGCCAAGAATTTTTCCTACGGCGATCAGCGCCGGCTGGAAATTGCCCGCGCCCTCGCCCTAGAACCACAAGTCTTGCTGCTCGATGAACCGGCAGCCGGCATGAATCCCAGCGAGAAGCACCAGCTGAGTGACTTTATTCGCCAAGTGCGCGAGCAGTTCAATTTGACGGTCATCCTGATTGAGCATCACGTCCCCCTCGTGATGGGTTTGTGCGATCGCATAGCTGTCTTGGATTTCGGTCAGCTGATTGCTTTGGGGGAGCCCTCTGTGGTGAGAAATGACCCCGCTGTGATTGAAGCCTATTTGGGAGATGACTAGGAACCGCAGATGAACGAAAAACCTGTACCGCTGCTAGAGATTGCCAATCTTTCTGTCAATTATGGCGGCATTGAAGCTCTGCAAAATATCAATCTCACGGTCAATGTTGGGGAGGTTGTCACCCTGATTGGTGCCAACGGGGCGGGAAAAAGCACGACGCTGCGGGCTATTTCCAAAATCGTCAGCCCGCGCAGCGGTCAAATTATTTACAGCGGGCGCGACATCACCCGCCGGCAAGCTCACGAGGTGGTAAAATTGGGCATTGCCCACAGTCCTGAAGGGCGGCGAGTTCTGTCTCGGCAAACTGTCGAGGCTAATTTGGAATTGGGGGCTTACATCCGCTCGAATGCGTCTGAGATCAAGGCGGATTTGCAGCGCCAATATGAGATTTTCCCGCGTTTGAAAGAGCGCCGGCACCAGCTAGCGGGAACGCTCAGCGGCGGCGAACAGCAAATGCTTGCAATCGCCCGCGCTCTGATGAGCCGGCCAAAACTGTTACTGCTAGATGAACCAAGTCTCGGTTTGGCACCGGCGATCGTGCGCGAGATTTTCTCTATTATCGAAAATCTCCGCGCCAGCGGCGTGACGATTCTCCTGGTTGAGCAAAATGCCAACCTCGCTTTGCAAATTGCCAATCGCGGCTATGTTCTGGAAGCCGGTGGCATCACCCTCTCTGGCGCAGCGGAAGACTTGCTCAAAGATGAGCGGGTTAAGCAGGCGTATTTGGGGTGAGCCTGCTGTAGAGACGCGATACATCGCGTCTCTCATATTAGTGAGGTACGGAGAAACCCGGTTTCTTTAAGAAACCGGGTTTCTGGGGCGTACTTCATCCTACTGAAAACTGCTATATCGCGTCTCCCACTTATCGTGTCTGGCTGTTTGCCAGAACGGTGCCGCTCGACTTGATATCATCATATCATGTCCTTGAACTACTGCAACACCGGCACTGGTTTACCGATTCGCAATGCCCCATGCCCCATGCCCCATGCCCCATGCCCTCACTTGGCTGTATATAGCGGTTCTCAGTTTGATGTACTTGAGGCCCAGAAACCCGGTTTCTTTAAGAAACCGGGTTTCTCAGTACCTCACTAATCTGAGAACCGCTATAATTAAGATGTAAAATCGTTTTCAGCACACTAACTTGGTTTAGCCTATGGCACTCAAACTGAAAGTCCCCTCGATGGTCTGCGAGGGCTGTGTGGAAACCGTTACCAAAGCCATCAAAACGGTTGACTCCGATGCCGGTGTGAATGTGGATTTGGAGAAAAAGACGGTTTCCGTGGAATCTCAAGTCTCGGAAGAGTCAATTAAACAGGCGATCGTAGCTACAGGTCACACGGTAGAGTAATATCGTGTCCGCTTGCATGGGTTTTGTGCGCCGTACCTTGTAGGGGCGGGTTCTGCCAAGACATTTCTGGCACAGATGCAGAAGATGAATAAACCCGCCCCCACCCAGGGCACAACAACGGTGCTACCGGACATGATATAACGGATTCCCCCCCACTAAGCGACAAGCGCTCTAGTGGGGTGAATTCGATTTTGGTAGCCCTCCCCTGTCCGCACAACACAATCGCTCCTCCTTGCGCTAGAATAGAAACATCAATTCGATGGGTCTTCCTTGGTTATGGTTTCTCAAATTGAATCTCCCACAAAAACAGAGGTCATCTACCCCGACAGTGACGGACAGCCTATGGCAAATAATACCGAGCAATTTCGCTGGCTTGTGGTCATCGAGCAGAATTTAGAATCGCTGTATGCAGACGATCCGAACGTATTTATAGCGGGTGATTTGTTTTGGTATCCCGTGGAGGGGAACAACAAAATTTTCACCGCTCCCGACGTGATGGTGGCGTTGGGACGCCCCAAGGGGAAACGCCTCTCCTACAAGCAGTGGGAAGAAGGTAACTTAGCCCCCCAAGTTGTGTTTGAAATTCTCTCTCCCAGCAACAGGCAGGACGAGATGGATAGAAAACTGGTATTCTACGAGCGGTATGGTGTGGAGGAGTATTACATTTACAATCCCGCCAACAACCAGCTCAGGAGCTGGCTGCGCGGTGAAGCCGGTTTGGATTTAATTGAGTCAGTGGATTCATGGGTGAGTCCTCGCTTGGGGATTCGGTTTGATTTATCTGGCGAGGAATTACAGATTTACCGTCCCGACGGAACGCCCTTTTTATCCTACCTTGAGATTGAGGAGCTTCTAGAGCAGGAGCGCCAGCGAGCCGAGCAGGAGCGCCAGCGAGCCGAGCAAGCCGCGCAACGGATGGGAGAAATGGAGGAGTTATTGAGGCGCTATCGAGATCGCTTTGGGGATTTGCCCGAGTGAAAATATAGCGTGAGAAACCCGGTTTCTTTAAGAAACCGGGTTTCTGGCATGTACTTCATCTAACTGAAAACCGCTATAATTGCTTGTCCTCGTTCCTTTTTTCCGCCAGGGAACTATTCAATTGCCAAACGCTGTAAGGAGCGGTGGATAAATTTTATCGCTCCTTTTTTATCGCTTCTAACTCCCCAGAGATTTCACATAAACGCGGTCGCACCGGCGAGTTTCCACGCCTGTCGCCGGCTGGTATCCGCTGCTTTCATACAGCAGCACGGCTTCTTTGAGCACGCTGGCGGTTTCAATCCAGATATGGGTGAAGCCACGCGCTGCAACCGCACTCTCCAGCTGTTGCAGCAAAAACCGGCCCAACCCTTGCCCCCTCACCTGCGGGAGCAAGTACATCTTGCGGATTTCCACAGCATTTTCGCCCCGCGAAACCGGATAGTAAGCGCCGGTCCCTACCACAAATCCCTGCTGTTCTATCACCCAGAACTCGCCGCCGGTGGCTTGATAGAACTTCTCCACCTCCAGCACGTCTCTATCCGCACCGGCTGGCTCCCAGCCCAAGCCATACTCTGCGAGAACAGAGCCAATCACCTCCGCAGCGCGGGCGCGATCGCCCTCCTCCCAGGAACGAATGAGAAAATCGCGATAATCTATTTTCATCAGCTGTGTGGAATTTGTCAAGATGATATCATAATCCCAGGACTTACGCCACTTAAGGTGGTGGTGCCGGTTACGAAGCACGCGGAACCCACCCTACATATAGAGGCTTTGCGTAAGTCCTGAATCCAAAATCCGGGCATCCAAAATCCAAAATTAACTGTGGATTCTCGGTTGCGGGTGCAGCGTCGCCAGCAGCTGGCTTTCTACAGTGGCTAATTCTTCCAGTCGCTGAGTCACCTCCTCGCGCTCAAAGTAAGTCGTCGCCAAAATCCAATATGCCCCGTAATGACGCGCCTCAGACGCCATCAAGCCGCGATAAAACTTGGCCAGTTCTGAGTCGGGACAGTTAGTGCCCAGAAGTCCCAGGCGTTCGTGACTGCGGGCTTCAATCAAACCGGCAACCAGCAAAGAATCCAGCAGACGCCCCGGTTCTTGCCGGCGAATCTGGGCGTTCAAACCGGCACCGTAAGGAGGGGGCTGCAGGGGCCCGAGGGGAACGCCCCGCCGCTCTAACCACTGATTAACTTGCTCGACGAAATGTTCCAGTTCTTCTCGCGCAATTGCTGTCAGCATCCGCACCATCTTCGCATTAGAAGGATAGCGAAACATCAAGTTCAGCGCCACACCGGCAGCCTTGCGCTCGCAGTGTGAGTGATCCAGCAAGATAGTGTCCGGGTTGGCAATCGCTTGCTCAACCCATTCCCGTGAGCTGGACTGTTTCAGGAATTTGATAGTTGGAAGTGTCGGAGATTCCACGGTCACAAATCGCTGTTAATTGTTCCTTTTTATATTGTCGCACCGGCAGCCCCCGGGCAGATAGAGCTTTTTTCATCTTTGTGAGGGCCTGAGAAACCCGGTTTCTTAAAGAAACCGGGTTTCTTATACGTCCTCGCTCCAACTGAAAACCGCTATATAGCGAGTCTAAATGATTTGCGCAACCCCTGGGGGCCCAGACCCCCGGTTTCTTTGAGAAACCGGGGGTCTGAAATTTACACGAAGGATTTAGCCGCGCTATATCTCTCTCCCCGCCCCTATTCTATCCTAATTGCAGAATTTTTCCACGCAGCGGACAAAGATTTCCACCCCCATACCGAGGGCAGTTTCGTCAAAATCAAAGCGGGGGTGGTGGTGGGGGTAGCTTAAATTCATCGACAGGTTTGCTGACCCCAAGAAGAAATAGCAACCGGGCACTTCTTGCAAAAAGAACGACATGTCCTCGCCGCCCATTGTTTGGCATTCCGGCACAATGCCGGCGGGGGTTTCCACCACTGATGCCGCCACACTGCGCACCAGTTCCGCAATTGCCGGATCGTTGATCACCGGCGGATAGAGCGGCTTGTATTTTAGATCGTAACTCGCCCCCTGGCTGGCGCAAACACCGGCAATAATCTGCTCCAGGCGCTGCGGCAGGAGTTTGCCTAATGCTGGGTTAAAATACCGCACTGTGCCGCCGAGTTCCGCTGTGTCGGCAATCACGTTCACCGCTGTGCCGGCGTGGAATTTCCCTACCGTCACCACTGCCGATTCTAGCGGAGAAACATTGCGGGCGACAATCGTTTGCAAGGCATTTACCACTTGCGCCGCCACCACAATCGAGTCAACCGTTTGGTGGGGAATGGCTCCGTGCCCGCCTTTACCTTGAATTGTGCAGTAAAAAGTTTCCGTGGCTGCCATCAGCGCCCCGCTGCGAACGCCTACAGTGCCGACTGGGAGATTGTTCCACAGGTGCAAGCCAATGATAGCATCTGCATTTGGATTTCTCAGCACCCCCGCTTCAATCATCGGCTTAGCGCCGCCGGGACCTTCTTCTGCCGGCTGGAAGATGATTTTCACTGTGCCGCTGAAGGTGTGCCGGTGCTGGGAGAGATAGCAAGCGGTGCCGAGGGCGATCGCAGTGTGTCCGTCGTGCCCGCAGGCGTGCATAATGCCGTTGTGCAGCGATCGGTAGGGCACTTCGTTCTCTTCCTGAATTGGCAGGGCGTCCATATCCGCTCGAATGGCCAGCACCCGTCCCGGTTTGCCGCTGTCAATCGTGGCCACAATACCCGTTTTGGCGATGCCGGTTTGGTGTTCGATGCCCCATTCTTGCAACTTTTGCGAGACAAACTCCGCTGTCAGTCGCTCTTGGAAACCGAGTTCCGGGCGCTGGTGCAGGTGTCTGCGCCACTCGACTAAGCGCGGTTGCAAATCTTCAACTGCCGGTCGCAGTTGACATAGCTTAACGGAAGTTGGAGTAATGGAGGGAGCGCTCATTGTGTAGCTGGTTACAAAATTTACTTTAGTTTATCTAAATTAACATTTTTGTAAGGTTTCTGCCCAGCGTAAAAATGCTGTATTCTACCAGGTAAGTCAGCAGACGATCGCATTTTATCGCTGGCCGGCGGTCGTCGGCGAACGAGGCGAAAAAGGGAGCGGGGTTCAGATCCCCCCAACCCCCCTAAAAAAGGGGGCAGAAGATTTCCCCCCCTTTTTAAGGGGGGGGTTAGGGGGGGATCGACCGTTTGGACTGGCTTATTCAGCGCCTGGAATCTCGTCATATCGATTGGTATAAGTCCACCGAGGACTTATACAACCAAGTGACGGGTTTCTATTTGCTGCTGCTTTTGGACAAAACCCATTTACTTGCTTTGAGCCAAAAAAGTGCTTTATCTGAACTTGAAAGATTGACCAGCCAAGTCTTTCCACACAACCTATAGCGTTTCTATTCGAGTTGTGAAAAGGTAGAAACCCGGTTTCTCAAAGAAACCGGGTTTCTGGCCCAGATTTCACAAATCATTTAGAACCGCTATATCTCGAAACCCAAAACCTCAACCCCGAAAAGACGTAGGACAGGCGTCTCGCCTGTCCCTCGCCTGTCCCTCGCCTGTCCCCCCCTGTCCCCCCCTGTCCCTCCCC
>Ga0114941_100078_pt1 | contig 20056 bp, 14 predicted proteins | sample DevilsHole_FD_89580 | JGI IMG/M metagenome (GOLD analysis project Ga0114941, IMG submission 89580) | Groundwater microbial communities from Devils Hole, Nevada to study Microbial Dark Matter (Phase II) - Devils Hole | ecosystem: Environmental > Aquatic > Deep subsurface > Groundwater | place...
AGAGGGAGCCCCGAGCCCCCTTATCCCCAGAGGGGGCCCCACCTTCCCCGAAAAGCGGGGAGGGGGACGTGAGAGAGGGTTTTGGATGAGTGCAAAAAGAGAAATCATCCTTCTACTGTGCAACGCCGCTCAAAGAGCATTCGCATGCAGTCCATGACGCACAAGATGCCCACAGCTTTCGCCATCGAGCGCTTTGGCAGCGGAGCGCCGGCATAAAACCGGATCTGAGGAAACCCCACCACCAGGGGATTGCTGGCTTGCCCGGGCCTCCTTGAAGGTATCTGCGACAAAAAACACTCCGTCGTCCCCGATGGCGCTGGCGCAGAAAGCCATAATATAGCGCGACGCCCCTCCCCCAGTCCAGCCCACCCTTAACTTTACCCAGCACCGCTCAGAGTCAACCATGCCGGTGAGCGCCATTGGGGTTCCGCAAATGTAGGCTGCTAGAAGCACCAGATCGTCAAATGCCGATTCCGCTGCCGGAGCGAGTAGCTGATACCGCCGCAGGGCTTCAATTCTCTCGACTTCGTTAGCCGGCAGTGGTGCCTTTACCACTGGGGTGCGACCGCTGGCGAGACAAATAACCATGATAGTACCTGCTTTGCGCCACTACCAGAACCTAGAGCGGTTCTCAGTTGGATGAACGTGTTTGCCTAGAAACCCGGTTTCGCCAAAGTTACCGGGTTTCTCAGTACCTCACCTCGGATGAGAAACACTATATAAGCTGTAGCTTAACATCTAAATTGGCATGCCAGACAGGCTAAATCCTCCCCTAGTTTGATTTTCATATCTTCTACAGAGAGGATTATTAGCCGCATTATTCAAGCGCCACTTCACTCACCGGTAATTATTTTTCGCATCAGCAGGCAATTGCGACCGTCGGGAGTGCGCCTGTAATAAAGCTCATCCGTCAGCTCTTTCATAATCCGCAGTCCCTTGCGACCTATTTCCCAGGGATCTAGCGGTTTTTTTAAGCTCTCTTCTATATAAGCTTCCAAATCAAACGGCCCGCCCCGATCCCAAATTCTCATCTCCACGCAGTGCGCAAAAACTATCACCTCCAGCTCAATCGTGGTTGTCTGGGGCAACTCGCAGTGAGCGTGGCGCACCGCATTGGTAAAGGCTTCTGCCAAGGCGGTTTCGCACTCCCACCACTCCTTGCACGAGAGAGGCGCTGTGTTGAACTGGTCGAACCATCGCAAAACATCGTCTAAAGCAGTCAGCTCCGTACAGACTTGAAGCTGCGTTTCCTTGACCGGTCGAGCATTTACTGCCAACTGCATTCCCCGCCCAGAGGCGAATTCTTTCCACCAGCTGCCCAGGTTTCCTAACATCCTCCTGTCCCTCCAAAATCCAGTCATCTACACTCAAAAATCAAGAATCAAGAATCAAGCATTAACCCTTCTTCCCTCTTAGCCCTCAATTCCTCATTCAATAAGCGCCACTGTTCTTCTGGAATAAGCGCAGGACTGTTTTCAAAATCAGCTCCACATCATACCGGAGGCTCCAGTTCTTTTGGTATTTCAAATCCAGGCGGATGACATCCTCAAAACTGCGCACCTGAGAGCGCCCGTTCACTTGCCATTCGCCGGTCATTCCCGGTTTGACATCTAAACGCTGCCACTCTGGAACCTCATAGCGCTCAACTTCATCCGGTGTGGGCGGTCTGGTGCCGACCAGACTCATCTCTCCTTTGAGCACGTTCCAAAACTGGGGCAGTTCGTCCAAACTCGTCCGCCGCAGAAACCGGCCCACGCGCGTAATCCGGGGGTCGTTTTCATTCTTAAACAGCGGACCGTGTACCTGGTTTGCGATTTGGGATTTGAGCGCCTCCGCATTTACGCACATGGAGCGCAGTTTCCACATCCGAAATCGCCGGCCCATCCAGCCGCAGCGAATTTGGCTGAAGAAAATCGGGCCTGGACTGTCCATTTTAATGGCAATGGCAATCGGTATCAGCAACACCACCGTAATCCCCAAACCCACCAGTGCCCCCACAACGTCTATCCAGCGTTTCACCCAGGAGCGCACAGAGGGGTGGGTCGTCGGCAGCGAGCTTTTCACAGATGCGCTGCGGGCCGGCTTGCTGGAAGTCTGCGCTGTCGCCTCGATCGTCAGCATCGGCTCCAGTCCTGTTATGGACAGCACTGCCCTCACCTGGGGCTGGACATTCCGCAGGACTAATTTAATCCCCTGCTGCTGGGTTGTTCTAAGATTGTTGACCAAGGCACCGACACCACTGCTGTCCATGAACGTGGTCTGGCTAAAATCCAGGACAATTTGGCCCGGACGGGGACTCTCTTGGCAAAGCTGCAGGCAGGTTTGCTTAAAGGCTACCGCTTCCAGCACGCTCAAGCGAGCCGGCAGCTCAACCAAGGGTGTTTCGTTTGAGAATGAAACCCGAAAGTTGGAGTCTTGGGGTTGGCTTACCATGTAACCCTCATCTTGCAACTTGATATTTTAGTTCTGAAATTTTAAGACATGACTTTCACCGCTGTCTTGCCATCCTAGCTCAGACACCCGCTATTATTCATCAAACGTAATCTTTCCCAATCAACTCCCCAGGCCAGCTGGCTCAAAGGCCACCCCTCCCCCCCCTGAGCGGGGCTTCTTGGGCGGGTTTTTTATTCCAGGATCGCGGAGCAGGCAGGGCCTACGGGATAAAAGCCTTATATCTCCCTCACTTCTCCCCCGATCCTGTTGCGTCTTCTGGCCAAGTCCGGTGAATTGCGCGCCACCGGCACCCAGGGTGTGAGGCGGTTAGCCGGTGAGCGGGTGACGGCGAGGGGAGCGACAGCGAAATCAATTCCGGTTTTTTAATCCCTGATAGGGATTCACACAAAACTTCCCCACCCCTGTATCCAATAGCCTATTCCCACACACCGGCTCTGTTCGCGGGCGAGTCAAAACCGCGCTTCACTTCCCTTCCCACCGGCACCTCTGATTCTGGCTTTAGTCACAAGCCTGCGAGTTGCGGGGAATGCGTATATAGCGTTTCTCATATTAGTGTGCTACGGAGAAACTCGGTAGGGGGGGGATCCGTGGGTGCCACCGGCACTACGAAATCGGGTTTATGGGCCTCACGTACATCAAACGGAGAACCGCTATATAACAGCACCGGCTCTTTAAAAATACAGCCGATAAAACACTGAAAACCCGCTTTTTACCCGCTCTCCTCATCCTCCAGACGAGAGCGCCGCAACCGCGCGTTGAATGCGCGTATAGGCGCAGTTTAACTTTAACTTCCCGTATCGCAACTGTTGGAGAATATCTTGCCCAGCATCAACTTAGGCGCAAGCTGCCTTGAGTCTGAAGCCAAGTCAGCGCCATTTCCCTCACTGGCGGGGGGAATGGCGCTCCTCGCCGTCAGCTCTACTCCAGCCACCAGTCGGGAAACTTGCTTGAGAATGCTGGCGTTCCATGAGTTGCTCTGCCACACCCATAGAAGGAGCCACTATGAAAAAAGTTTTCACTCCAGTCGGACTGGGAGCAATCCCAAATCTGCACTCCTCTAACAGCGCCTGAGTTGAACTGTTAAAAGAATTATAAAAATGGCGCAACAGCGATCCGTAAAAAAATTCAGCCAGACTTCTATCGTCGAAACTGGGTTTAGATAACACGGCAAGTCCCTCCTAGGACTCTTGCTGCCATAAAAAAGACGTTTGTACTGCTAATATCAACCATTTTTTTACATTTCTTTTTGACGGGTGTCGTGAATGCAGTGTGACTCTCCTGTGCCGGCGCTGCGATCGGGATCGCCCTTCAAGTGTGACCTGCCGAACCGCTGTCTTAGCTCTCAGTCACACCGGCCAGACTTGAGCGGACAGCTGATTATACAGCAGATGTGGCACGATTGCGGGCAGCGCCAAACACACCCAAACCCTAACCAACTCTCTCCCACAACTTGACCGTCTTGTCCCGACTGCCACTGGCCACCCTCTGCCCCCCCACCGCCGCCACCGCGCACACCGAATCCGTATGCCCAACCAGGGTTGCCACTTCCTCCCCCGTCGCCACCCGCCACAGCTTCACCGTTTTGTCCCAACTCCCACTCACCAACATCTCCCCACCGGCACTGAAGGCCACAGCCACCACCGACCAGGAATGCCCGGAAAGCGTGCGGATAACTTGTCCCGTCTTAACGTCCCACAATTTTACCGTATTATCCTCACTGCCCGTGGCCAGAATTTTCCCGTCCGGACTGAAGGCGGCAGCCAGCACTGGCCACAGGTGCCCCCGCAAAACCGTCCCCGCACCCCCCCGCTGCCGCAAATCCCACAGCCGAACCGTCCTGTCCAAACTGGCACTGGCCAACCTCTGGCCGCACGGAGAAATCGCCACCGCCGCCACCGGCAATCCGTGCCCCCTGAGAGTGCAAATCTCCTCCCCACCACCGGCGTCCCACAGTCTCACGGTTTTGTCCCAACTGCCGCTGGCCAAGAATTGCCCCTCCGGACTGAACGCCACCGACTTAACCGCGTGCGAATGCCCAGCTAAAGTGCGCAACAGCCCACCGCCAGCCACATCCCACAATTTTACCGTCCGGTCGTCACTGCCGGTGGCCAGAATCCTCCCGTCAGGACTAAAGGCAACAGCCTTGACAAAATTGGCGTGACCTGGTATAATTTTCAAACAATCTCCCGTATCTAAATCCCACAAGCGGGCGGTTTTGTCATCGCTGCCGGTAGCGAGGATATCCCCTTGAGGGCTAATCGCCACAGAATTCACACCGGCTAAAAAACCCGAATGTCCCTCCAGAGTGCGGAAAGAGCGCCAAGACGAACTCGGAGTTCTGGCGTGGGAAGCAAAAGGCATATTCATCGCCCGCATCACTTCATCCACCGATTGAAACCGGCGAAAAACGGCATTTTCCAGCAGCTTATCCAAAATTTTACCCAAGCGCTCCGACACAGGCAAGATGCCGGTGCTGCGAGTATTCCTCAAATAATCTCGCCACACCCAGGAGTCACTCGCCGCATCGAACAGCTGAAAAGGCGAAATCCCCGTGAGCAGGTAAACGCAACTCACCCCCAAACTGTAAAGAACGCTGGCAAAAACCGCGTTTCCTTTCGCTTGTTCTGGCGCGACATATTCGGCGCTGCCGGTGCCGGTTGCCCCTCCCCACAAATCAGTGCCACTCCCCAGCTGAGCAGTGCCAAAATCAACCAATACAAGGCGACTGTCCTGATGCCGTAGAATGATATTCACCGGCTTAATATCCCCGTGGATAATTTGCCGGTCGTGAATAACCTTCAGCACCGGCAGCAATTCTTCGAGCACTTGCCAAATCTGAGCTTCGCTGAACGTTCCCTCCTCCTCCAGCACCATTTCCAGATTACTTCCCTCAATATATTCTAGCACCAAATACAAACGACCGTCCACCTCAAAATGCGCCAAGAGAGCGGGAAGATGCCGGTGTGCGCCCAATTCTTGCAAGCGCAGCGCTTTTTGGCGAAAAGCCTCTGCGGCTTTCTGGAAAGCTGGCGCTATCCGGCGGCCAAAATTGTTGGATTGCGCAAAAAATTGGCGGATATTCGCTTTCATCCGCACCCAAGTAAGTCCTGCTAAATCCCCCTTTCCCAATTAACTTGATAGCGCGAAAACGCCCTCGCAACAGCAAGTCAGCACCGCAGCACTGACAAACTTTATCAAACTCAGAGTTTTGCGGCTTTGGGCAATCGGGGTTCAGGCAATAGCTCATACCAATTTTGGATTTGGGATTGGGGATTTGGGATTGGGGATTTGGGATTGGGAATTGGGGATTTGGGATTGGGTTTATAGCCTTTGTATTCGAGTTGTGAAAAGGGAGAAACCCGGTTTCTCAAAGAAACCGGGTTTCTGGCCCCTCACAGGTCTCACAAATCATTTAGAACCGCTAAAGTCCCTTGGCAATCCTTCACGGGGGCGGTTTCTAAAACAATAGGTCGAACCCTTGAGAAACCAGGTTCCTTTAAGAAACCTGGTTCTGAAATCTCCTTACGAAACAGCTGGCCGTTTTTGCAGACCGTTTTCTGGATCGGGGATCAACTCAGGCGAAATAGAAGCCGGCTTGTCTAGCAGCTCTAGGGGGGATTCGGGCGTGTTTGTTGCCAGCTGGTTTTGCAGCTGGTTTGGCGTTCCCAACTTGCCGGTTTGATTCCACAAAAGCATCGTTAATAACCCATCCACCAAACCGTTATGACCGCCGTTACCGCCGCCGACTAAAATATCAGGAATCAGGCGCACTTTGCGCTCGCCGATAATTTGCATCAACTGCATAGCGGTGTAAGATTGCGATCCCAAAGCTTCCACACCGGCACGGTAGGTTTCCGCTTTGGCGGTGCCGGTGGCGCGGATAGATTCTGCTTCCGCCGTAGCTTTCAGGCGGATAGACTCAGCCTCACCGGCAGCTTTAATTCGGATAGATTCCGCCTCGCCGGTCACTTCTTTAACCTTCGCAGTCGCCTTCAGTTCAGCAATCTGCACGCCTTGCTCAGATTTTACCACTTCTTGCTGGATATCAGCTTTCGCCTTCAGTTCAGCAATTTTCACACCTTGCTCAGCTTTCACCATATCTTGCTGGATGTCCGCCAGCGCCGTGGAGCGCACCAGTTCTTGTCGCTGCGTCTGCGCCAGCTGCTGCACTTCATAAGTTTTCCGCTGCTCTTCAGCAATTTTGCGGTCAGTTTGGGTTTGCATTAGCGTCGCCGGCGGCTGGATGTCACCAATTAAGGTGTCGATTGCCTGCACGTCATAAGAGCGCAGCGCTGTTTTAATATAGTCCGCCGCCTCAGCCTGACGCTCGCTGCGAGCGCTGAGAAAATCGAGCACGGTGTAGTCTTGAGCGGAATTGCGGAAATAGTTGCCAATCGTCGGTTCCAAAACGTGATCTACCAGATTTTGCATGGAGCCAACGCGGGAGATCACTTTGGGGGCGTCCAAAGCGCCGACGTGGATAATTTGCGCCACTTCCAAATCGAAGGCAAAGCCATCTTTGGAACGCACGGTGAGGGAGGCGAGTTTGGAGTCATAGTTGTGGCGCTCGCTGCGGGCTGACCAGTTGAGCACTATATTAGTAGTCGGCACCAGCTCGACTTTCATCACCCGCATATTGACGGGATGTTTGCCCGGGTAAAGCGGTTCTGTCCACACGCCTTTGTGTCCGGGGCGCACTAAATCGCCGTGGGTGAAAGCTGCGCCGCTCACATCTTCGTGGGCTTTCCCGACATAAGATATGACCACCCCGACATAGCCAATAGGAATTTCGGTCATGGCGACTTGCTCAACCCGGACAAACCAGGGGTTGAGGTTCCAGGAACCGGAGAGGAGAATTTGCTCTTGCAAGCCGCGCCGCCCGCCGTTTTCGATGAATTTCTGCCCATTTTGGAAGTTTTCGTGTCCGGGGACGATCGTACCGGCAATTTCGCCCGCTTCTATGGAAATACCGTCCAGGGTGGTGACGATGCCCACTTTGTCCGGGGCGACGGCATAAACCTGCAGCCGCTCTGGACTAATGCCCTGCCCGGTGGCGTTGGCAGTGGTGATTACAGTGAACAGGGCGGTGTTGATGCGGTAGGTGCCGGCGGTGAGGAAGCCCATTTGCCGGCCTTTTTCGCCACCGCCGGTCAGGAATTTGCGGGCGTCTTGGAAGTTGTCGCAGCTCACCACTTTGCCGAGGATGCGTTCTGGCGGGATGGATGCGCCATCGGCGGCGACAATCAGGGCGATTTCGCCTTGGGGAACTTCGATCACCGACTCTTTGCGAATCGCATACTGCCAGGGCCAATACCCCCAGTGCCAGCCGGGAGCCAGGGTGTCCGCTTGGTAGCCGGCTTCGCCACTGAGGGCGATCAGGCGACCGGGCGGCAGGCTGCTGCTGGAAAATTTCTTGGCAACGATGCCAACTTCTCGCTCGCCGATCACGACTAGACCGGAGGCGAAAGCGATTGCGCCCAAACCGCCGATCAGAATAATGGGAACGACAGCCCAAGTGAGAGTTTCACCGGCACTCAGTTGCGCCACAGCCGGTTGCGCCGGTTGCGGAACTGAGGCGGTGAGGTTTGCCCGATTGGTGTCCAAGGCTGTTGGGGAACTCTCAGCCCGAGTCGGCTGGATGCTGCCGGCTGGTGTGATAGCACTCACCAGGGGTGCTCCTGCAGAGATGGCGAGAGATGCCAGTAGGGATGCTGCTATCTGAGCGGGAAACCTAAGCCGGTTCTGGCGCATCCAAGCGAGAAAACTTTTCATATAAGGGGATCTCCCCCAGATACACTACTGCAACCGTAGCATTCTGGCAACCGTCTGCTGGGGAATTTTAATGATTCTTAAAGCCGGCCCGGGGATGTCTGGCCCGGCCCTGTGACCAGATGGCCCGCAGGTTAGAAGCTCGGGGGCACCTTGAGCGAGCCGGTGCGGACTTGACACAGGGGGTGCTGGGTAACTTTACTCAGCCAGCGCAGCAAAATTTCATCCTAATTTCATTTTCGCCTGTAATGCTTGTCATTGAACAAAGATGTTTGCCGCGCTAGGAAAAAGGACTGTCCTGCTTACCGGAGCGGTATTTCAAACTGGATATTCCTGATTTTGGAGAGTTAAAGCCATGCTTAATGTTGTAGAAAACGCTGCAAAATCACTTTTGTACCGCGACATATCGGCGGCGATTGGGAATGTTCCCATTGTGCGGTTAAATCGTTTAAATGAACTCTGCGAAAATCACGATTTTTATCTCAAATTAGAATCCTGCAACCCCGGTGGCAGCATAAAAGAGAAAAACGCTGTGTGTCTAATTCAACACGCAGAACGTACCGGGTTGCTCGCCCCTGGTGGCACGATTGTTGAATCCAGTTCGGGTAACTTCGGCATTGGTCTGGCAATGATTGGTGCGGCGCGGGGCTATCGTGTGATTATTGTCGTCGATGTCAAAACTCCACCCCCGATTCGGCGAATGCTGGCTGCCTATGGGGCAGAACTGGTGGATGTGCCCCTGAGTGCGGCAGATGCTAATGGCTCGATGCAGGTGGCTCGAATGCAAAAGGCGCAAGAACTCGCCCACGCTATTCCCGGTGCGTGGTATCCCTGCCAGCACCGCAATCCCCACAACCCAACCGCCCACGAGCAATTCACCGCCCGCGAAATCGAACAGGCATTCGGCGGCGCACCGGATGCGATCGTGATTGGGGTGAGCACCGCAGGACAGCTGGGGGGAATCAGCCGGTATTTCAAACAGCGCTATCCTCAAACCCGAATCATCGGCGTAGATGTGGCCGGTTCAGCCATTTTCGGCACCCCACAGCACGCTTACAAAATGACAGGATTGGGGCTGTCTTTTGTACCGCCTAATTTTGACCCGACAGTGCTGGATGCAGCTTATTCTGTTAGCGACCGGCTGGCTTTCTCCGTTTGCCTGGGGCTGGCGCGTCGCGAGGGATTGCTGCTGGGAGCATCCACCGGCGCGATCGTTGCCGCTGGTCTGGCTTACGGCACGCACCATCACCGCCCTCAACGCATGGTATTGTTGAACCCAGATCGGGGCGACCGCTATCTGGAAACGGTCTACAATCCCCAATGGCTGGCACAGCAGGGGATTGATATTTTGTCAGACTCAGCCCTGACTGCAGCTATCCGCGCCCTGCAACCCGTGCCTGAAACCCTCTTGCGACAGCAACAACCTGCGTAACCATGACTTTAAAGGTTTCTAAAAGTCCGTCTAAAATCACTCTTTTCGAGTTGTGGCGGCAGTTTATTCCGCTGTCTCTCAGTGATGTGGCAATGGCTTGCGGCGATCCGATGATGACCGCCGCCTTGGCTCACCTACCCGGCGCACGGGTGAATTTGGCAGCCGTGGGTATTGCCAAATCACTGGCGGTCTTTTTTGAAAGTCCCATTATTACGATTTTGCACGCCTCGAATACCCTTGCGCCATCGGCAAAATCCCGCCGCGCCTTGTGGCGATTCACGCTTCTAGCGGGGGGTGGATTGAGCGGATTATTGCTGCTCCTGACACTGCCGGCTGTTTTTGCAGCCCTAGGTGGCACGCTCTTGGGAATTCCACCAGAATTGCGGCAGACGGTGCGGACTGTGTTGGCGTTAATGATTCTGTGGCCGTTTGCAATTGCTTGGCGGCGCTACTTCCAAGGGGTATTGATTCACGCAGGTCATTCCCAGGCAGTTGCTGTGGGGAGCATCGCTCGTCTGGTGATTGTGGCGCTGGCGCTTTTGGTCGGATTTGCCTTCAAGGTATCCGGCGCACTGCTGGCGGGAACTGCTCTGATAGCTGGGGTGATTTCAGAAGCGATAGTCGTGACGATCGCAGCTTGGCGGTTGGGAGCGAATATTCCCCCTCAACCGAACGATTCGCAGCCAAATCTGCCCGCGAATCTAAAAAGCGTTTGGCAATTTTACTGGCCTTTAGCCTCTTCCATGCTTGTGGTTTGGGGGGGGCGCGCGCTGCTGGTGGGTATTGTCGCCCGCGCCCGAGACGCTGATATTGCACTGGCGGCTTGGCCTGCTGCTTGGGGGCTGGTTTTGGTGATTGCCAACGCCACCCGCATGGTGCAGCAAGTGATTATTAAAAACAGAGGTCAAGTCGCCGACCGGCAATTGATTTTCTTTGCCCTGAGCGTGGGCGCTATCTGTTCGTTTCTGTTACTTTTGGGCAGCACTACCCCACTAGGGTTAATGGTTGTTGAAAGCTTTGTGGGCAACGATTCCGCTCTGGTGGGGGGAATTCGTCCCGTGTTGCTTTTGTGCGCCTTTGTGCCCCTACTGGTTGCGGTTCAAAATGCTACCCAGGGCTTTTTGGTGGGGTCAGGTCAGACGCTCGGCGTGAATCGCGCTACCTGGACTGGCACGATAATTTTGCTGCTAGTCGCGTTCTTGGGAGTCCAGTTTGGAGCGCCGGGTGCTATAGCCGCCGCCCTCGCTATGATTGTTGCTTTAGGAACAGAAGTATCCTGTCTCGCACTCAATGTCAGCAGCAGGGTCAAGCGTGAAAAGTGAGCCTATAGCGTTTCTATTTCAGTTGTGAAGCCGTAGAAACCCGGTTTCTTAAAGAAACCGGGTTTCTGGCCCTCCTCAGGTCTCACAACTCATTTATAACTGCTATATATAGCGCGTCTAAATATTCCGATATTCAAATCCCTGTTGGCGCTGGCGTTTCACCAAATCGCCCCAATAAATCGGCGTTAATCGGGACATTTTCAGACCGCAGATCGTGAGTTTATTTAAGTCGATACCGGCTATAACTGGAATTTGCAGTCCCAAACGCAACCGCAGCGCAATCCAGTCGCTCAGCGCAAGATCGCAATTCGCGCCGGCACCCTTCTAGGGTGGTGTGACGCGCCCTGACTCCCTGGAGTCCGGGGATTTCCCCCCAGTAAGTTCCGTCATCTTCAATAATCTCGTAAACCGCCTGTTCCAGAGCCAGGTCAGTGTAGCTGGCAAGCATTGGGTGTTTCCTTCCCTTTTTCTTGGCTGCAGTCACTATTATAACTCAAGTTGCCACCTCCCAGTCTAAGCCGACCGCTCCCCCCTTTCCCCCCCCTAAAAAATGGGGGGCTTTGAGAATTCCCCCCCCCTAAAAAAGGGGGGACTAGGGGGGGATATCACCTGACTCACTGGTAAGTAGCAACTTGGGTTATATAGCAGTTCTAAATGATTAGCGCAACCGCGCTCGTGCCCAGAAACCCGGTTTCTTAAAGAAACCGGGTTTCTGAAATTTCCGCGAATAACGCGCTATATAGCTTTTTTCTCCTAGCGCGACTCCAACCCGGTTTTAAAAACCTGGTTTCTTAGACCTAATTCACGCAATTGAGAACTGCTATACACCTCAGTAGGGTGGGTTAATAACCCACCTGACTGGCTGAGATATTGTGCCGGTGCTGTGCGGCGCAAGCTCTCCTTTAAATTAAATCCCCGCCCTCACCCTATTGCTTTTGCCAAGCTTGACTGTCGCTGGGTGGGAAAAGACTTGTCCCCCTGCCCAGTTCTTCTGCCTTGCAGCGATTAGCAGAAATAAGTCCCTGCAAGACTTCCATAAACTTTTGGTACGGTTCTCTTTGCGTGTGTTCCTGAAAAGCCGCTTCATCTTTATAGACTTCATACAGGAACAGCACATTGGGATTCGATGCGTCTTGGATGACATCAAAACGCCTGGTGTCCGGCTCATCTTTCAGCGAACCTTCCCCATCTTCAACGAGCGCCTTGATTAAGGTATCGCGAGCCTCTGAATCGGCAGTAAATTTCACAAAAATGGCAAACATCTTTACCTGCAAGTTGGTTTCCCCTCTAGTGGGGAGTTATAAGACTATTAAACTCCATTACCGGCGCAATGTCCAGAGGTTAATATTAAGAATTCCTGACAAACCGGCAGTAAGGGGGACAGGCGAGAGGGAGCATCCCGTTTTTGCAAAGACTGTCACCCTCACCCCCCGTTCCCCCCTCTCCCTTCATGGGAGAGGGGGGGAAAATCAAGAATTCTCCCCTCTCCCCTTGTGGGAGAGGGGTTGGGGGTGAGGGGGATTACAAAAATGGGATGCTCCCAGGCGTCCCGCCTGTCCTACTCCAGCCCTCTCCTCCACCGGAAAAACCGCTCCAAAACCCCCTGCAACCGGCGATTATTCGCATACTTCTGCTTAGTCAGCAGCAGCGCCGCTTTGCTATTCACCTCCGCCAAAGTCGGGTAAATGTGAGTGATACCCGTCAGCGCAGAAACCGGCAACTTGTGCGCCATCGCCATCACAACTTCGTGAATTAACTCCCCAGCAGACGCCCCCACCAAATGCGCCCCCAAAATCTCGCCACTCCCCCGCACCACAATCTTGGCAAACCCGTCCGTCGCCGCTTCCGCAACCGCCCTGTCCACACCGGCAAATTCCTGCTTCAGCACCCAAACATCCTCCCCGTACTTTTCCCTTGCTTCCTTCTCCGTTATCCCCACCCTCGCCAATTCCGGTTCGGTAAACGTACACCACGGCATCACCCGGTAATTCACCTCACTCACCGGCAAAAACAAAGCATTCTTCAGCACCACACTCGCTTCGTAACTAGCAGCGTGCGTGAACTGATAGCCCCCAATTACATCCCCGCAAGCATAAATGCGCGGATTCGCCGTCTGCAATTTTTTATTGACAGCAATCCCTTTTTCTGCTACAATAACACCGGCTGCTTCCAAATTGAGAGATTCCAGATTGGGAACCCGACCGGCAGCTACCAAAATCTCATCTACCGCCAGTCTCAGAGAACCGGCGCAAATAACCTTTTTGCCGCCAGCAATTTCAACTCTATTTTCAACTCTATCTGCTCGCACACCCGTGAAAATCCCAATTCCTTCCGATTCCAGCTGCTGGCGAACCACAGCAGCAGCTTCCGGATCTTCTTTCGGCAAAATCTGCTCGCGACTGCCAATAATTGTCACCTGAGAACCCAGCCTGGAAAATGCCTGCCCCAGCTCGCAGCCAATCGGGCCAGCTCCTATGACGGCTAGGGATTCCGGACGCTCCTGCAACTCGAAAACTCGCTCATTTGTCAAGTAGCCCGCTTCTGACAAACCCGGTATTTGCGGAATTTTGGGGCGCGAGCCGGTGGCGATAACAAAAGCGCGGGCGCGGAGTTCTCTCCCGCTGACTTCAAAGGTGTGCCGGTCAATAAATTGCCCGGAACCAAAAATCACCTCCACGCCCAAACTTTCAAAGCGTGCCGGTGAGTCGTGCGGTTCAATTGTCCCGATCGCCCCCCGCACGTGAGCGCTAGCTTTAGCAAAATCAATCTCGATATTTTCGCAATTAATCCCGAAACTGCTGGCATTTTTCACCTGATAAGCGGCGCGAGAGGCACGGATGAGCGATTTACTCGGAACGCAGCCAAACCACAGACAGTCCCCTCCGAGCCGGTGGCGTTCCACCAGCGCCACTTTCGCTTTCAGCTGCGCCGCCGCACTCGCCACAACCAGCCCGCCAGAACCGCCGCCAATAATCACCAAATCGTATTCAACTGCCACACTTTCACCTACTGTTATTATCATCTGCAATTATCTCTTGTCCCCCCTCTCCGCTTGCGGAGAGGGGGTTAGGGGGTGAGGTTCCTACCCAGTGGACTATTGTGGGTTCGCCGCCGGCACTTCGGACGACTCAGCACGCGGGAAAAACTTCTGGCTCACCCAATATGTTACAATATGAGAGAGCAATCCCAGCGGGCCGGCAAATAAACACAGCGCAATGGAGTGGACAGTCCAGACGCCGGTGCGCTGGCCCTCCAAGTAAATCCACCGGCCCACAAATAAGTCCATCACCAGAAAGTGCACCCAGCCGGTGGCTGCAGCCCTTTCCTCGGCAAAAAAGCGGGCGATATCTGCTAGCTTGGGATTGGCGAGGGCTTGCGCCGATTCAGAGGTAATCGTGCCGGTGAGCAAATATAAATACAAACCGGCTAGCACCGCAAACGGTATAAATGATTGCATGAGTTTTCGCGTCACCCCCCAGTTGGGCAAAAAAATCATCAGCGCCCAAAAGGGCAACACGAACACGTTAGCACCGGCAAACAGTTGGTCAATCGTCATCGCTACCACTCCTTGATGTCTCACTGACTATCATCCCCTACAGATGCCCAGAAAATCAATGTTAACCTTTGGGTAGCCAGAAACCTGGAAGGGGGCGGAAGGGCCAGCCCCTAAGCTCACCGGGTTGTTACAGCCATCAAAGAAACCGGGTTTCTGGTGTGAGACAGAGTGCTGATAGTCAAGGGACAGGGTAGGAAACCCGGTTTCTGCGTAAGTCCTGTTGGATATTGCCGGCAAGTACGCGACTGTCTGAAATAAATATTAAGATTTACCGCAACAGTTGGAAAAAATGTTATATTATCAATAGCAGCGCGGCAGTAATTTTACACTGCAGGCTGCTGAACAGCTGAACTTAATTGCCGGCCTGAACATAGTCATGCTGGCAGGCATTGAAAACCAACAGAAGGCGTCAGTCTCATGTCATCACACGATCTGTTAATGCTGGGTATGCTCCTCTTTCCCGGTCTGGCACTCTCCATAGCAATTATGGCAGCCTTCGCCGCCGGCGGGTGAGCGCAACTGGGGCGCAAAGAAACTTTTTCATATTGCTGAGAAACCCGGTTTCTTAAAGAAACCGGGTTTCTGGGGCGCACTTCATCCAGCGGAAAACCGCTATCAATCCCTCTTATTACTCCCCCTCCCCGTTTACGGGGAGGGGGGTGGGGGGTGGGGTTCATCCCCGGCACTGTGCCACCGGCAATCTTTTGGCGTATTGAGAATTGCGCCCCCGTATTGTTGCATTCAAGAAATCCGCCACCGTCGGGGTTTTGTTATGAGCGAACAACAAGATTTAATTTCAGAAAACTCTCACCTGCACACTCCTAGAAACCGGGTTCATTTGGGCGGTAAGCGATCGACAGCGGTCGATTTTGGCGAAAAAAACCGGTTTCTTAACCACGAAAGCGAAGACTTGACCGATGCTCAAGATGTATGTCAGGAACAGCTGCGCAAAACCCAAACAGAACTGGAGCAATACCGGCAGTACCAAGCCGTTTTCGAGCGGGCGAAAGACGCCATCCTAATTGCCAACGATCGGGGCGAGTATGTGGAAGTCAACCCCGCCGCCTGCGAACTGTTCGGGTTGCCGGCAGATGAAATCATCGGGCGCTGCATAGCAGACTTCGCACCCGCCGGTTTCGACTTCCCGCAAGCGTGGCGAACCTTCCTGGAAAAAGGACAGGAATCAGGCGAATTCCAGCTGCAGCGAAAAGACGGAACTCAACGGGTGGTTGAATATGCCGCCACCGCCAACATTGTCCCCCACCGGCACCTGTCCATTTTGCGGGACATCACCCAGTGCATACAGGCGCTAACCCAATATGAAGAGACGCGACATGTCGCATCTCTGCACGAGAAAGCACTCTGGGAAAACCAGCGTTTCATTCAGCAAATTGCCGAGGCTAACCCAGCGATGCTGTATCTCTATGACATCATCGAACAGCGCAATGTTTACGCCAACCGGCAGCTGACAGAGATTGTCGGCTACTCGCCGGAGGACGTGCAAAACATGGGAGCGGGGTTTCCGAAAAATCTCATTCACCCTGAAGATTGGGATCGAGTTGTTGCCTGCGCCGAGCAATTGCTAGCAGCGCCAGACGGTGAAATTGTTGAAATTGAGTACCGCATGCGACACGCCAGCGGAGAGTGGCGCTGGCTTTACAGTCGAGATACAGTATTTACCAGAAACGCTGACGGCGCACCGAAACTGATTCTCGGCACAGCGATCGACATCACCCACCGTGTGAGGGCAGAAGAAGAATTGCAGCAATACCGGCAGCAACTGGAGCGACTGGTTGAGGAGCGCACCGCCCAACTAACCGCAGCAAATCTGCAGCTGCAGCAGGAAATTGCCGAGCGCGAGCTGATAGAAACAGAATTAATCGCCTCCGCAGAGAAACTGCAGGCGATCGGCGAGCGCTTAGCCACAATCACCGGCAACCTTCCCGGCGTTGTCTATCGCACGATCTTTCACGCAGAAGGCAGAATTTCCATCCCATACATCAGCGCCGGCGTGCGAGAGCTGATCGGACTCGAACCCGATGACATCACCGCCAACCCAGCCCTAGTTTTCGACCGGATTCATCCCGACTGCCAGCAGGGGTTCGACCGGGCGATGAGATTCTCAGCGCAGACTCTAGCACGCCTGAAGCACGACTGTCGAGTCATCTCCACTTCCGGGCAAGAAAAATGGGTTCGCGCCCTCGCACGATCGCACCGGCTCCACAGTGGCGATACTGTCTTTGACGGCTTAGCGCTTGACATCACCGCCCGCAAAGCAGCAGAACAAGCGCTGCAGCAGAGTGAAGCCAAAAATCGAGCCTTAATCGCCGCGCTGCCCGATCCCCTGTTTCGCATCCGCAAGGATGGCACATATTTAGAATTTATCCCCGCAGTTAACTCCCAGCCCTCAGTACCGCCCAGTAAGTTTTTAGGCAAAAAAGTCAGAGAAATCTTCCCCGAAACGGTGGCTGTGCAGTTAATGAACACCATAGAGATCGCCACAGAAAGCCGAAGCACGCAAGTCTGCGAGTACCAGCTGACAGAAACCGGTCATATAAAGCATTACGAGGCTCGCATCGCCGTCTGCGGCGCAGATGAAGTCTTAGTGATTGTGCGCGACATCACCCAGCGCAAGCGAGCCGAAGTTGCCCTGCGAGACAGCGAAGGAAAATTCCGAAAACTGGCGGAAAACACACCCGATATTATCGCTCGCTTTAATAGAGAGCTGCGCCACATCTATGTAAACCCGGCTGCAGAAAGAGCAACTAGACTGTCCGCTCAGGAATTTATGGGCAAAACCATTAGAGATTTTAGCTACCCAGAGGAACTCGTCTCTGTCTGGGAAAAACAGATGCGGCAAGTTTTCTCAACCGGCCAAGAAGGAGACATGGAATATGAGCTAGCCACACCCAGCGGACTGAGATATTATCAAACGCGAGTCGTCCCAGAGTTTGCTACAGATGGAAATGTCGAATTCCTGCTGTGCGCCACCCGCGATATCACAGAGCGCAAGCAGATGGAAGAGTCGTTGCGAGTGGCGCAAGCCCGCCTGCACCACCTGCTCACCGCCAGCCCATCTGTTATTTACAGCTTCAAGGCGTCGGGAGATGGCGGCACTACTTTTATGGGTGATAATGTCACTTCCATGCTGGGCTACGAAGCGCGGGAATTCTTGTCAGATTGCAATTTTTGGACTGCAAGGCTGCACCCGCAAGACGCCGCTCGCGTCACAGCTAAGCTGTCAGATTTGCTGTCAGAAAACTGTCAAGCCCTGGAATACCGCTTCCTGCATAAAGATGGAACCTACCGCTGGATGTACGACCAAGTGCAGGTGGTGCGCGACGCCCAAGGCAACCCCTTAGAATTTGTCGGTTGCTTTTCAGACATCACGGAGCGCAAGCGGGCGGAGGCGTCATTGCAGTATCGCCTTGTCCTGGAACAGCTGATCGGCGATATCTCCACCCATTTCCTCAATCTGCCACCGGCTGAGACTGACAGGGGAATTCAGCAAGCGCTGCACGCCTTGGGAGAATTTCTCGGCGTTGAGCGCACTTATATATTCCGGTTCGCTGAGAGTGGCGCGACTGTGGAGAATACCCACGAGTGGTGCGCCCCGGGTATTGAACCTCGTACCAGAAGGGGGCAAAATCTGCCTGCCGGTGCTTTATACTGGGTGCGAGAAACTATCAAGCGGGGAGAGGTGCTGGCGCAATCTCGCGCACCAGAGGAATTTCAGTTGCAAGGGATTCAATCACTGCTCAAGGTGCCGCTTGTCGCCGGCGGTGAGGTGGTAGGATTTATTGGCTGCGACGCGGTGCGGACTCGCAAAACCTGGACGGAAGACGACATCGCCTTGCTGAGAATTGTCGGCGAAATTTTTGTCACCGCCATTGAGCGCTGCCGATTTGAGCAGGAACTGGAGTTGCGGGCTGCAGATCTGGCGCGTTCCAATGCCGAGTTAGAGCAGTTTGCTTATGTCGCCTCCCATGACTTGCAAGAACCCCTGCGTGCTGTCACTAGCTACACGCAACTCTTGTCCCGGCGCTATTCTGGCCAACTCGACGCCAAAGCTGACGAATACATCGCTTTTGCAGTCGAGGGAGCCACCCGCATGCAGCAGCTGATTAAGGACTTGCTGATGTATTCGCGGGTGGGCACGCGGGGCAAAGAGTTGGTGCCGGTGGATTTTGTCGCTGTGTTCGAGGCGGCTGTGGCCAACCTGGAGGTGGCTGTCGCAGAAAGTGGCGCGACTGTCACGCACGGCGACTTGCCAGCTGTCAAGGGGGATTTCACGCAACTCGCGCAGCTATTACAAAATCTTCTCAGCAATGCCCTCAAGTACCGCAGCGATTTTGCGCCGGTGATTCATGTCAGCGCTGAGCGACAAAACGGTAACTTCAGGTTCGCCGTGCGCGATAATGGTATTGGGATCGACCCAAAGTACAGCGATCGCATTTTTCAGCTGTTTCAGCGCTTGCACACCCGGGACGAGTATCCGGGCACCGGCATCGGTCTGGCTATTTGCAAGAAGATAGTTGAGCGGCACGGCGGTCGAATTTGGGTGGAGTCCGCACCCGGTCAGGGATCGACTTTCTATTTTACGATTCCGGGGGAACAGGCTTGAAGCGGCAGCGTGCCCTCAGCGTCGCGCCCCCACTCCGCCAACCCCTGCAAGCTGCAAGGTGCGTTCATATCCCGCCTTACAGGCTAGTTTGAGTATGGACAATGATTTTGTCCTGCAATTTTGTCCTGTAATTTTGTCCTGTAATTTTTTTATACCTCGTTCCCCGCCACCCTTACGGGAAGCCTGCGGCTACAGGCTGGGAACGCCGTCCTGTCTGCTCCGCCGACTTTAGGCGGATAGGAAGATTAAAAGCCTAAAAGCTTAAAACAAAAGGAGCGCAATGGCCAATAGGATAGCCGGCAACAGACCGGTGGATATTTTGCTGGTGGAAGACTCACCCAGCGACGCTCACCTGATGACGGAAGTATTCGGCGAAACCAAGTTTCTCAAACACCTGCACGTTGTCAAAGATGGGGTGGAGGCGCTCAACTTTCTGTACCGGCAGGGCAAGTACGAACACGCACCCCGCCCAGCCCTCATCCTGCTGGATTTGAACTTGCCCAAAATCGATGGCAGCGAGTTATTAGCAGCGATTAAAACCGACCCGCACCTACAACTGATTCCTGTTGTGGTTTTAACCACATCCGCCACCCCAGCGGACATCCTCAACAGCTACAAACTCCACGCCAACTCCTATATTGTCAAGCCTTTGGACTTAGATGATTTTATTGAGGTGGTTCAAGCGATTGTGCATTTTTGGCTGGGCGTGGCGACGCTGCCGGCAGATGCCCTCGGTACAGCCTGTTAGGGGCTAGAAGAAACCCGGTTTCTTGTTGCGGGGGGTCAGAAACCGGGTTTCTTTGCACTCATCTCGCGCTTGGATGCCAAAATTGTCGCAGAAACCCGGTTTCTTGGTTGTTTCTTGGTTGCGGGGGGCCAGAAACCGGGTTTCTTTGCAC
>Ga0114941_100080_pt1 | contig 19955 bp, 16 predicted proteins | sample DevilsHole_FD_89580 | JGI IMG/M metagenome (GOLD analysis project Ga0114941, IMG submission 89580) | Groundwater microbial communities from Devils Hole, Nevada to study Microbial Dark Matter (Phase II) - Devils Hole | ecosystem: Environmental > Aquatic > Deep subsurface > Groundwater | place...
CAGGTTAGCGAAACTGACAGCCACATTGCGACTCGTAGCCGGGCCATTATTGAGAACTTGCAAAGAAGCTGTATATTCTCCCGTAGCAGAGTTCAGGCGCACATCGCTCAAATTCACCTCAAGATCCTGTGTTTGAGTGAGATTGCTTATATTCAGTGCCGGCTCTATTGTAGCCTTCTTCTCCTGTACTGGAAAAATCGGACTGGCAACCCCTTCCGGAGCTGTCGTATCTGTCAAGTTCTTCACCGAGACGACACTGCCGGTATCGGTGTCGCCGTTAATGATTCGCAGCAGCAGAAAGCCGGTGGGAATATCTTGCAGATTGGTTAAGTCAATGCTTACCCTTGACCCATTATAGCGCACCAGTCCAGGGGTAAACTCCGCCTCATCTCCTGCTAGAGAAAGAACTACTCCTCAGAAACCCGGTTTCTTAAAGAAACCGGGTTTCTCAGTACCTTGCTCCCCCACCGGTATCGCTTGCTGAACCAATCAGCCGCGCTGTCGGACTGTGCGCCCAACCGGCAATTGGCGCTGTTAAGGATAATGCCGGCGCGGCGGTATCGAGAGTGAAGTGGACATCAAAAACACTCGATACATTGCCGTTTTCATCTGACGCTTGCAAGTGCAGCGCGTGCGCTCCATCAGAAAGCCGATTGCCGATAATTCCCTCTAACAAAGCGCGGAAAAATGAAAAACTGCCGTCCCCATTTAGATAAGCGGTTACATCGGTAAAATTCTCAAGTGGCGTGCTGTCGAAACCGGCACGCAAGCTGGCAATACGGCTCCTGTCCGTAACCCTGCCGGCAATTGCGGTATCTTGGGTAATGCCGTCCCCACTCTCCTCACCCGTATCGTTAACTAACCCAGCCGCAATTGCCGGTGGATCCGTGTCTGTCGCTGATTTGATATAATCTAAAATATTCCGCCCCAAAACTGTCCCGCGCCAGTCCAGCTCTGGTTTGATTGCTTTATCTAGCAATGCAGCTGTCCCCGTCGCCCCAGTTACAAGGAACATCACATCATTGTAGTCCTTATCTGCGCCGGCATTCACCGGCATATCTTCTATAGCAAAGACGGCTCCCAAACCGGTTACATCAGCTATCTGTCCTGAATTGAAAGCATCTTTAGGGTCAGCTGTCGCTATTGAAAACAGGGGATCTCTAGTCCCGGTTAACAGCGCCGGGTTATTAAACACATCCTCCATCCTATTCCTGGGCGCTAATATCAGGCCAAACTCATACCCTGGATTCATCGAGAAAGTTTTGAACCCCTGGTATGTCCCTTTGTTCCAATCTCGCGGCTCCGCTCCCAAAATCCCACTAAATTTTGCCCCCTCTGTCGGGTCATAAATTGCCACATATCCCCAGGAAGAATTAGTCAGCACCCGCCTGGCTGCTTCTTTGGCGAAGGCCGTGGTATCGTACAAAAAAGCCGACATGCCTTCCGTCTTAAAGATGCCTAGCTCTCCCTCATAGAACCCCCCATCAAACACAAACTCTGTACTGACTTCTCCTGTCGCCCCGACTTCAAACACTCCTGACTCAAACAGGCTTTCGCTTCCGTAACTCTGAGAGGTTGAGTTAGCTACAGGTTGACTTTCACCGGCTCAGGGAGGCGGACAGTGAAAGTAGAGCCAGCACCCACCTCGCTAGTGACAGCAATCTCGCCCCCCATCATCACGCAGAAGCGCTGGCTAATCGCCAATCCCAGACCTGTACCCCCGTACAGGCGCGTTATCGAAGTGTCCGCCTGCGTGAACGGCTGGAAGATATTTTGCAACTGCTCTGCGGGAATGCCAATGCCGGTATCGGAGACAGTAAAAATAATCATCTCCCCTGCGACAGAACTCCCCAGCACACCCTGTTCCCGGCGCACCGCCAGTGATATCCTCCCCTTAGAAGTAAACTTCCCAGCATTGCTGAGCAAATTAAACAGCACCTGACGGACTTTAGTCATGTCAGCGTGCATAGTGCCCAGTGCGGGATCGCAGTCTACTTCCAAGGTATTGCCATTTTTCTGCACCAGCGGCTGTATAGTGGCAACCACGCTGTCAACCAGTGCGAAAATATCGAAGCTCTCCAAATAAAGACTCATCCGCCCCGCTTCGATTTTAGAAATGTCCAGAATATCGTTGATCAGAGCCAGCAAGTGATTGCCGGCGGCGCGAATCTTATCCAAGTCGGGTGCCAGTTCAGGATAACCTAAATCTTTCGCTTCTTCCAAAAGAATCTCGCTGTAGCCGATAATCGCGTTCAGGGGCGTGCGCAGTTCGTGACTCATGTTCGCCAGAAATAAACTCTTGGCTCGGTTGGCAGCTTGAGCCGCACCGGCAGCCCGCTGCAATTGCGCCTCAGTCCGCTGGCGTTCCAGGGCGTTCGCCAGCATTTCCGCCACCATTTTCAGCAGCGCCACACTTTCCTCTGTCCAGGTTTTTTCTGACCGCACCGAATCGAACCCCAGCAGCCCTTTCAGAGAGCGACCGCAGACCATCGGAATCACAACTAGGGATTGGATATTCTGCTCAATCCAGTGCTCTTTTTCAGCTTTCGCCACCGGTGGTAGACTGGCAACTTGCTGAATATAAACATTCTCAAAGAGCAGCAATTTCTGCATCAGCCACGGCAAAGACTCCACCGGCACTCCCTGCAAGAAAGGCTTCTGCGGCTCAAACCCCGGGGCGCACCACTCGTGAGTGCAGTCCAGCGCCGTTCCCTGACCGGCAATCTCAAAGATATAGCTGCGGTCAACACCGGCAAATTCCCCGATAGCCTGCAGCGCCCGCTCAATGCCAGAGTCAATTTCATCGGGAGCCAGATTGATAAAATTAGTTGACAGCGACGCAATCAAATTTTCAAACTCAATCCGATACCGCAGGGAATCTTCTGCCAGCTTCCGCTCCGTAATGTCATTGAGTATTCCCGAAGAACCTGCCAGCCTGTTTTGCTCATCTAACATCAGTCTAGCCTGAACCTCAACCCAGCGAAACCCGCCTTTTTTAGTCAGACAGCGAGCCTCGTGGCGGCTGCAGTCTTTTTTGCCCGCCAGCAGTTTCTTGAAAAATTTTACAGTCGGTTTGCAGTCCTCAGGATGAACGTAATTCAAGAAATGAGTGCCTAGGCTATCTTCCAGAGCGAAGCCGGTAATTTCTGTCCACGCCGGGTTGAGAAAAGTCAAAAATCCGCCCGCATCCGCTTGGAAAATCACTTCTTTAACGCTATCGACCACAGAGCGGTACTTTTCCTCACTCTGTCGCAAAGCCTCTTCCCCCCGCTTGCGGTCGGTAATGTCGCGCACAATGGCCACCACTTCCTCTTCCCCGCTGACCGCCAGCCGCGCCTCGTAATCGCAGCGATCTCCATTGAGGAGCAAATGGTACTCAAAGATTTGTATTTCACCTTTTGACAAAGCTTGCCCAATGTGGTATAATAGGTTTTCCGCCACGGTCGCGGGCAAAACCTGCCGGACGTTTTTCCCCAAAAATTCCCGCTCCAGGAGTACAGATAAATCTGCGCCTTTGGCCGATTTGAAGTCGGTAAAAGTGCCGTCAGAAGTCAGGCGAAACATCAAATCCGGGATAGCGTCGATCAGGGCCCGGTTGTTGGCTTCGCTGCGAGCGAGAGCCAACTCGGCTCGCTTGCGGTCAGTGATGTCGAAGAAGGCGAGAACCGCGCCAGTCGGCACCCCATCCTCGACAATCGGATTGAGGACATAGGACACCGGCAGAATCGTTCCGTCTTTGCGGCGGAAACGTCCGTCACAGTTGCGGCAGGTTGGCGAATTGGCCAGGGCGCTCGGCAGTTGCAGGGGCCGAGAGGGGGCGTGCGGCAGCTCTACCAGCTCCAGCAAGGGAAGACCGGCGAGTTCTGCTTCCGTCCAGCCGAGAAGGCGCTCGCCTTCCGGGTTGACAGAAACCAGGCACCCAGCGGGATCTAGCAGGCACAATCCCGCCCCCAGAGAACTGATCGCCGCCCTCAGCTGGTCTAGCTGTGCAGCAGCTGTGGGGTTTTTGGGAGTAATGCCCGATACAGTGGGAGTGGGCTGGTGTTGCTTCTGGTTCATGTTTAACTGTACCTTTTTCTGCCGGTGAGCCAATAGGTAACCATTGCCCCCTTGCCTTTGACATCAATCTCGCCCCGCTCCTCAAATTGGTACATGTCCCGCAGCCGCTGGTATGTAGCGGGCGCTACTTGAATGCTGCCGGCAATCCCCTGGGATTCCATGCGGCTGGCAATATTAACGGTGTCCCCCCACAAATCGTAGGTGAACTTGTGGGTGCCAATCACACCGGCGACGACCGGCCCAGTATTAATCCCGATGCGGATGCGAAACGGTTCAGAACGCCCCGCATTGAATTGAACCATCGCCTGCTGCATGTCGAGGGCGATCTCAGCAATAGCGGCGGCGTGATCCGGTCGGGGCACCGGCACTCCGCCAACCACCATATAGGCGTCACCAATCGTCTTAATTTTCTCCAAACCGTGCTTCATAGTCAGCCGGTCGAAAGCCGAGAAAATCTCATTGAGCTTGTTGACCAGCTCTGTCGCCGAAATGTGAGCGGAAAGCTTAGTAAAGTCAACAATGTCGGCAAACAGGACAGTCACCTCCCCAAAGCTGTCGGCAATCGTATTGTGCCCCTGTTTCAGCAGCTCGGCAACTGGCAATGGCAAGATATTGAGCAGCAAGCGCTCAGATTTTTCCTGTTCCGCTTGCAATTGTTTTAAATATGCCTGCTCTTGGTCGCGCAGCCGTTTTTTCTCCAGACAGGCGTTAATACGGGCTTTCAGCAATACCGGGTTGAACGGCTTGGTCAGATAGTCCTCCGCCCCCAACTCTATGCACTTGACAACACTGTCCAAATCGTCCACTGCCGAGATCATAATCACTGGAATATAGCGCAGCGCCGGGTCAGCTTTGAGATGTTCCAGTACCTGATAGCCATTCATCCGGGGCATCATAATATCGAGCAGCACCAAGTCGAACGGCTGCGCCTGGATTAGCTCCAGCGCCTGCAAGCCATCTTGGGCGAGAGTGACCGTGTGGCCTTGCCGCTGCAACCGGCGTCCGAGAAGGTCACGGTTGGCTTCAATATCATCAACTACCAGCACAGCCGCTAGGTCTTGGATCATGGCATGGCCTCTTCGTTTAGGAGCGCCTGAATCTTCAAGGCAGCGGGCGTGCCACCGGCGGCACCCACAACCCGATATCGATTCCACGCACTGAGAGCATAAACAAATAAACAATTTTGCGGTATAATTTCTAACATTTGGGTCGTGAGTCACCCGCACGAGAGGGGTGAGAATCCCCCTTTGGCTATGCACGGAAACCGGTTGCCCCGCCCCTGCATGTTTGTAGTTGGGCTGCACGCCCTACATCACCGGAGAGGTTGGGGTTGAAAGCAGTCCCCAGAATCCAGAAATGCCGCAGCCGAGCTGCAACTTACCTCAGGGTGGGGATGGAGGTTGTGCGGTTCAGCCATCAAAAAAAACCCTGTACACCGAGAAGGCGAAATGTTTTGCCATAAAATCAAAAACTATCCTAACTTGCGCTCACACCGCAATGGCAACGCACACTTGTGGGCCACACTCAGATTCTGATGGTTCTAGCGCTTCTCAATTTGACTTGGCACAGCTATATCCCCTAAAGGGCAGCCCCCGCTCAAGAGTGCTCCCCCGCTCAAGAGTGTTGCCTCATAGCGCGGTTGCTTTTTTGAGAAGCGCTTCAATCTTAGCTAGCAGTCGGGGGAATTCCACCGGTTTGGTGTCATAGTCGTCGCAGCCTGCAGCCAGACATTTTTCTCGATCTCCCGCAATGGCGTGAGCGGTTAGGGCAATCACCGGAATGCCGCTGGTTGCCGGTGCCGCTTTGATCTGCCTCGTCGCCTGCCACCCGTCCAGTACCGGCAGGCCCATATCCATCAAAATCAAGTCGGGAGCTTCCGAGTTAGCCATCTCCACGCCTTGCGCCCCATCCGTAGCGATTGCCACCAAGTAGCCTTTGCGGATCAGACGCCGCGACAGCATGTCCCGATTCATCTCGTTATCTTCAACCAGCAAAATTTTCGCCATTGTTCTTTTCCCTGTAGCTTTGAGCCGCCCTATTTTGTGTGCCCCGATTTTGGATTGCTTGTCACTACTGTAAAATCTAAAATCTCCACTCTCCCATCCCTCTGGCGATCCCCGCTACCGGGCAGGCGCACCAGTTTCTGGCACGCCGGCTTCAAAAGCCTCAAGCCCCCACCCCCGTACTGGCTCCGCCCGGAGAATCTGCCGGATCGCACAAGGCTAGCCCTGTGCGCAGGCGGTGTGCCGGCAAATGTCCCGCACCTCGATAGCACTGCCGCATAGCAAAGCGATAACTCGTAAATATTCTAATTTTAATATTTTAAACCAATTATTTTTGAATCGCACAGCACTTATATTGCCTATATTTCCTTTTGAACAATCAAGTAATAGCTCCGGAGGGGTGCCGGTCGTGCTGACCGTGGCGATTTCAGCACCGCGTCCGGGGTGCCGAGGTGGCCCTTTCAACTCGCCCGGCGAGGACATTAATGGCATGGCGCATGGCCCCCGGCGCATGGCCCCAGACATGGGGCATCTGATCATGCCCAATGCCCCATTGCCGACTGCCCCAATGCCCATGTCCGCGCCCTAAGTGGCTAGTGCTAGAAAGCCCAGCTACAAACATAATCAAAATTGTCCCTGAGGCGGGGCCAGCTGCTGGGGCTAAAGCCCAACTACGAACCTCTTGGGCCGACGCCCAACTACAAACTGTGGGCCGACGCCCAACTACAAACTGTGGGCCGACGCCCAACTACAAACTTTGGGCCGACGCCCAACTACGAACCTCTTGGGCTGAAGCCCAACTACAAACCTCTTGGGCTGAAGCCCAACTACAAACCTCTTGGGCTGAAGCCCAGCTACAAACATGTCCACCGCCGTTTGTTGTGGCTAGGGCACCTCGCTTGTTTGCAAGGTGGCAATCACCAAGTCGCAAACTTCGTTAACAAGTTGATCCGGGCTTTTGGCATCCTTGAGGAATATCTGCTCCACACAGCCATTGAGGAGTTGGTAATCCTCAGGCGTGAGATCCATTGCTGTGATCGCGATCGCCGGCAGCGAGCGCGTTTGCGGACTGTTGCGCAATTCGGCAATCACCTGGAAACCATCCATCTGGGGCATCATCAGATCCAGCAAAATCAAATCCGGCAGCTCCTGGCACAGCTGTAGCGCTTCCAGGCCATTTTCCGCTTCCAAAACACCAACCCCCTCTTTTTCGCGCCATGCGCCGCAGCCTGATCGCGGGTTGCCCCATCGTCTTCCACAATCAGAATTTGGTTGCATGGTTTCTTGTACTTGCGCAACAGGGTGAGCAGGCGGTTGCGGTCGATGGGTTTGGTCAGGTAGTCCGCCGCCCCTAAGCCAAAGCCGAAATTTTTATCGTCCAGGGAGGAGGCTACAATCACCGGCACCTCAGCCAGGTCCGGCTCGGCTTTCAGCGCCGAGAGCACCGCCCAGCCATTCATCCCCCGCATCAGCACGTCTAGCACAATCGCATCCGGGTGGAGAGTTCTCGCCAGCTGCAGCCCCTCCTCCCCGGAAGCCGCTATCTCAACACGAAACTTTTCCCTGGTTAACCGGCGGGCAATTAGCTCGCCTACTGCCGGATCGTCGTCTATGGCCAAAACGGTGAACGTGCTTTCCCCGGCTGCAGCTGGCGATTTAGCAGCCGGTCGCCCCTCCGCTACATCGCCTCCCGCCAAGTTTTTCACAAATGCGGGCCGCACACTTTTGACGACTTCTTCTTTTTCTTCTTCTTCTTCTTCCCTCACCCGTTCTGGCAAGCGGATGGTGAAAGTGGAGCCAAAACCCTCACGGCTTTCCACCTCAATGTCGCCGCCCATCATCTGGCAGAAGTGGCGGGCGATTGCCAGCCCCAAGCCGGTGCCGCCATATTTGCGCGTCGTGGAGACGTCAGCTTGGGTGAACGGCTGGAACACCTTTTTCAGCTGCTCCACACTCATGCCAATGCCGGTGTCGGTGACGCGGAAGACGATCTGCGGGCTTCTGGCATCAGGCATTGCGCCCCCAGCATCCGGTAAAGACGCCAGTTCCCGGCTCACCGCCAGAGTAATTGTCCCCCCTTCGGTGAACTTGGCGGCATTGCTCAGCAGGTTGAACAGCGTAGCAGCGCAATTTCGTCAGGTCCGCCCGCATGCTGCCCAGATGCCGGTCGCACTCCACTTTCAGGGTATTGCGGTTTCTCTCAACCAGTGGTAAAATAGTTGCCTCAACTTCCGAAATCAGATCCGAAATCTGGAAAGTTTCCAGGTAAAGATCCATGCGACCGGCTTCAATTTTAGAAATGTCTAAGATGTCGTTAATCAGAGCCAGCAGGTGTTTGCCGGCGGAGCGAATTTTCTCCAGATCGGGAACGATATCTTCATACCCAAAGTCTTGGGCTTCTTCTTGCAGCATTTCACTGTAGCCAATAATAGCGTTGAGTGGCGTGCGCAGTTCGTGGCTCATATTCGCCAGAAAAGTGCTTTTCGCCCGGTTAGCCGCTTCCGCAGCTTCTTTTGCCTGCTGCAATTCTTCCTGCGCCCGCAGGCGCTGAGCGATCTCAGAAACGGTGCCGTCATAGTAGAGAACATCACCGCTTTCGTCTCTGATGGATGCTGGCGTTTTCCGAAATCCAGATAATGCTGCCATCTTTACGATAGACTTGCGACTCAAACCCCTCTACCGTGTCTCGCTCTTCCATCAGGCGAAGGAATTCGGCTCGCCGCTCAGGATTGACGTACAGCTGCTGCCCAATGTCGCGCACTGTGCGAATGAGTTCTTCAGGTGAGGAGTAACCGTAGATGCGTGCGGTTGCGGGATTGGCGCTCATGTACTTTCCGTCGGGCGTGGTTTGGAAAATCCCCTCAACAGCGTTTTCAAATATGCTGCGATATTGCGCTTCCGCTTGCCGCCGCGCCTCTTCCGCTCGTTTGCGCGAGGGCTAGATTGCGTGCGTAGGCGATAAAAACATAAATGGCGAGCGCCGCTATGAGCAAAGCGAAAATCTGAACTTGCAATTTTTTCTGTTCCAGCCGATCTGTGCCTTCTTGCAATAATCCGCGCCGGGCTGTAACTGCAGCGTCATAGAGTTGGAATTGAACCTCTAGGGCTTTGCTGCCGGTTGCCAAATAGTCTGCCGGTTGAATATCCAGGCTTTCCAGATTGACTGTTTGCTGGTCAACCGTAAACTGCACCTCAAGTTTGTAGTTGGGATGCACGCCCAATCAGGCATTTTATCTGCTGCCACTTTTCTTTTAAGGGATTCCATATTTCAGCGGTTTTTAGGGTTCCTACCAGCTTTCGCTCCACTCGTTCAAGTGCCCCGAAATGAGTTTATATTTCCTCTCGCTTGACTCTGAAATTTGCCGGTAAATCCGCACTGCCGGTCGCGCCGGCATTTACCGCGCCGCGCTCCTGTACGAAAGTTTATAAAAGCTGTATTAAAGGCTGGGTGTACTCCAGTCCCAGTCGTTCTTTATGCGCGAACTCTATCTGACCGTTTATTTCGTAAATAAGTTGATATACTGCTAATGTAAAGGGTAAAATAAAAACGATAAGCAAGCCTATTAATCGAGCCCGTGCAATGGGATTGCGCCAGTTTTTGGTCACAGTAAAGTTCTCCTGTTTTGTCGGTTTGAGAGTAACTTTAACTGACAGCTTTCCGGCAATCCAGCAGCAGTGCGGTGAGGTTGCAGTGACGCTCCCTTGCAGCATCCTGAGAAGGCAAACACACCAGGCAGTAATGTGAGAAAGGAGAATGCCTGTGCTATAGCGCAACAGCGGCAGCTGGCAGTTTCAGGCCAGATTTGGCCTCTGGAAGCGGTGCGGAAATCCCCCTGAAGAATGGCAGAAGCCGCCAAAAGCAGCGGGCGAGAGTGAATCCTGACACCGGGATTGAAACAAAGGATTGAAATAAATACGAGAGAGAAATGTTCCTACCGGATAAAAAACTGCGTGCTGCGCAGATATCCTGAAGGGTGAGTGAATTGCAGCGGGGGAAACGCGCTCTGTTAGTTCGCCGGTCCTGCTTGCGCCAAACGGTAAGGGGCAGGAAATACCCGCCATCAACTTGCTTTTAAGAAAATCATTAAGTTTATAGGGCATGGCGCATAGGAAAGACTCATAGCTTTTGCCCAATGCCATGCATGCGTTCTGGCCATGCATGCGTTATGGCCCATGTCCGCGCCCGGCCTACTGCTATAGAACAAAGCTTCACGCACCCTACCAGGTAGCGTCAGGCACCCTACCGGGAGTGGAGCCTGGGTTTAAATATTGCAGAGATTCTATTACCCGGACGGCTTCTGCGGGGCTGAGGTAACTATCGTTTTCCAGAAACATATAGTATTGGCCCTCATCCCCTTTCATCCAGTCAGAAAACATACCCTCTTTCGGTGGGCTGACATTTGGATATTTGCCGTAATAGAGGACGTACTCCCTACCAAAAAGCGGAGAATTGATAGGTAACTTGGAGGCTAAAACAGGACCTCCGAAACCGCCGCTAGCCGACTGGATACTAAAATTATAACCGCCGGCGTTGCGGTAGGTAATTGTGTAACTGGGGCCAAACCGGCAGCGGCGGGCACCATTTGGGCAGGGTTTTACTTCAATCTCGGCGACTTGAAATCCATCTGGTATATAGGTAGGGACGGCAATTTTTACGCCTGTGGACTGTAGCTGATCGATTTGAGCGGGAGTTAGGTTGTCTCCTGCTGACTGTGCGATAGCGACTTGCCTAATTCCGGCATTTATAAACAAGCTACTGAGGCAACTGAGTGCCAGTCCAGGCACTAACGTTGGGGGTTTCATCGTTTGTGGTAGTGACTATTGACCGAGGTAGGTGTTAGATTTCTATGCTAGCACAGGGATGCGACGAGGTTGCACCGGCTGTATCGAAGGGCTGAATTTAGCCTAATTTGAGAGTCGGCGCTTGTCAAGGAACTGTCTCCCGCCGCTTGCCGGCTTATCTTATATCCCTCTTCTGTCAAACAAGGGTGAAAGCCCGCTTGCGCAAGCGGGACGCGAAAGCGCGTTCTTCTGTCGTTGCCTGAAATGGCGCTTTCGAAAGTCAAATTGCCCCAAAGTGACAGAAGAGGGATATAGCAGTATTCACGCTCGGTGAGGACATTCATGGCATGGCGCATGGGGCATGGGGCATGGCGCATGTAATGATGACATGCATGCGTTCTGGCCCATGTCCGCGCCCTAAGTGGTTAGTGCTATACCATAAGAGGGTGTTTGTCAAGAATAAGTGAGGGCTGCCAGAAATCGGTTTTCTCGGTTCAGCAAGAGAAACCGGGTTGATCACCGACTGCAGCAGCTCAACAATTACTTTATAAACTCGCGCTCTAGTCAGAGAGAGCTAAAGAAAACATCATCTTTTCTTTTATGCGTGCTTTTGGCACTGTCGCTGTTTTTTAACCGCTACACGGGGAAATCCTGCCTGGGGTTGAAAGTTTCAACTTGACGCAGCTTTTCATAGAGTTCCCGTTCTTGTTGGCTCAACTCTCTCGGAACTGCAATTTGGATCTCGACAATCTGGTCGCCGCGACTACCGCTGCCGGTGGGGTAGCCAATGTTGGCAAGGCGCAGGCGTTGCCCAGACCTGACCCCTGGCGGTACAGTCATTTTCACCAGCCCGTCCAGGGTTGGCACTTCTACCCGCCCTCCCAGCGCCGCCTCGCTGGGTGTCAGGGGCAGCGTGCAGCAGATGTCAGATCCTTGCAGCTTAAAAAAGGAATGCTGGGCTACGGTAATTTTCAAATAAAGATCCCCGCCGGCTATTCCTTGACTCTTCAAGCGGATTCGCTGTCCAGTTACCATTCCAGAAGGCATGTTTACTTCGAGAGAGCGACCGTCTTCCAGGCGAATCCGTTCATTTCCTCCCAGATAGGCTTTTTCCAGGGGCAGGGTCAGGCGAGCTTCCACGTCGCGGCGGGCGGCGCGAGAGCCGGCGATGTAGGCGGTTTTGGTAGTTCCGGGGCGGAAGGAGTCGGGGGAATCGGTGCGGAGGCGGGAGCCCGGGGGTGGGGTGGAGACTGGCTCGGCGCTGCCGCGTCGGCCCAGCAGCTGGTCAACAAAACTGTTAAAGTCGGGAAACTGGCCGTAATCCACCTCTTCTGACTTGCGGGTGCCGGTGCTGACGGCGCGGATGTTCCAGCTTTTTGGGGCGGGAGAGCGCCCGGGCTGCCTTCCCTGGAAGCCTTTCTGCTTCCAGAACAGGCTGTACTGGTCGTATTGCGCCCGCTTGTCGGTATCGGAGAGAATGTCGTAAGCCTCGCCGATATCCTTAAATTTTTCCTCTGCCTGTTTGTTTCCCGGATTCAGGTCTGGGTGATACTGCCGGGCGAGCCGCCGGTAGACCTTTTTAATCTCCTCGGCGGTGGCATCTCTGGGAACTCCCAAAATCTCGTAGTAGTTCCGAAAGTTCTGCATTGTCAGTTGTCTGGTGTCAGTGGGTGGGAAAGGCGGTACGCCTGTAGGGCTTTTCTGGTTAGCGTTGCTATTGGGTGCCAGTTGCCAGCGGATCGGCTGGCAGGCTTTTCTTGTGCCGGGGCGATGGCTAATTCTGGCGCAGTTGCCAAGTTGCTAGGGCGTGCAGCCCAAAAACGAACCTAGCGGGTACGGCGTGCAGCCCAACTGCGAACCTCCTGACCAATGACCCCTGACAAATTAGAACCAGTCCTCATCTTGATCATCCCACTCATCCGAGGAAGTGTTGGTGCGCGGCGTGCGGTAGTCGCCTCTGGCGGGGCGGCGGACTTCGTCGCGATAGGAGGGGCGGCTGTCGCCGGAGAAGGTGCGCCGAACCGAGTCAAAGAAGTTCTCCTCTTCGTCAGAGCGGGAAACCTGGTAGACTTCCCGGCTGAGTTCATAGAGAGCGTCTTGCAGTTGGGAGCTTGTCAAATCCACGCCCCGCTCGTCGCTGCGGGCTATTGCGTCGCGCAACTCTCGAATCAGAGATTCGATGCGGTTGCGAATTCCCGGGGCAAACTGCATACCGTAATCCAAGGTGACTTCTCGCAGCTGCCGCTCAGCTTGATAGGCTAGGGCTTCGGTGCGGTTGCGCTTCTCGACTCGCTCCCGCCGCAAGCGATCTTCCTGGGAAAATTGCTCGGCATCTCGGATCATGCGGTTGACTTCCATTTCACTGAGGGTGGAAGCGCCTTGAATGATAATGCTCTGCTCGCGACCGGTGCTTTTGTCCAGGGCTTGTACTGTGAGAATGCCGTTGGCATCAATATCAAAGGATACCTGAATCTGGGGCAAGCCTCTGGGAGCGGGCGGAATGCCGGTCAGCTTGAACCGGCCCAGGGATTTATTATCCGCTGCCATCTCCCGCTCTCCCTGGAGGACGTGGATTTCCACCAGGGTTTGGTTGTTTTCGGCGGTGGAAAAGATATCCGACCGGCGCACCGGGATGGTGGTGTTGCGGGGGATGAGCTTTTTCATCACGCCGCCGATGGTTTCCAGCCCCAAAGACAGGGGCGTCACGTCCAGCAGCAGGACATCCCTGACCTCTCCGCCCAGGATGGCGGCTTGGATGGCGGCTCCCACGGCGACGACTTCATCGGGGTTGACGTTCTCATTGGGCTGTCTGTCTATCAAGCCGCGCACCAGCTGTTTGACCATTGGCATGCGGGTGGAGCCGCCCACCAACACCACTTCGTCAATTCTTGTCGGTGTCAGACCGGCATCGGCGAGGGCTTGCTTGACGGGGATGCGCAGCCGCTGCAGCAAGTCGCCGCACATGCCTTCAAACTGGGCGCGAGTCAGCTGGGTTTCCAGATGCTTTGGCCCGTCTTCCGTGGCCGTGATGAACGGCAGGTTGATTTCCGTGACGCCAACGCCAGAAAGCTCTATTTTGGCTTTTTCAGCGGCTTCCATCAGGCGCTGCAGCGCTTGCCGGTCGCGCCTCAAATCGACTCCTTCTTCGTCTAGGAACTTGATCGCCAGCCAGTCCACAATCTTTTTGTCGAAGTCGTTCCCCCCCAGCTGGGTGTCCCCGCTGGTGGCTTTGACTTCAAACACGCCGTCGCCCACATCCAGGATGGAAACGTCAAAAGTGCCGCCGCCGAGGTCAAACACCAAGATGGTCTGCTGCTGCTTGCGCTCCAGTCCGTAAGCCAGGGAGGCTGCCGTTGGCTCGTTGAGAATCCGCTTGACTTCCAAACCGGCAATCCTGCCGGCATCCCGGGTGGCTTGCCGCTGGGAGTCGTTGAAGTAGGCCGGTACGGTAATCACCGCGCCGGTAACTGGCTCTCCCAGGTAGCGGCTGGCTTCGGAAGCCAGCTTGCGCAGCACCATCGCTGAGATTTCCTCTGGGGCAAATTCTTTTTTCAGGCGAGGGCACTGGAGTTTGATGTTGCCGTTTTCATCTTTGCGGATGGTGTAAGGAACGCGCTTTGACGCTGGGCTGAGTTCGGCATACTTGCGACCGATGAACCGCTTGACGGCATAGAAAGTATTCTGGGGATTGAGAACCGCTTGCCGTCTGGCTAGCTGTCCGACGAGCTGCTCCCCTTCTTTGCTGAAGCTGACTGCGGAGGGAGTCGTGCGCATGCCTTCTGAATTGGCAATCACCACCGGCTTGCCGCCCTCCATGACGGCTACTACTGAGTTGGTTGTACCCAGGTCAATGCCGACTACCTTTCCCATGCGTTAGTTTTCTCCTCTCGCGTTGTGCTGACCCGATCGATACTTGGTTTCTTTTAGTTTATGCAGCCATCAGAAAACTGGCGCTACAAGTGATTGCCGCTGTTTTTGGCGCTTGAATGCTGCCTCACCGTCAGCTTTGGGGCGGTATCTTCCTTGCTGACTTTATTCTACCGTGCGGGCGATACGCGCCCAACGGTGATGCGGTCGGGGCTGCCTTGGCCTGCGGGCTGTGGCTGGGGCGAGAGGAGATGGGGCTTCAGGGGCTTCCGGGGTGATAGAAAGGCGATCTAGTTTCACCCGCTGTTGACAAAAATAAGATTTTTGATTATTTTATCGCCCCCGAACGCCTGCGGGCCTGCCAAGGGGCCAGCGGTTGGATTCTGTCACAGGGCTGCACTACGCCGGGGGCGCTTCCCGACTGCCGGTGGGGTGAGGCGAGGAGAGACGCCTGGGAGACGACTGGGAGATGCCGGGGAGATGCCGGGGAGATGCGATAAATCGCCTCTCTTCAAAGAGGGGGCGCTTCGTTGCAGTCCCCTATTTTGTCTGGCAAATGCTCCTCACCCCCTCACCGCCCGGACTTTGGGGTGAGGGGATGTAAGAAAAAACTCAATTTTACTCAGCTAGGAGCTGCCTCTGGACACAGGACAGGCCGAACGCAGCCCTACTTTTGCCCTTGGCTTTTAGTTTCAAATAGTGCTGTATATCGGCGTTAATTGGTCGCCTATACTTTCAGACTAGTTTTGAATAAACTTTGCATTTTGTTGGCAATAAATTACAAAATGTGTGTATTTTCCCTGATAAAAAAACCTTGTAATTTACTTTTATAGCAGTAGGCACTTAGGGCGCGGACGTAGGCTGCGTTCGGCCTGTCCCAGATATCTTGAGGCTCGGCGTTAGCGCAGCGGCGCGTAAGCGCTACGCCGTACCTACGCCTAGAATTCATATCAAGCATGTCCGCGCACTGACTGCGCACTGCTATATAGCAGTAGCCACTTAGGAAGCGGACATTAATCGCAGCGCCGACAGACTCATGCCCATAGGGCATAGCGCATCAGGTTCGGATGCGATAATGCCATGCATGCGTTCTGGCGATGATGCCCAATGGTTATATAGCGTTTCTCAGATTAGTGTGCTACGGAGAAACTCGGTAGGGGCGGGCTCTGACCTGACTCACTGGGAAGTAGCAACTTGGGTTATATAGCGGTTCTCAGATTAGTGAGGTACTGAGAAACCCGGTTTCTTAAAGAAACCGGGTTTCTGGCCCTCACGTACATCAAACTGAGAACCGCTATATATGAAAACCTCAGAATATTTGAGCGGAGTAAACTTCCCAGTCAGTACCATCCCAAGCTTGCCAGGTCGCATTAGAACCTGTAATTTGGGGGTTGATTTCGTCGTAGCCGCTATTGGCTAGAGATAGGGTTGTCGCGCCGTCGTAGAGGTAGACGTCGGTGTCGGTGGGGCTGTAGTCGTGTTCCCAGACCACATAGCCTTGATCCGAAACCTGCGCGTTGACGTCGTTAACGGAGTTGTTAGTTACTTGTGTTGTGGTATTTGTGGCTTTATTGTAGCGGTAGATTTCCCAGTCACTGCCATCCCAAGCTTGCCAGGTGACGAAATTACCGGCAATCTCGGGATTAACTTCATCATAGCCACTTGTGGCTAAATCATGGGTGCCGGTGAGGGCGTCGTACATGTAGATATCGGTGTCGGTACTGCTGTACTCGTACTCATAAACCACGTCGCCAGTAGAGGAAACATCGGGATTGACTTCGTTGTGGCCGCTGTTGGCAATAGTGGTGGTCGTGCCGTTGGCGATGTTGTACAGCTTGAGGTCGGTGTCGGTACTGCTGTAATCGTACTCATATGCCACATAGTTGCCGGCAATGTCAGGATTGAGTTCATTCTTGGAGCTGTTAGCAATGGTAGTGGTAACCCCCGATCCCATGTTGTACAGCTTGAGGTCTGTGTCAGTAGAACTGAACTCATACTCGTAGACTACGTTTGAGCCAGAGATGTGGGGATTGGTTTCGTTATGGCTGCTGGTAGCAATAGGGGTCGAGGTGTCTGTATCGTACCGGTATAAGTACACATCCGTGTCCGTGGTACTGTACTGGTACTCATAAACCGCATCGCCATATCCCGAAATCTGGGGATTGGTTTCGTTTTTGCCGGTTGTAGCTGGGTATTTCGTCTCTCCGGTGATGCTGTCGTAGTAGTAGAGGTCAATGTCGCTGTTGCTGTATTTGTGTTCCCAGATTACATCCCCGTAAGAGGAAACTTGGGGATTTGTGTCGTCTTGGGAATTGTTCGTTAGTTTGTTGACAGTAAAAGTAGTCACAGTCAATTATCCCCTCAATAAACAAAACAATGTGCTGGCAATATATTGCAATCACGAAAAAATTTTACCCAATAATATTGCGAATTATATGATATTTAGACTGGAAATAAGCATTGTAAATACTAGTAGTGCTTGAGCATATGTCTTTGATTGACCGGCTGTTTGCTGGGCATGCTACGCTCCAAAAACCGCGTCTTATTGCCTCTCACACGTTTATGTAAAATTTTTACGCCTAGCTGTACAATACTCAAATATAAGCTCTGACAGAGGCTGGCTGACTATTGATAAGTAAATTTACCGTAAGAGCCATTTTTCTGCCTTTATATACTTGTCATTTTCAGGTTCATGTGTGACGCAAAAAGTTACATAAATTTACAATATGCCCAACCAGGGCATATACAGACGCCCAGGCACTGCAGTAAATACTGGCAACGGCCTGAACGAAAATCTCTACCTTGAGGTAGTACACATAAGCGATATAAATATTATTAAATTGATGACGTTATCGACATAAGTGCTTCTATATCAGTAGAAGATGCATTGCTCTATGGATAGAGTGGAAGAACAGGTGCAGAGGCTGGTTACAGAAGCGTGCGGACATCCAGCCGGCAGCCGACCACGCCAGAGAAACTTAACCCGCCTGATCCGTTTAATTGCTAACAAACTTTGGAAAGAAAACACACCTTATTATGAAGATGCGCTGCAACAGACCTGGGTGTATTTCTGCCAAAATATATGCGAAGGAAATACGGGCGAGGCGTATAACCCCTCTCGGGGGAGTGTCCTCACTTGGCTAAATACCTACCTAAAACGGCGGCTGCAAGATTTCTACATAGAGACTAAAAAGCAGCAAGCCACAAGATTTATGGGCCGACAGCGACAGCTGGGAAGGGATGAAGACAGTGAAACCGCTGATCCCTTAGACAATTTCCCGGCGAGTCCTGATCCTCCCCCGCTGCTGGAAGAGGTGAGAGCTTGGGCTGAGACAGACCAAACAGGGGAGTTGCGCAGAACCCGCCTGCAAGACCACCCACAAGTGACAGCCCAAATATTAATATTGAGGCGCTTGCCACCGGAAACTAGCTGGAAAGCCCTAGCTGCGGAATTAGGTGTGCCGGCTTCAACATTAAGCAGTTTTTATCAGCGTCAGTGCCTGCCCTGCTTGCGTAAATTTGGCGAATCAGAGGGATATATAGAATAGAGGAGGCGAGTATTTTCGTACCATTACCCGCCAGCGCCTGTAGCGCAGCTAGGGATTATGGAATAAAAACAGCAATGCCATGACTTACAGCAGCCATGATATAGAAAATTTTGCCCTATTGCTGCCGCTGACCCAAAACGCCCGGCGGGTAGCGCAGCAGTTTGCCAACGAGCAACCCACACCAGAAAAGGCAGAGCAAGTCCGCTTGAATACCCTTGCCGTGTGGGTGGTAAATGACTACTTGCAGATGATGAACATTCCCACAGACTTGTCCGCCGGCGACAGTTGGAACCCCCACGTGCGCCTTTGTGCGGACGTGGCTGATCTGGAAGTGAGCGGTGCCGGTCGCTTGGAATGCCGGCCCCTGAAAAAGGGCCAGCGTTCCTGTTACATTCCGCCCGAAGTCTGGGAAGAACGAATTGGCTATATGGTGGTGGAGATAGATGATTCCTTGCGGTCAGCCAGCCTGCTGGGATTTGTTCCCACAGCAGCCACGCATGAGCTGCCGGTCAGCCAGCTGCAACCCCCTGAAGATTTAATCGATTGTTTGAGCCAGCTGAGGCAATCTGGGTTTGGGGATATCTAGATGCAATGACTTGTAAGTAGCAACTTGAGTTAGATAGTATTTTACCTTAGGGCTGAAAAGGCTTTACTGCCGCAGATTTCAATCAACAATCCCAAATCGCAAAAAAATGTTATAAAACCACCACAGCTGCTGCCGGTCAAATTGTCTGGAAGCGCTGTTGTGGCTAGAAATGAATTGTTAATTAAAAGTCAGTAAGTTTATGTTAATAATTAAATTCTATCTGGCGCTCCAAGCCTTTCTTAATGTTCCCCTTTTTCCTGAGGCTATCATGTTGCCTGTCAGATAACCGAAATCGATATCAGCGCCCAGCTAGCGCAGCAGCTGTCTGACTGTTTCCAGCAGTTCTGTTGGGCGGAAAGGTTTGGAAATGTAGGCATCAGCACCTTGCTTCATTCCCCAGTAGCGGTCGAACTCTTCGCTTTTGCTAGTGCACATTACCACGGGAATATTCTGGGCTTTTGGGTTGTTTTTTAGCCACCGGCACAGTTCATAGCCGTTCATGCGGGGCATAACAATATCTGTGATTACTAAATCTGGGCAGCTCGCCTGAATTTGTTCCTTGGCTTCGACGCCATCAGACGCCTCGATAACCTCTAGTCCGCTTCTTTTGAGAATGTCGGCGACGATTTGCCGCAGTGTCAAACTGTCATCCACAATCAGAACTGTACTCATAACTCCCTACCTAATTGCTGGTTGGAAATATTAAGGCCGTGGTTGATTCCCCGCAATGCCGGTATGCCGTCTGGAGACTGGCCAGATCGCCCCGGCAGGTACACCAGACGGGTCTGGAGGGAGCGGTGATTCCGCAGCAGGGGGGAGTGCGCCTTGCGCCCCCGCTCCACCAGACCGGCCTTGACTTGGCCCTGGGGCAACGGGGTAGGGGCGAGGACTGGGGCAACGGGCGCTCTCCTGGCCCGGACAGGCTCCCCGGATGCTGGCGCTTGGCGCGTCTGGCAAGCACTGATCAGTTGCAACCGGCACCCTGAATTTCATGCAGACGATGCCGCCACAAGAGCCTCGTCCCGCAGTTAGATTTCCCACTGTCCCGCTGCCAAGCGCCAAAAGCTGTTTGGCAGCCCGGGCGGATAGGGCGGTCACGGGGGGCCGGGC
>Ga0114941_100081_pt1 | contig 19895 bp, 15 predicted proteins | sample DevilsHole_FD_89580 | JGI IMG/M metagenome (GOLD analysis project Ga0114941, IMG submission 89580) | Groundwater microbial communities from Devils Hole, Nevada to study Microbial Dark Matter (Phase II) - Devils Hole | ecosystem: Environmental > Aquatic > Deep subsurface > Groundwater | place...
CCCCCTCTCCCACAAGGGGAGAGGGGGCGTAAGAGCTGGATAAAAGGCGAAAGTGGGATGCTCGCCTTGTGCCGCTGAGAGGGGGTTCAAGGGCGGTATGTTTAGGTGTGTGGTGTGTAGTGGGTGAGGAGTACGGAATTGGTGAGAACAATTAGAGGAGCTGTCAGGAAAGCTGGCAGGGTTAACCGCTTGGCGCTCATGGAGTTCAAGTGGTGGCTGAAACTGGATCTGCTGAAGACCTTAGTGCGGCGCGAGCTAGAGGCGCGGTATAAAGGGTCAGTGCTGGGGAACTTGTGGCCGTTGATAAATCAGATTTCGCAGCTGCTGATTTACACATATGTTTTCTCGATAGTGCTGAAGGTGAAGCTCAGCCTGCAGGGACTGCCAGAAAATAATTTGACGTTTGGCATGTGGCTGTTTGCCGGGTTAGTGCCTTGGATGGCATTCACCGGCGGGTTGCTGCAGGCGTCGTCTTCAGTGGTGGCGCAGCCGAATTTGGTCAAGAAGGTGGTGTTTCCTCTGGTGCTGCTGCCTTTGGTGCCGGTGCTGGCGGCGTTCATCGAGAGTTCGATGGGGCTGATGGCCTTAGTTGTGCTGGTGGCCCTCACAGCGCACACGGCACACAGCACTTTGTGGCTGTTGCCGTTGGTGTGGGTGCCTCAACTGCTGTTAACGGCGGGTTTGGGGTACTTGGGGGCAGGGCTGACGGTGTTTTTGCGGGATATTCCCCAAACTGTGGGAGTAATTATCAATTTTTGGTTTTATTTGACGCCAATTTGCTATCCGGCGGCTGTGATTCCTGAAAATTGGCGGGCGGCGGTATTTTGGCTGAATCCAATGGCGGCGTTTGCTGAAATTTACCGCGATCTGGTTCTGGTGGGACAGGTGAAGCACTGGGGCGAGTGGGGGACGGCTTCGGTGATATCGTTAATAGTGTTTGGCGCAGGCTTGTGGTCGTACCGCCGCTTGCGACCGGCATTTGCGGATGTCCTGTAAGTTTTTAAAGCCCCCGTCCGAACAAGTGACGGTATTCACCTGATTATTTGCAGTTTTAATAACAGCTATGCCAGAAGTCGCAATTTCACTGAAAAATGTGTCGAAGTGCTTTAAGCGCTACAGACATCCCGCCGACCGGCTAAAGGAGATTCTGTTGCCCGGGAAGAGCAGAGCTGAGGAATTTTGGGCGCTGCGCGATATCAATCTGGAAGTGCCAAAAGGTCAGACTTTGGGGATTGTCGGGCGCAATGGTTCGGGAAAGAGTACCCTGCTGCAAATTGTTGCCGGCACTCTGGGGGCAACAGCAGGGGAAGTTAAGGTGAGTGGGCGCATTTCAGCGCTCTTGGAATTGGGGAGTGGGTTCAATCCGGAGTTTACTGGCCGGCAGAATGTGTTTTTTAATGGCCAGTTGCTGGGGCTGAAGCCCTCTGAAATTGAGGAAAGGTTCGATGAAATTGCGGCGTTTGCCGATATTGGCGATTTTATCGAGCAGCCGGTGAAAACTTATTCCAGTGGGATGTTTGTCCGGCTGGCGTTTGCGGTGGCGACTAGCGTCGAGCCGGATATTCTGATTGTGGATGAGGCGCTGTCGGTTGGGGATGAAGCTTTCCAGCGCAAATGCTTCGCCCGCATCCAAACTATTCAGGACAGGGGGGGAACAATTCTGTTTGTCTCTCACGCCGCTTCAACGGTGATAGAACTGTGCAATGCTGCGGTGCTGATGGATCGGGGGGAATTGCTGCTGTCTCACAAGCCTAAGGTGGTGATAGATAAGTATCACAAGTTGATTTACGCGCCGTCGGATAAGGAAAAGGTATTGCGGGAAGAAATACGCAGTTTGGAGCGGGCGAGTGTTACTCCTTTGAAATCGCATCTTGCCGGTCGCGAAAAAAGCCCGCTTTCGGTTGTGTCCAGCCGCGTCGGTGCGGAGGATAAGTGGCTGCGGGAATTCTATGACCCGGATTTGGTGCCGGCAAATACGATTTCCTATGTGCCCAGGGGTGCCCGGATTCTCAACCCCCAAATCACTACACAGGATGGCAAAATTGTCAACCACCTGAACAGCCGGAACACTTATATATACACTTACACGGTGGCGTTTTACAAGCCGGCTTCTAAAATCCGGTTTGGCATGCTGGTGAAAACTCTGAGTGGGTTTGAGCTTGGGGGGGCTTCGGCTTCCGCTTCCAGCCAGTCGATCAGCTATGTTGAGGCGGACACGACTCTGGTGGTGAAATTTCAGTTCAAGTGCTTGCTGAATCCGGGGGTGTATTTTTTAAATGCCGGTGTGTCAGGCATTGTGGACGGTAATTTTACTTACTTGGCTCGCTGTATTGATGTGGCGATGTTTAGGGTGCAGCCTCAAAGCAACTCTCAGGCTAGCGGGATCGTGGATTTGATGATTGAGCCGAGTTTGTCTGTGATGGAGAAAGGGAAAAAAGTGGAATTTGTCTGAGGTGTGCCGGTGGACAAGAAACCGGGTTTCTTCAAGAAACCCGGTTTCTGTTGAGTGGAGAGCCAAATCTTGATATAATAGTTTTGAACGCAGTACAGCCTGCCTGTCCCAAACACGCGATTTTGAGACGTTCAGATGAATAACAGCGATAGCCTAGGGCACCAGAAAGCAGAAATTATTAAAAAGTTTGGGGAGTGGACGAATCACAACATCCAGCTTGCCGGCGAGACTTACACAATTGATAAGGACGCCGTTACGGGGGCTGAAGTCAAGTTAAGGCGGGTGGCGCAAATAATTGCCGACTTGTCAGGTCAGTCTTTTGAAAATCTACGGGTGCTTGATTTGGCTTGCTTGGAAGGGCTTTATGGAATAGAGATGGCACTTCAGGGCGCGAAGGTGGTGGCGATAGAAGGGCGAGAAGCCAATGTGGAAAAGGCGCGATTTGCCAAGGAGGCTATCTCTCTGGAAAATCTTGAGTTTTTTCAAGATGATGTCCGCAATCTATCGGCTGAAAAGTACGGAAAGTTCGATGTGGTTTTGTGTTTGGGGATATTTTACCATCTGGACGCTCCCGATGTTTTTCATTTTATGGAAAGCGTCGCGGAGGTCTGCAACCGGCTGGCAGTAATCGACACCCATGTCAGTGCGGTTGCGGAAAAGTGCTATGCTTACAAGGGGAACAGTTACTGGGGGAAAGTCTATGCTGAACACAGTCCCGATTCAACGTCCGAGGAAAGGGCGAAGTCTCTGTGGTCATCGGTGGACAATATCAACAGTTTCTGGCTGACTCGCCCGTCTCTGTACAATTTGCTGGCGCGTGTGGGGTTTAGTTCTGTTTACGAATGTCACAGCCCGATGGTAAAAAAGTATGAAGTGATGCGAGCCAGACAGGAAGCTGACCGCAGTACATTTGTGGCGGTTAAAGGTCAGCCGGTGCGCTTGCTATCATCGCCAGGGATGAATGATATGCCTGAAGAGGACTGGCCAGAAAAAGAGGCTCTTCAGTAAATTGGTTGCAAAGCTTATAGGGAGGTGAGAAAAAGGATGGCATCGACGCTGATAATAACCGGCATGCACCGTTCGGGGACGTCCCTGATCGCTTCTTTTATCCAAGCTATTGGGGTTAATTTAGGAGACAATCTCTATAAAGCTGACTGTTTTAATGTAAAGGGTTACTTTGAAGATGTTGATTTCCTTGAATTTCAGAGTTTGGTGCTGCGAGAGAGCTGCCGGTGTGGGGAGGCGGGATGGCCAGACTGGGGCTGGACGGAAAGTGAGTGGCTGGATCGCGAGAAGTTTCAAGGGTATGTTAAACCGGCACGGGATTTAATTCAATCTCGCGATCAAAATCCGGGAATCTGGGGCTGGAAAGATCCGCGCACGTCTTTAATGCTGGATTTTTGGGATGAATTAATTCCTGAGGCGCGATACTTGTTTGTTTACCGGCTACCTTGGGATGTGGCAGATTCTATACTCCGCCAGAACCGGCCTATTTTCTACAGCCGGCCTGACTTTATTCTGCGGATTTGGGCCTATTATAACCGGCATGTGCTGGACTTCTACCGCCGCCATCCGGAACGCTGCATCCTGCTGAATATTAATGCGTTACTCCAGTCGCCCCACAGGCTGGCTGAATTGCTAGAAACTAAGCTTAAGCTTAAACTGGCGAGTAACTCTGTTCCCGATTTGCGGGAAATTTACGACGATCGCCTTTTTAAGAGCGTCAACTTGACTCATCCCGTAGTCCAGCTGTTGCGGCGCATATCACCGCAGTATTTTTACCTGCTAGAAGAGTTAGATAGGGCAGCGGATTTGCCGAGTGATTTTTCTTTGGAAGCTTTGGAAGGGGAGGGGGTGCCGGCAGAAATATGGCCTTTGTTGCTGCACTGGCAAGGGTTGGCGAATCAGCTGGAGGTTCAGAGTATTTCTAGCCGGTGCCAGCAAGAGAAAGCGGAACTTCAGTCGCAAATCGAGCAGCTGCAGCTGGAGATTGCTACCATGAAGATGTCGAAGCTGTGGAAATTGCGCAGTATGTTAGGGAAGCTGTTTAGAAACCGGGTTTCTTCGAGAAACCCGGTTTCTGGCACCACAACCGATAAAGAGTGAGAAGAGATGTATACATCAGGGAAATCGCCAAGCGATGAGATATTGGTATCCGTTGTGATTCCTTGTTACAACCAGGGGGAATTTATCCTGGACGCCATTTCTAGTGTCCAGAGTTGCAGCGAGCCGGTGTGGGAAGCGATCGTAGTCAATGACGGATCTACAGATCCGGTGACTCAGAAAGTTTTAACCTATTTGAAAGACAGTGGCTATCAAGTCGTCGATCAGAGCAACCAGGGGCTGGCGCAAGCTCGCAATAAGGGAATCGAATTGGCCAAAGGGCCATATATTTTGCCTTTAGACGCTGACAATAAGATCAGAGGGGATTATATAACCAAGGCTATTGATATCCTTGACAGAAACCCAGATGTGGGCGTGGTGTATGGGGATGCGGAGCTGTTTGGAGACAATACGGGGGTGAGGTTAGTCCCGGATTTTGACCTGAACAGAATCCTGAGGGGGAACTATATTGATGCCTGCGCTGTTTTCCGCAAGGTTGTTTGGCAAGAGTGCGGGGGTTACGACCCAAGAATTCCAAAGAAATTAGGGTATGAAGACTGGGATTTCTGGTTAAGTGCGGCGGAGAAGGGATGGAAATTTTATCACATTACAGAGGTTTTATTCGAATACCGTATCCGCTCGGACTCGATGGTGAGTTTTTGCAATATTCCAGAAAACCGCAAGCAACTGTTGCGGTATATAGCGACTAAGCATATCGGGCTTTATGCGACTAACTTTGCGAATATTTGGGCGGACAAAGAGTTTGCTTATTTAACGGAGAAAGCCCGCGCTGAAAGCCTGCTGGGGCAGCTGGAGCAAACTGAGGCGGAATTGGCCAAATCGGGAGAGCAGCTGCTGGAAGCGCAGGCGCAGTGGATGGCCGAACTGCAAAGGGCGCAAACGCGGTTGCAGCAAGCGGAGGCGCAGTGGGTGGCTCAACAGCAAAGGGCGCAGCTGCAGCTACAGCAAACTCAGGCGGCACTGCTGGGGGTGCAGGCGGAGCTGGAGCAGTCGCAGAGTCGGCTGGAGCAAACTCAGGTGGCGCTGCAAGCCGAGCTGAAGCGCTCGCAGAGCCAGCTGCAGCAAGCGCAGCAAAAGCACATCGGGTTGCAGGGAGAGCTGCTCAAGACGCGAAACGAGGCGCAGCAAATCCGGGCGGAACTGGAGCAAACCCAGACTCAGCTGCAGCAAAGCCAGACCCAGGTGCAGGAAACCCAGACCCACTGGCAGGGGGAATTGGCCCGCTGGCAGGGACAGCTGCAAGAAACGCAGTCCACACTGGAGGCGTCACAAGCAAAACTCGCCGCCATACAAACAAGCAAATTCTGGAAGTTGCGGACGCTGTGGTTTAAGCTAAAAAAGGTCATGGGTTTGGGAGCTGACGCTTAATCGCGTAGTGGCATCCCTGGTGTCCTTCGGGTAGGTGAACAAATTTATAGGTTTACAGACTGATGTTTGAAAATGCTGTCTCGCGGTCTAAACGTGTGCTGTCACGGATAAAACAGCTGTCTGAAATTTGGAGAACGAAAGGAACAAGGCACGCCTGGGCTAAAGTGTTCAAGAAACTGTACCTGAAGTTAGATGATACGCCGGCTCCTGTGGAGGTGGCTCCCGCAATTACTCACCCTGAAGATACTTATCAGATATGGCTGAGACAGAATTTCCCGCGCCCTGCAGACGTCCGCAAAATGGCGGAGACGGTGGAGATTTTTAGTTACAAGCCGGTGTTCAGCGTTGTTATGCCGGTGTACAACACGCCGGCGCGTTTTCTGCACGAGGCGATTGAGTCGGTGCGCAATCAAGTCTATCCTTACTGGGAGCTGTGTGTGGCGGATGACGCTTCGACAGTTCCTCACGTCAAGCATATATTAAAAGAGTATGCCGCTCTTGATTCGCGGATAAAAGTGGTTTTCAGGACGGAGAATGGCCATATTTCCCGCGCCTCGAACTCAGCTCTAGAAATTGCCACCGGCGAGTTTGTGGCGCTGCTGGATCATGACGACGTGCTGACGCCGGATGCGCTGTATGAAGTTGCCCTGCTGCTGAACCGGCATTCAGAGGCGGATATGATCTATTCTGATGAAGACAAGATTGACGATAGCAATCAGCTGAGAGACCCTTTCTTCAAGCCTGATTGGTGTCCTGACTCGTTCCTGTCGAGGATGTACACCTGCCATTTGGGCACCTACCGGCGCTCCCTCGTCAGCGAGATCGGAGGCTTTCGAGAAGGCTATGAGGGCAGCCAGGATTACGACCTGGTTTTGAGGTTAACCGAAAAAACAGACAAAATATTTCACATTCCCAAGATTCTCTATCACTGGCGCATTCACCCCGCTTCAACGGCGAGCGATATTGAAAACAAAACTTACGCTACAGATGCGGCGGTTAAGGCGATAACAGAATCCCTTTACCGGCGTTCTGAACCTGGATTGGTGACGCTGACGGTGGGCGGACACACGATTGTGCGCTACCACATCCAAGATTACAGCTTGGTGAGCATAATTATTCCCACAAGGAATTACGGAGACATTTTAAATCAGTGCTTGACTTCGATTTTTGAGCGCACGGTTTACCCCAACTATGAAGTGCTGGTCATCGATAACGGCAGCACGGAGCAAGAGACAGCAGATGTCATCGACAAGTGGCGCACCAGGGAGCCGAATCGATTTCGGTGTGAGGTGCTGGATATTCCTTTTAATTACTCTAAGATTAATAATTATGCGGTCAAGCAGTGTGAGGGCAAGTACCTGCTGTTTTTGAACAACGACACGGAGGTGCTGGCAGACGACTGGGTGAATGCTATGGTGGAGCAGGCTCAAAGACCCAGCATTGGAGCGGTGGGCGCTTTGCTGCTGTACCCGGATAGCACGATTCAGCATGCCGGTGTGGTGGTGGGACTTGGGGGAGTTGCCGGTCACAGCCACAAGCACTTTCCTCCCAATTCTCCGGGGTACTACTATCAGCTGCAGACGGTGAATAATTATTCGGCGGTGACAGCGGCGTGTTTGATGTGCCGGCGGGAAGTCTTTGAGGAAGTGGGCGGGTTTGAGGAAGAGCTGCAGATAGCATTCAACGACATTGATATGTGTCTGAAAATTGCCGACAGAGGGTACAGGAATATTTACCTGCCTCATGTGGCGCTGTATCACCACGAATCTAAGAGTCGGGGGTTTGAGGACACGCCAGAAAAGCAAGCGAGATTTGGGAAAGAGATAGACTACATGCGGCGGAAGTGGAAAAAGGTTATCGCGCACGATCCTTGTTACAGCCCGAATTTAACTAGGGATCGCGAGGACTACAGTATAAATGTGTGAGAGGGGGTGGGGTGCGCCGGTTGGGCTGAAGCCCAACTACGAACTTTGGGCTTTGGGCTTTGGGCTAAAGTAGGGGCGGGTTCACCCAAAATGTCTCTACGAAGTTCAGATGTTAGTAAACCCGCCCCTACAAACTTTGGGCTAAAGCCCAACTACGAACCTTTGGGCTAAAGCCCAACTACGAACTTTTGGGCTGAAGCCCAACTACGAACTTTTGGGCTAAAGCCCAACTACGAACTTTTGGGCTGAAGTCCAATTACGAACTTTTGGGCTGAAGCCCAACTACGAACTTTTGGGCTAAAGCCCAACTACGAACTTTTGGGCTGAAGTCCAATTACGAACCTTTGGGCTGAAGCCCAACTACAAACTCTACTGCAATGCCAGATTTCCTGATTATTGGTGCCCAAAAATGTGGGACGACATCGCTGTATCACTACCTGATCCAGCACCCCCAGATTCGACCGGCTGCACAAAAAGAGGTGCATTTTTTTGACCTGTTCTTCAGTAAAGGAGTGGACTGGTATCTGGAGCAATTTCCCCGCCGCACCGCCGGCGCTGGGTGGCTCACCGGCGAGTCGAGCCCCTACTATATCTTTCACCCCCTAGTGGCGCAGCGAGTCTGGCGGCTGTTTCCCGAGGTCAAACTCATCGTCCTGCTGCGCGAGCCGGTGACCAGAGCGTGGTCGCACTACCATCATGAAGTTAGGCTAGGATATGAAAAGCTGTCCTTTGAGGACGCCATCGCCCTCGAACCGGAAAGGCTCAAAGGAGAAACGGAGAAGATATTAGCAGATGAGACTTACTACAGCTTCAATCACCAGCACTGCACTTACCTGTCGCGGGGCGCATACGCCGAGCAGCTGCTCAGCTGGATGGAACTCTTTCCCAAACAACAATTCTTAATTTTGAAAAGCGAAGATTTTTACGCCTACCCTGCTGAAAGCGTCAAGCGGGTGTTTGAGTTCTTGGGGTTGCCGGACTGCCGGCTGCCTGAGTACAGCAAGTACAATGCAGGAGAGTACCCTCCCATCTGCGATTCAACCCAACGTTACTTGAGAGAGTATTTCCAGCCGCACAACCAGCGCCTCCAGGAAAATTTTGGCATCAGGTTTTCTCAGCCATAACCTGGCACAAGCTTTCTTTTCGGTTTAATTTATAGATGTCCACTTACCAAGTAAACGTCAAATTTTGCGAAACCTATGCGAATTCTCTTCCTTCACCCCAACTTCCCAGCGCAGTTCCGCCATGTCGCCACCGTTCTAGGGAGCGACCCAAAGAATGAGGTTGTTTTCGGGACAAAAAATGAGCGTCCGGAGTGGGTTATTCCGGGGGTGAGAAAAGTCCTGTTCACACCCAGTCGCGAGGCGCGTCAGGAAACTCACCACTATGTCCGCCCATTAGAAAATGCCGTGCTGCAAGGGCAGGCCATGTTTCGGCAGGCAGAAGACCTGAAAAAACAAGGATTTGTGCCGGATATTATTTATGGCCACTCCGGCTGGGGCCCGACGCTTTTTATGAAAGATGTCTTCCCTAACGCAACGCTAATGTGTTATTTTGAGTGGTTCTATCACGCTTTTGGGTCGGACGCTAATTTTGACCCAGCTGACCCTCTGAATGCGGATGATGTTCCCCGCATCCGCGTGAAAAATGCGCCAATGCTGCTCGATCTTTACTCCTGCGACTGGGGGCTGTCGCCCACCTACTGGCAGCGCTCGCAATTTCCCAAAGAATTCCACAGCAAAATTAGTGTGCTACACGATGGGGTGGATACGGACTACTTTAAGCCCGATCCGGGGGCGAAAATGGTTTTGCCCAATCTGGATCTGTCCGGGGTGGATGAAATTGTCACCTATGTGGGGCGGGGGATGGAGCCTTATCGAGGCTTCCCGGAATTCATCGAATCGATTGCTTATGTGCAGGAGCGACGCCCCAACTGCCATGTGGTGATTGTGGGAGCCGACAGGGTTTGTTACGGCAAAGCTTTGCCCAACGGCGAGACGTACAAACAGCACATGCTCAAGAAAGTGCCGCTGGATCTGTCGCGGGTTCACTTTGTGGGAACGCTTCCCTATGGGCTGTATTTGAAAGTGATTCAGGCTTCCTCGGCGCACGTCTATTTGACCCGACCTTTTGTGCTGTCTTGGTCGATGATTGAGTCGATGTCGGCAGGCTGTCTGGTGATTGGCTCTGACACGCCGCCGGTGGCTGAAGTGATTCGCGACGGAGAGAATGGCTTGCTGGTTGATTTCTTCTCGCCGAAGCAGATTGCTGACCGAATTGATGAGGTTTTGGATCACCCAACACGCATGGCGGAAATCCGCGCAAAAGCTCGCCAAACCGCTCTGGAACGCTATTCCCACGGTGAATTGCTCCCCCGCCACATCCAGCTGATTAAAGATGTTGCCGCCGGCAAGCTGCCTCCGCTGCAAGAGGAAAAAGAAAAAGCCCCGAAACAGAAGCCGAGTAAAGGGTTTGCGGTGAGTAAGGGCAAAGGTGGTAAGTAGGTTAAAATAAAAGTTGGCAGGAGTGGCTTGAACTCTTGATCCGCGAACAAGCAGGAGGCAGCTCCTCCAAGCAGGGCGTTCCCTGGCAGTAGTGCCGGTGGCACCCACGGAGATCGCCCCGAAACAAGGGGATAAGGCGTAGGACAGGCGTCCCGCCTGTCCCTAAGGCTTAACTGCAAAGGCGAGCGAGAGAATATATGCGTTTTATCGAGACAAAACTCAGGGGGTCATTTATAATAGATCCAGAACCGATTGAGGATGAGCGCGGCTTTTTCGCCCGGACTTGGTGCCGGCGCGAATTTGAAGCCCACGGGCTGAATTCGCAATTGGTGCAGTGCAATATCTCGTTCAACAAGAACAAGGGCACACTGCGCGGTATGCACTACCAGGGGCCTCCCCATGAAGAAGCAAAGCTGGTAAGATGTACGCAGGGTAGCATTTACGATGTTATCCTCGACTTGCGCCCCAGTTCGCCGACCTTCAAGAAATGGGTGCCGGTGGTTCTGTCTGCAGAGAGCCGGCGCATGCTTTACGTTCCGGAAGGGTTCGCTCACGGGTTTCAGACTTTGGAGGACAATACTGAGATTTTTTATCAGATGTCGGAGTTTTATGTTCCTGAGTGCGCAAAGGGTGTAAGATGGGATGATGCGGCGTTCAATATTGAATGGCCGGCTGACAAGCGGATCGTATCGGCTAGGGACAGGCAATATCCAGACTTTACTTTATGAAAAGAGTTTTGCTGACGGGTGCCACAGGATTTCTTGGCCGACATTGCCTGCCACTGCTATCAGCGAGAGGCGGTGAAGTCCATGCAGTTTATTGTCAGGCACCCCTAGCAAATCAGCTTGACGTAAATTGGCATCAAGCTGACTTGCTAGATTCACAGCAAGTCTCGAACTTGATAGCCAAAGTGCAGCCAACTCACCTCCTGCATTTTGCCTGGTTTGCAGTGCCAGGAAAGTATTGGAATGCCTTGGATAATTTTCGCTGGGTTCAAGCGAGTCTTGACTTATTGCAAGCATTTGCGCAATATGGTGGGCAGCGGGTGGTGATGGCAGGAACTTGTGCGGAGTATGATTGGAGATATGGCTACTGTTGTGAGGGAGTGACGCCACTTTTGCCGGCTAGCGCCTACGGGATCTGCAAGCACGCTCTCCATCTGATGCTGGAAGCCTTTTCCGCACAGACAGGACTGAGTGCCGCTTGGGGGCGCATCTTCTTTGTTTACGGACCCCACGAGCATCCCAGCAGATTAGTGCCCTCAGTGATTGGTTCTTTATTGCGAGGGGAAAAAGCCCTCTGCTCTCACGGCAACCAGATTCGCGATTTTCTGCCCGTTTGGGATGTCGCGCAAGCCTCTGTCACCTTGCTAGACAGTCAGGTTTCAGGAGCAGTAAATATTGCTTCTGGGCAGCCGGTCGCTCTCAGAGAGATAATTTACAAGATTGCCGAAAAAATGGGCCGGCCAGACTTGATTCACTTAGGCTCTCTACCCACCCCTGCCAGCGACACTCACTTGCTAGTTGCTGATGTGCGCCGGCTGACTGATGAAGTGGGTTGGTCGCCAAGCTCAGACTTGGATGCCGGATTAGAAAAAACAATCGAATGGTGGAGAGCCTCCCTCAGTGAGTGATTTGTATAAGGGAAAGGATATGAAACTAATAATAGATACTGAAGCTCAAAAAATTATTAAAGAAATCGGGGGCGATCGAGAGGAGATCGACCTTTACTCAAAAGAAGGTTTTGAGTTAATATCCCACCACTGGATAAAAGTGGGATGGAATCAAAAATACACCTATACATTTAGCTGGATGGGGAGGCCCATTATTCAGCTCCCTGAAGACATGTTTCGCATTCAGGAAGTCCTGTACAGAGTCCAGCCCGATGTCATTATCGAAACAGGTGTGGCTCATGGAGGCTCACTGGTTTACTACGCCAGTTTGTGCAAAGCGATGGGAAAAGGGCGGGTGATTGGAATCGATGTCGAAATCCGACCTCACAACCGCAAGGCGCTGGAAACCCATCAGCTGTTTCCCCTGATTGAACTGGTAGAAGGGAGTTCAATAGCACCCGACGTAATCAGTCATGTAAAATCCCTAGTAAACCCAGGCGAAACAGCGATCGTTGTTCTGGATTCCTGCCATACTAAACAGCATGTTTTGGCCGAATTGGAAGCTTATCACGACTTAGTGTTTCCCGGTTCTTACATCATTGCAGCAGACGGTATTATGAATGCACTTGAGGACGTGCCGCGTGGCAATCCCGAATGGATTTGGGACAACCCCGCAGCAGCGGCAGCAGAGTTCGCTCAAAAGCACCGAGAATTTGTCTTAGAGCCACCCAATTGGCCTTTTAATGAAAGTGAATTGAGTGAGAGCGTCACCCATTGGCCAGGTGCGTGGCTGCGGAGACAGTGACCGGGGAGAAAATGACCGGCAGGAAGCGAAATTCATTATAGCATATTCGCAACAGCTTCCGCCTTCCCTTCTCTTTTCGCCGGCTATTGCGGCTATCAGTTTGATGTGCTATGGCCCAGAAACCCGGTTTCTTTAAGAAACCGGGTTTCTCAGTACCTCACTAATCTGAGAACCGCTATATAATAAACTTAAATGATTTTGGAGGATTGACTCATGTCAGGGAATCTTTTTTCTATCGTCATCCCAACCCGTGAAAGGCACGACACACTGAAATATTCAATTCAGAGTGTGCTCAATCAAACATACCGAGAGTTTGAGCTTGTAGTTATGGACAACTTCAGCAGTCCCGAAACCGCTGAGGTTGTCAAATCATTTGACGATCCGAGAATCAAATACTATCGGGCACCTGAAAGACTCTCCATGTCCGACAATTGGGAGTTGGGGCTGTCCCACGCTACCGGAGAGTACGTCTTTATTTTGGGAGATGATGACGCTTTAATGCCAGATGGACTTGAAATTTGTTGCGAAATCTTAAAAAGATTAAACTTAAAAATTGTATCGTGGCGCAGAAGCTTTTATTGGTGGCCAACTGCCATCGCTCCTTGGAGGCGCAATCTCCTCAGCGTCATTTTATCGCAGGAAGCAAGTATCTTGAATCCCAAAGATACACTCAATACCGTTTGCAAATATCAGCTTACTTACGAAAATCTGCCAACAATTTACAATTCTTTTCTTCACCGAGATGTGATTGAAAAGGTGAAGTCTGTCGCCGGCAGATACTTTATGTCTTATTGCCCTGACATTTATTCGGGTATTGTCAACTCTTATTTCTTCGATAGCTTTTTATACTCCTACCGCCCCCTCTCAGTTGCTGGAATTTCCGGACACAGCACAGGCGCGTCACACGCCTATCGCAGTATGGACTCGCAACCTTATAAAGATTACTTGCAGGAGCACAAGACAGATATCACAGAGAGACATCCCGCTCTCATCAATTCCGACAGCGAATATATAATCCTTGCCGACGTTTTCCTTCGCACAAAAGAATTATTCTTTCCCAATGACAGCAATTTTGAGATTGATATAAAAAGTTGTTTGAGCCGCATGGCTTTGCGTATCAATGTAGATTCGGAAAACTATGACACTACTTTGAACCAGATTAAAGCCCTAGCGCAAAAGTACGGAATTCCTCTTTCAGCCTTCAACATACCGGCCAAACTTACCTATGAGCCACAAGCACCGCAAGGACCGACTTTAGGCTCTGATGGCTCACTAATTTCCCTGGCGATTAACTGCGAGCAAGCCGGCATAACCAATGTCGCTCAAGCCGCTATGCTAGTTCGCGGAATTTTGCCCCCGATCAGCACTATCAAAATTACCAATAAAACGGGACGACCACTTGAAACGCAGAAAATTGCACCGGCTCCAGCTAAACAGAAAAACCCTGAAACCCCAACACCACCTCAAAAATCCGCCGGCTCGCCCGAATTCTTAAAGCAGCTAGCCGGCTGCGCCAATCTCTACCAAATAGATCCCTCCGAAGCATCTGTCACCGCCGAACTGCGACAAGCTCGCCAAAAGATAGCTGAATTTTGGCTGAGCGCCGCAACAGAAGAATTGGAAAACCTCTAATCAGGCGATGCCGGTAAAAGCCATCAAATCCTGCTGATCAGCGGCATAAAAGAACAGCAACTAACCGAAACAGAGCGAGTTTTCGCCGATGAATTAGCAGCACAAATTACTGCGAAATTGGACAGCCCAAAAGTCATCCACTACCTGCTCGCTGCCACATTATACCGCCCAGCCGGCCAGATGCCGGTGCCCGACAACCTCCCGCACCTCCCCAACTGGTTTCTCCCTGATTACCGGCGCTTGCTATAGCGGTTTTCATCTGAGTTAGGTACTAAGAAACCCGGTTTCTTTAAGAAACCGGGTTTCTGGCAGAAAACCGCTATAACTTTGTAGTCACAACCCCATTTTGGAGGACAGGCGGGACGCCTGTCCTAGGTCAGGACACCTGAGAACAGGCGGGACGCCTGCGCACCTTCTGTTTTGGAGGACAGGCGTCCCGCCTGTCCTACGTCAGGAGGTAACTGTCCTCGCTAAAAGTTCCTGAAAAACCCCATACATATCGCCAGCGAACTTTTGCGGATTCCACACCGGCGCTAGATTTTGCGGCTGCTTAGATTTCAGCAGCTGCTCCCTGACAGCATGCCGCAAATCAGCATCCTGACCAAACTTAATCCCCCACTCCACATACTCTTCCCAACTGCTAGCAACCCCCGCTTCAATCCCCAGACTTTTCAGGAAAGAGTGCGCCACTCGCGAGTAAAACTGCTCACCCCTTCTCGTCACCACCGGCAAATTAAACCAGAGCGCCTCCAAAGTCAGAGTCGCGCCGTTACAGGGATAGGAATCCAGCAGCACATCCCCCAGCAAATATCTAGACCGGTGCTTTTCTTCAGGCTCCACAAATCCCAGAAATTTCAGCCGGTAGGAACCCACACCCTGGCGTGCGCACTCTTCCTTATACATCGACTGAACAACCTCCAAATCAGCCTTACCCCTGTGTAACAGCAAACTGCTGGGAACATGCTTGAGGATTTCCACCTGCGCTCTCACCAAATCCGGGTTCAACTTTCGTCCCGGAGATACAGACAGATACACAACCTGATCCGAACTTATCCGCAGCGCCCTTCGCGTAGACTCCCCTTCCAGAGGCGCACTTTTAAACCCAGAAACAGCCATAAAAGAATCAGGCATCCTCACCAACTGCTCTGTGTAATGCTGTTCCGTGCCGGCTGGGAGCGTGTGCCAGTCGCAGAGAAAATAATTGCTCCCCGATACAAACGGCGGCTCCCAACCCAACCAAGACACACAAACAGGAGCCGGCTGCCCATACAGTATCTCTGCGTGAGCCGGAACCGTCACAGAATCCAAATCCACTAATATATCCAACTCATCCCGCAATATCTGCTCCCTGACTTCCCGTGGATCTGCCACCTCTCCATTCAGCAGGTATTTTTTAGGCCAATAGAATTTCTCAGCCACTCCTTCAAATATCTTCGTTCGCTCATCCGCTACCAACTTGCCCGTAACATACAGAAAAATGTGAGGAGTAATCCCCGACAGCTCCCGAATGATGTCAGCGCAACACCAGCCCACGGAATGCTTTTTGAAATTCCTCGATATAAAGCCAATCCTTAACTGCCGTTCTTCGCTACTTTTCCGCACCCTATCGCTGGCTTCACCGCTATTTTTAAGCCCCGCTCTTCCCTCTATATCTTGGATAATTTTTCTGCCCACTAATCGAGCAAAATTAGTATTCTGTTCCAGATCGTCTCGCAAGTGCGGAGCGAGAAATAAAAATATACTGTACAGCGCGACCGCATCCGTTTCTCTCAAACTGTCGGCTTTTTCGTGTATGAGCGCTTCTGTTTGCAAGAACTTCTCCGCAGCCACCTTACTCAAGCCAGATTCCAGATAAGCGTTGATAAAAAACATTGCCGCCTTCAGCTGGCCTTTCTCCCCAGCCCCCAGCACAAACCTGTCAGCCGCTTGTCTTAAAGCTAAACTATTAGTTTTCCATACAGTGTTAAGTAAACCGCACAAATTCTCATGGGCTTCAATCAAATCCGGTTTCCACTCAATAGCTTTCTGGAAACTGCCAATCGCCGCTTCAATTTTCCCCTGCTGCTGAAGTGCCAGACCCATATTAGAGTGCGCCTCAGCCAGATTCGGTTTCAACTCCAGCGCTTTTTGACAGCTAGCAATCGCCTCCTCAGGCTTACCCTGCTGTAACAGAACCGATCCTATATTGCAGTGCGCTTCTGCCAGGTCAGGTTTCAGAGAAATCGCTCTTTGAAAACTGCCAAAAGCCTCCTCCAACCGGCCCTGTAGCAGACAAGCACTGCCCATACTCACATAAAAATCCGCATTCCCAGATCCGGCACTTAATTCCATCGCCTTGCGCCAGCAAGCCACAGCCTCATCCAGCCGGCCTAACTGCTGTAGCACCTTCCCCAAATTCGAGTAGATTGCCACTAATTCAGGCTTCAGTTCCAGCGCTCTCTCGTAGCAAGAAACCGCCGACTCCCACTGACCTTGCCTGTAAAACATGCTGCCCAAATTAGCGTGCGCTTCCGCAAACTCAGGCTTAATTTCCACCGCCTTCGAGTAAGCCCGAATTGCCGCATCAATCTTACCTTGCCCTTGCAGCACATTCCCCAGCGTCTTGTACCCCAAGGCGAAATCCGGCTGAATCTTCAGCGCCTGCTGGCAAACACCCAGCGCCTCCGCCAACCTCCCCCGCACAAAATAAACCTCGCCCAGCTGGTTGAGCGCCTCGGCGCTGTCCGGTTCAATCTCCAGCGCCTTTTGATAGCTGGCAATAGCCTGCTCGAACTTGCCGGCATCTTTCAGTTCATTGCCGGTTTTAAAATGAATTTCAGCTGACTCTGACTTCACCGAAAAACCTCACTCAATTCTTACTCTAAAAACCGCTGTTTGTTTCTGGACAGGCGCTCTGGCCGGTCCTGCACCTGGATGCCGTTTTGTTTCTGGACAGGCGAGATACGCCTGGATGCCGTTTTGTTTCTGGACAGGCGAGACGCCTGTCCTACGCCTGGATGCCGTTTTGTTTCTGCATTATACAATTTTTAACTCCGGAATGGGAATAATAAAACACCCGCCCCTGCGCCGGTATTCAGCCTGCTGAGCCAAAATCTCCTCAGCAAAATTCCACACCAGCAGCAACACGCAATCTGGCATCGCTTCCAGCAGCTTATCAGGCGCACAAACCGGCAGGTGCGTCCCCGGAGTGTAACGCCCCTGTTTGTGCGGACTGCGATCCGCCACAAAATCAATTATCTCCCCGCCAATCCCGCAATAGTTCAGCAAAATGCTGCCCTTCGCCGAAGCGCCATAAGCCGCAATCCGCTTGCCCTTTGCCTTCAAATCGCGCAGCATCTCCAGCAAATTGCCTCGCAACCGCTCAACAGAAGCGCCAAACTGCTGGTAAAACCCTATCTCACCCACCCCCCACTCAGCCTCCTCCCGCAACATCTGCCGCACCCGAATCAAACCCTCATCTCCCTCCCCTGCATATTTTCTCACAAAAAAGCGCAGCGAACCACCGTGAATCGAAACTCGCTCAACATCGAACACCCGCAACCCGTGCCTGTGGAATAGCTCCGTCAGAGCAGTCAGAGAAAAATAGCACAAATGCTCGTGATAAATAGTATCAAATTCTACCTGATCAATCAAATCCTTAACATAAGGCACCTCAATCGCCGCTATTCCCCCATCCTTAAGTAAATGGCCAATACCAGCCACAAACCCATTCAGATCCGCCACATGAGCCAGCACATTATTGGCGTGAATGACATCAGCTTGCTTGCCCTTACCCTTGAGATTCTCGCCCAACTCCTCGCCAAAAAACTCGCACAGAGTTGGAATTCCCCGCTCAACTTCCGCCACCCGCGCAATATTCACCGCCGGCTCTATCCCCAGCACCGGCACCCCCTTTTGGCGGTAATACTGAAGTAAATAACCGTCATTGCTGGCAATTTCCACCACCAAACTATTGCTGGAAAGCCCGCGCTCAGCAACCAGCCTCCCCACCTGCGCCTCAGCGTGCTGGAGCGCCGTGTCCGAAAAAGACGAAAAATAGCAATATTCTCGAAACAGCAACTCCGGCGGCACCGTTTCCGAAATCTGTAGCAAAGCACAGTGCGGGCAAAAAGTCAAGTCAAGGGGATAAGTGGGCTCAGCTGCCGGCAGTTGCTCCGCACTCAGCAGAGCATTGGCCAGTGGCATCTGGCCCAGAGACAGCACCGGCTGCAAACCCGATTTGCCGCACGACCGGCAAACTGGCCACCCATTGCTCATCCAGACACCCCCAAAAACTTCCGATACCAGTCAACAGTACGCTGCAACCCTTCCTCCAGCGCAAACAGCGGACGCCACTCCAGCATAAGCCTTGCCTTAGCCGCACTCAGGTACTGGCAGCGAATTTCGTTGCTCGCCTGATTGAGAACTAGTGGCTGCAAATCAGATCCCATAATAGCGAGAATCCGCTCCACCAGTTCCAGCACCGGCACGGGGGTCTCGTCAGAAAAATTAAAAGCATGGCCGCGCAGGTCAGGGTTTTTGGCCAGTTGCTGGGCCAGCAGCGCATAGGCGGCTGCCCCATCCTCAACATAGAAGTAGTCGCGCACATAGTGGCCATCAGAGCGAATCACCGGTTGCTGGTTGCGCAGCACCGAGCGGACCGTCCCCGGCACCAGCCGGTTCCAGTTCAAATCCCCGCCGCCGTAGAGATTGGCGCAGCGGACAACCGCCACCGGCAACCCGTAAGTGGCCGCATAGGACTGGGCGATCAGATCCGCGCAAGACTTGCTGACATCGTAGGGATGACGGCCCACCAGCGGCGTCTCCTCAGTGTAGGGCAGCTCGCCAGTTTCGCCGTAGGCTTTATCCGACGAAGCGATCAGGATCTGCCGCACCGACGGACTGCGCCGGCACGCTTCCAGCAGCGACCAAGTGCCGCCAATATTCGCTTCAAACGTGGACAGGGGATTGCGGTTAGCGATGCCCACAATCGTCTGGGCGGCCAGGTGAAAGACCGTATCGATTTCGTACTCGCCTATTGTCCGCTCCAGCAGAGGCAGATCGCAGATATCCCCGCGCACCACCGGCACCCGCTCCACCAGTCCCCCCCGCACCAGCTCGCTCTGTGGCACCCAGTCGCGAACCAAACACACCACAGCCGCACCCCTGTCAAGCAGGTGCCGCACCAGCCACCCCCCCAGCAAGCCGGTGGCACCCGTCACCAGAGTTGGTCGGTCTTGCCAGAAATAATCGTCCTCAACCATGATTTGATTCTATTAGAGCAGTGGGCAATGGGCGATGGGGCATGGGGAATTGGGCATTGGGCATTGCTGATTTCTCGCGCAGGCGCTCTATCTGTAGGGTGGGTTCCGCGCGGTTCGTAACCCACCACGCACCACATGAAGTTAGCGCGGTTCGTAACCCACCACGCACCACATGAAGTTAGCGCGGTTCGTAACCCACCACGCACCACATGAAGTTAGCGCGGTTCGTA